>Ga0207701_10000854_pt1 | contig 32296 bp, 26 predicted proteins | sample KBSSwiSSwithPhiX_FD_184294 | JGI IMG/M metagenome (GOLD analysis project Ga0207701, IMG submission 184294) | Switchgrass rhizosphere bulk soil microbial communities from Kellogg Biological Station, Michigan, USA, with PhiX - S5 (SPAdes) (version 2) | ecosystem: Environmental > Terrestrial >... | reverse complement strand
TATGCGGTTCGCGTCAACGGTCTCGACGCGCTCGCGTTGACGAAACTCGACGTGCTCGATGGCCTTCCCGAACTGCAAGTGTGCACGGCCTATCGCTGTCGCGGTGCGACGCTGACCGAGATGCCCGGTGATCTCGCGCAGCTGGCATCGTGCGAGCCGATTTATGAGAGCTTGACCGGGTGGAGCGCTCCCACAGCGGGGGTGCGCCGTTACGCGGATCTGCCGCGCGAAGCGCAGCGTTACGTCGTCCGACTCGAAGAGATCACCGGGGTCCCGGCAGCGATCATCTCAACCGGCTCCGCGCGCGAGGACACGATCATTCGTGACGACTCTGTTGCGGGGAAGTGGTTCGGGGGGACGGCGAATCGCTAATCGCTGATCACTTATCGTCAATCCGCGAATCACTAATCCTCGAATCCTCGGATCCTCGAATCGTCGGATCCCTGAGTCCTCGGATCCCGGCACTAGATCTTTATTTTGAGACAGTACTCATCCAGCGCGGCGGCGTCGGCGTCGGCGAAATCAACCCCGGCGCGGTAGCGGGGTGGATCGTTCGGTTTTGGTAATTCGAACTTCGCCCAGGCGATGGCGCCGCGGAATCGCATCACGAATTCTTCATTCGGGATGCTGATGCGAACCTTCTGGTTCGGTCTGAGAATCGTCGCTGACAGCACCTGGACACCGACGACCGAGAGATCCACGACACTGGCGGGATTGCCATCGACCTGAATCTCGACACCGGAACGCACTCTGTAGCGTGTCGCGCGTCGCGTGCCGTGCCAGTCGAGCGGCCGTGTCGCCGCTTCGGTAGGTGCGACAACGACGCTCGTCGCCGTCGATTCCAGCCCACTCCCAGTTTCGATAGCGCTCTCGACTTTGCTTGGCTTGGCTACCTGGCGGGTGTAGTCGCCAGTATGCGACATGACGCGTACCTCAGCGTTCGCAAGTTGGGGATCGGTCTTGATGCGATTGATCAGCGCCGCACCGCGTGGTGTTGCGGCAAACAGACGTTCGAGCACGATCAGTGATGGACGCTGTTCGAGAATCGCCTGCAGGGCCTGTATCGGCTCGGTGTCGGCAAACGTCAGCAACTCTCCTTCGCCGGCGAGACGCTCCTGAAGCGCGGGCATCAAATTGGTGGCGGCAATCACAACCGCAGGCATCAATTGAAGTTTATCATGCACGCTTGAGCTAATGGTCAGTGGCGCACTCCTATAATTGATGCAGTGAGCCTGTCACTGCACCCGGAGCGGCTGAAACGATACAAAGATGTCGCGCGGCTGCTGTTCAAGTACGGCCGTAGCGATCTTGTTCGACGCGCAGGGCTCGACGAGGCATTGGCCGGCGAGACGTTGACGCCGGAGGCGGACGCGAAGCCGGAGGAACTCGCCACTGATCTGGAGCGTCTCGGCCCCGCATTCATCAAGCTCGGTCAACTGCTCTCGACGCGCGCCGATCTGCTGCCGTCGCCGTATCTGGATGCGCTCGGCCGACTGCAGGATCGAATCGAGCCATTCTCGTTCGCCGAGGTCGAGCGGGTCATTCACGAAGATCTCGGCGTTCGCATTTCGAAGGCATTTGCCGCGTTCGACGCTGAGCCGATGGCAGCGGCGTCGCTCGGCCAGGTCCATCGCGCCGCGCTTCGCGACGGTCGTCGCGTTGCCGTCAAGGTGCAGCGGCCGAATATCCGGGACGGGCTGGCCGCCGATCTGGCGACGATGGAGGACATCGCCGGGTTCCTCGATCAGCACACGACCGCGGGACAGCAGTTCGAGTTCGTGCAGATGGTTGCCGAGTTTCGGCGCACGCTCGCTCAGGAGCTGGATTATCAGCGAGAGGCGCACAACCTGGTCCGGATCGCGGCCAACCTTTCTTCCTTCCGGCGTATCGTCGTTCCGGCGCCCGTCGAGGACTACACGAGCGCGCGCGTCCTGACGATGGAGTTCATTCAGGGACAGAAGATCACCACGATCACTCCGCTGCTGCGCCAGGACTTCGATGCGATCGGACTGGCGCGTGAACTGTTTCGCGCATATCTGCATCAGATTATTGTCGACGGGTTCTTCCATGCCGACCCGCATCCCGGCAACGTCCTGCTGACCGAGGATCGCCGAATTGCGCTCATCGATCTGGGAATGGTCAGCCGGTTGTCGCCATCACGACAAGATCAGCTCCTCAAGCTGCTCCTCGCGGTGAGCGAGACCAATGGGGATCGCGCGGCAGCGCTCGCCATGCAGATTGGCGACGCGCGCCCGGATGTCGATCAGGCAGCGCTGCGGCGGGACGTCCAGGGACTGGTCTCGGGCTATGCCGAGATGTCGCTCAATCAACTCCAGGTCGGCCGCGTGGTCATGGAAATCTCGCGCGCGGCCGGCCGGCATGGCATCCGGCTGCCACCGGAGCTTACGCTGCTTGGAAAGACATTGCTGAACCTCGACGAAGTCGGCCGCACGCTGGCGCCCGATTTCGACGTCAACGCCGCGCTCAAAGAAGAAGGGCCGGCGCTGATGCAGCGCCGTATGCAGCACGGCGTTTCGGCAGCCAATGTGTTTTCGGCCGCGCTCGAGACGAAAGAGTTTCTCGAGCAGTTACCGGGGCGCGTCAACAAGTTTCTCGACGCGGCCACGAACAATCAATTGAAAGTGAATATCGAGGTCATCGACGAAGGATCGATCATCAACGGCCTTCAGAAGGTCGCCAATCGCATTACGCTCGGTCTCCTCCTCGCAGCACTCATCGTCGGCGCCGCCATGCTGATGCGGGTGGACACCGCGTTTCGTCTCTTTGGCTACCCGGGCTTTGCGATGCTCTTCTTTTTATTTGCTGCCGCAGGCGCCATTTGGCTGGCATTTACCATTCTCTCGACCGATCGGCCGGCGCGCCGATGATCCGAGCGGTGTTGTTTGATCTCGACGACACCCTGTTCGACCATCGGGGATGCGCGCGCGATGCGCTGACGGCGGTTCAGCAATCACAGCGGTGCTTTCAATCGATGCCGTTTGAGGCGCTCGAGCGTGCGCACGCCGAATTTCTCGAGGAACTCCACGCGGAGGTCATGCTGGGGCGCGTTCCGCTCGATGTCGCGCGCATCGAACGCTTCCGCAGGTTGCTCGAATCCGCCGGCGTTCGCGATGAGGGAGAGGTTGCTGGGACGCTGGCGGCGCTATACCGCGACACGTATAGAACCCGACGCCGGGCGGTCGCCGGAGCACGGGCGCTGATGGCGGCGGTCAAACGTCACGCGCGAATCGGGATCGTCTCGAACAACGTGCTCGACGAGCAGCAAGACAAGCTCACCGTCTGCAGCCTCGACCAGTTCGTCGATCAACTCGTGGTCTCCGGCGAAGTCGGCGTCTCGAAGCCCGATCCGATCATTTTTCGAACGGCGATGCATCGTCTCGACGTCACCTCAGAGGAGACGGTGATGGTTGGCGATTCCTGGATCGCGGATATCGAGGGCGCTCGCGGGGTTGGGATTCGGGCGATCTGGTTCAATCCGCAAAGATCGGCACCGCCGCAATACGCACCTGGTGACGTCGAGCAGTTGCAATCGTTCGAACCGACAGATGCGGTGTTGAAGTTGATCCTGCGAGTGGCTGGAACTTATTCTTTATAGTTTCCGGCCTGTCGCCGGAAGTCAGGCCGACAATATGACGACTATCGATCACCGTAAGGCCGCTGACGATCACTTGCAGTTAGTTATCGCTGATGTGCAAGCACAGCCACAGAGTGCCTCCCGCGACGCATGCCTCGACGAATGCATGGCGCTGCGCCAGGCGATCCGCGCATTCCATATGGAGGGTATCCGGTTCCGGATGTTCAACGTCGATCGGTTCATCAACCGCAGCGGTTTTGCGATCAGCGACGATGCCCGGCGAGCCTTTGGTGATGCGCGACGTGAGCTGGAAGCGGCAGGCTTCCATACGCGGTCGCATCAAGCGCCTTCATAGACCCGCTTTTCTTGAGCTCGATCGGCAGGGTGGTTGCAGGGTAAAATGGGGAGTTTCCTATGTCACCACTGAAGCCACTGTCACACGTCGACGAGCTCGAAGCGGCGATCGCCGAGTCAAGCGAGCGGCCCGTCCTTTTGTTCAAGCACAGCCGCTCGTGCGGCATCAGCTGCGAGGCGCTCGATGAGTTGCATGCGCACCTCGACGCGGCCGTTGCCGGTGCGGCCTACAAACTCATTACCGTACAGAGCCATCGTCACGTGTCCAATGAGGCGGCCGCTCGCCTTGGTATCCGCCACGAGACGCCGCAAGCCATCCTGATCCGCAATGGGCGCCCAGTGTGGAGTGCCTCCCACTTCCGCATCACCAAAGATCAGCTCGACGACGTCCTGCAAAGCTGCGCGTAGCGCCGATCCCGTGGTTTAATCCACTGGTGAGCACTCAAGCATCAGATTCACCAGCGCGTCCCACGGGCCGCGCGCGGATGGAACCTCCTGACATCAGCGAGAAGGGTGGGCTGAAAGAAGGGCAGCCGCAGCGCTCGGATCGCCGGCTCTTTATGCAGTTGCTGGCGTTTGGCGGCTGCTCGGATCCCGCAGCCGTCGCGCGTCATATGGCCGACGCCGCTGAAACCGTGGTTGTGTACGAGGACCTGCACGATCCGCGCGGCATTGCGGTGCTGACGGTCAGCGAAGACCCAAACGTCTTTTTGAATCGCGTCCGCCCCCGCCTGACCAGCGGCGCGATGGAAGAACTCTCGCTCAAGCCGCAGTTTACGATGTTCGGGCGCACGTATGCGCTTGGATACGAACCGGATCTCGACGAGGTCCTGGTTGAACGACCGCGTCGCACGGTCTTGAATCCGGACTGGCGATGGGCCATCTGGTATCCACTTCGCCGCAACGGTGCGTTTGCGCAGCTCGCGGCCGACGAGCAGCGCACGATTCTCGGCGAGCACGGTCAGCTTGGTATCACCTACGGGGCAGCCGATTACGCGCACGACATTCGCCTGGCGTGTCACGGGCTCGATCGCGACGACAACGACTTCGTGATCGGTTTGATCGGCAAACAGCTGTATCCGCTCTCGGCGCTCGTCCAGGCGATGCGCAAAACACAGCAGACAGCGCTCTACCTCGATCGCCTTGGGCCGTTCTTCATCGGACGCAAGGTGCTCTGACCGCCACTGGTCCCTCGCTTGCAGAGTTGCCGGGCATGACCAGCAGCGAGGAAATTCCCCGTCGTCAGTTTGGCAGGCATGCTGACATGGTGTCGGTGCTTGGACTGGGTGGTTTTCACATCGGCAAGTTGAAGACCGATGCGGAGGCGACAAAGCTCATCCACGAAGCCATCGATGCGGGCGTGACGTTTCTCGACAACGCGTGGGAATATCACGACGGGAAGAGCGAAACGCGCATGGGGAATGCGATCAAGGATCGCCGCCAACGCGTGTTTCTCATGACCAAGGTCTGCACGCACGGACGCGACGCGAAGACGGCCATGCGTCAGCTCGAGCAATCGTTGAAGCGGCTGAAGACGGACTATCTGGACCTCTGGCAAATTCACGAGTGCGCGTACTACAACGATCCCGAGCGTCACTTTGCGAAGGGCGGTGTGGTCGAAGCCCTCGAGCTGGCCCGTCGAGAGGGAAAAGTGCGATACGTGGGGTTCACGGGGCACAAAGATCCGCAAATTCATCTCGAGATGCTGTCCTACAAATTCCCGTTCGACAGCTGCCAGCTTCCATTGAACGGGTTTGACGCCACGTTCCGGAGCTTCGAGCAGCTGGTGCTACCGGAGCTGAAGAAGCAAGGCATTGCGCCGCTGGGCATGAAAAGCTTGGGGGCTGGCCAGGCAGTCAAGCACAAGGCGGTCGCTCCCACTGACGCGCTCCGATACGCGATGAGTCTGCCCGTGACCACGACGATCAGCGGAATGGATTCGACTCGCGTGCTGCGACAGAACCTCAGAGTTGCTCGTGGGTTCAAGCGGATGTCGCAGCAGGAAATGCAGGCGTACCGCACACGGCTCGCGGATCGGGCAGCAGACGGACGTTTCGAACTCTACAAGACAACCGCCCAGCACGACGGCGTCGAGGGTCGTGAACAGCACGGCTTTCCGTCGCAGGAGGAGTTGGGAGGATAGTCCCCGCTACGTGTGAATGGCCGCGAGCGCTGTCGTCGCTTTCCTTGAAAGCTGTTAGTCGATCAGAATCTTTCGCTCACGTCCAGACTTCGCGAACGCGGTCGTGTATTTGGCCGGGTCGTGGCGCTCGATCGCTTCTGCCAGCGCATGCGGCGAACCAGGCGCGCGCTTTCGACGGATCCGGATGACTGATACTGACGCCGGGCGACGTCTACACGAGTCAGGAGTTCACCAGTTCCGGCTCGGCGCGTTCGTCCCAAACGTCTGCCTGGGTGATCTCCTTGACGTCGGGACGCTGACGCGCCTTCCGTATGAGCTCACCCCGGGGGCTGTTGAATCCCCATTCGGTGACGTCGATAGTGAAACTGAAACGCGAGATGAGCGGCCCTCGCGTGAGATCCTGATCGTCGTCGTTCACACCAATCTGCGCGCGTGCACGCTCGAGGAGCTGCTCGGTCACCCAGCTCGGAACCTTGGTGCGATAGCCAGGATAGACGTAAGCAAACATGAGCAATTGCGACAGCAGCAGCGGCCAGTGCTCCGCCACGCGTGTGACGAGCCGCTCCCAATCGAACGTGTCGCCGCAGCAGAGAATCAAGTGCACGATGTCGGACATGTCGTGACGGTGACGTTCGCTGATGAAGAGGCGGTGCCAGATCAGCTCTTCGGCCGGTGCGATGCGCACCGGGCAGGCGGCGAGAATGCCAGGACGGCTCTGTACCATCCATGTGTCGTCGATCACCGCAACGCCGTTACCCATTCCGTAAATCAGATCGACGAAGTAATCGCCCATGGTGGCTTTCGCAAGCCAGTGAGAGTCTTCGAGGCGCGTGACGAAACCGGCTGCTCTCAACGCTTGCGCTGCCGCTACGATGTACTGAGGTTCGAAGAACAGATCCAGGTCCTTCGTCTTGCGGTAAATGCCGGTGTGTTCGTAAATGGCGTACGCGCCGGCGACCACATACGGGACGTGAGCGGCGTTGACCGCTTCGAGGGCACGGCGATAGATCTCGCGCTCGTCGTCGGGGATCCAGAAGTCGCCGTGGGTAAGCGACTTGCGTTCTTCCGGCGTCAGCCGCGTCGGCCGTCCTCGCAGGTTGGGCATCCTCATCAGTCTCCGGGCGACTCTGCAGTTCTGCGGACCGGTTGAGTGAGCAGCAACTTATGAGCCACCTTGTCCGTGCAAAGACAGGTGGATTTGGCTTGCTAAGCGTGTCCGGGTAACATTCATCAACTGATGTTTAAAGGTTTGTGGAACCGGCGTTGGCGGGAATCGAACGACCCGCTAAGGGCCGCACTTGGCAACCTCGAGCGTGAGGTGATGGACGTCGTGTGGGGCACCGACGAGACAACGGTGAAAGAAGTACAGGCGGCACTGGCCCGCCCCGTTGCCTATACGACCGTAATGACGACGCTGGATCGCCTGTTCAAGAAAGGGTTCGTTGCACGGACACGTTCCGGCCGCGCGTTCGTGTATGAGGCACTTCGGACGCGGGAGCAAACGGAAGCGGCGCTGGCCCAGGGGATCATGGCGGGTCTCTTTGCCGGACCGTCGGCAAAACCGATCCTGTCGAATCTCGTTGATGCGGTTGGCAGCCAGGATGGCGGAGCGGACCTCCTCGATGCGTTGGAAGAAATGGTGCGCCAGAAGCGCCGGCGCATTGAGCAGGATCGCAGGCAGGCAGAAGAGGATCCGGCGTGAGTGTGGCCTTTCGCACGATCGTCCTGACGCTGGCATGGTTCGCATGCATGAACGCGATCAGCAGCGCGGCCGTAGCCTGGCTTGTCCATGCCTTTCGCCATCGACGACCACGATCGCGGCCATCAGTGCTTCTCGGAATTCGCCTCGTGCCGTCGGTCGTGTCGCTCCTGTTCGTCGGCGCGTTGTTTCTACCGGCCCAGTGGGCGTGGGAGCCACGCGACGCGGATGAAACGCTGGGGTTCGCATTGCGTGGAGTGGCGGCGCTCGGCGCTGCGGTGTTGCTCCGCGGCGTCTGGCGTGTTGTTGTGACCGCGTGGGCCACTCATCGCGTCAACGCAGGCATTCCTTCTTATCGCCGGGCCGCACCGAATACTTATCTGGTCGACGGGCTATCTGGCGTGTCGCTGGCGGGTATCGTCCGGCCACGGATTCTGATCGGACGGGACGTGAAGGCGCAATTGTCATGCGCGGAGCTTGAAGTCGCGGTTGCGCATGAAGTGGCTCATCGGGACGCCTTCGACAATCTGGCGCGCTGGTGCATGCGGTGTGCGCCAGATTTTCTGACCGGATCGCGCGTCGCCGCGCGCCTGGAACACGCGTGGCACGTCGCCGCCGAATCGCGCGCCGATGCGAGAGCCATCCGTGGGAACCGGGCGCGGGCGGTCGATCTCGCCTCGGCATTAATAAAGGTGGCGCGACTTTCTGCGGCAACAACCGGGCAGGTTTCAGTTCCGTCCTGGAGCACCCTGAACGACTGCGAACTCCTCGAGTGGCGGGTGCAGCGCCTTCTGAATGGGTCAGTTCCTCCGATACCTTCGCTTCCTCGCGTCGGGTTGGTCGCGGCCACATTGGTCCTTTCTGTGTTGATCGTTGTTCCCATTGTGGCCGGTCCTGTCCATCGCCTGACGGAAACGCTCATCGCGTTGCTGCCATAGGGCATGGCGCGGTCTGAAGACCGCGCCTACATCTTCGTAAGGTTCTACGACCACTGGTAGTAGATAACTCGACCGGTCAAGATCTTCCGGATTGACCACTGCACCCGCCTCGGCCTCGAGCGAGTGGATTCGTGTCGAGGGGTTGACCAAGAAATACGGGACCGTATCGGCGCTGTCCGACGTCGCGTTCTCGATTCAACCCGGCGAGATTCTCGGGCTCATCGGCCCGAACGGAGCGGGGAAGACGACCCTGTTCGAGTGCCTGGCCGGGGTGCTGCCGCCGACATCAGGCGTCATCTTTATTCATGGCCAGCCGCTGACCGTGCGAAGCCGAACCCGGACGCTGTTCTATCTGCCGGATGCGATTGCCCCCTGGCCATCACAGACCGTTCGCTGGGTTCTCGATTTCACGGTTGGATTCTTTGGCGGCCGTCGCGATCTCGTTGGCGACGTGATCGACGGTCTCGCATTGTCTCCGTTGTTGACCAATACCCTCGGGGCACTTTCGAAGGGGCAGCGCAAACGCGTATTGCTGGCCATTGGCCTGCTGACGTCACAGCCGGTGCTGCTGGCCGATGAACCGTTCGATGGCCTCGATCTTCGACAGACCCGCGAGGTCGCGGCAATCCTGCAATCACACGCGCGTGCCGGTCGGACGCTGTTTCTGTCAATTCACCAGATTACCGATGCGGCGCGTTTATGCGATCGGTTTGTGCTCCTGAGCGCAGGAAAAGTCTGTGGCGCGGGCACGCTCGATGGTCTCTCGGCACTCGCGCGCTCGAAAGGCGGGGCCGCGTCCAACCTCGAAGAGGTCTTCCTTGCGCTCACCTAAAAGTGCCTGGATGTGGCTTCTTGAAAAGGAGTGGCGCGAGCTGCTTGCGTCGCGCGCCTGGTGGGTGCTGCTGCTCGTCATGGGACCGCTGGTCGGTTTCGCTTTCATCAGTTCCGTGCGCAGTTACGCAGAAGCGAGCGGTCTGGGGGGAACCGCGACTGGCGTCGGCGAGGCATTCTCGCCCTTGGTCGGCATCTGGGCGCCAACCTTCAGTGCCTGCGAACTCGCGGCGGTGTTTCTGTTGCCGTTCGTCGCGATTCGTGTTGTCGCCGGCGACCGTCAAAGCGGGGCGTTGAAATTGGAACTGCAGCACGCGATGCCCGCCCTCGCACGGATCGCGACGAAGGCGTTGATCCTGCTGGTCGGATGGGTAATCGCATCCGTGCCAGTCGTTGCCGCAATCATCCTGTGGCGCAGCTATGGTGGCAGCATCTACGCTCCCGAGCTGGCAACGGTCGCCGTCGGACATGTGATCAATGCCGGGCTCACCATCGCGATCGCCGCCGCGACCGCATCAATCGCGGAGCACCCGGCGACGGCCGCGATTCTGACGCTGACGGCAACCGTCGGCACGTGGATCCTGAACTTCATTGCCGCGGTCCAGGGCGGCACGTGGGAGCGGCTCGCGAGCTATACGCCGACGACGATGGTCTCTGATTTTCAGCACGGATTGATCAGGCTCGACGCGCTGATCGCCGCGGTAACGCTCACAGCGCTCGGCCTTGGCCTCGCCTCGTTGTGGCTGCGTCTCGGCGTTCCGGTCCGCCGCCGGGTTGCGGAGTCGATTGCGGCCACCGCGTTTGCTCTGCTGGTGATTACAGCTGGGACGGCCACGACACAAAGTTGGGACACGTCGGAGAGCCGTCTCAATTCGTTCTCGAAGCCTGACGAGAAAGCGCTTCGATCGATTGCCGGGTCCCTGACGATCGAGGTTCATCTCGCACCCGAGGATCCGCGCCGCGTCGATCTGGATCGCCGCGTCATCGCCAAACTTCGTCGGGTGCGGCCGGATGTGAACGTTCGATACCAGTCGGCGACTTCGATTGGTCTCTTCGAACAGACGAGCGCCGGCTACGGCGAGATTTGGTACGACATCGACGGCAAGAAGGCGATGAGTCGAGCGGTAACGGCCGAATCAGTGTTGGAGACCATTTATTCGCTCTCCGGCGTCGGTCCTGAGGCTGAGAGTGGCGATGTCTTCCGCGGTCACCCGCTGATGGCGCGACCGGCGAAGGCCGCGATGGTGTTCTATGTGCTATGGCCCGCGTTGATTGCCAGTGCCGCCGTTGCGATACGTAACTGACCTTGGAGAAAGGGCGCGAAGAATGTCAAGAATGCTGGTAGCGGTGGCGATGTCAGCGACCGCGATCGTGACCGCGATCGCGGCTGATGTGAAGGTCGACTTGAGCAAAGAAACGGTCGGCAAGCCGCCGGCGACGTTCGAGCCGATGGTCGGGACGTGGATTGTCCAGCAGGATGGCGCCGATAAAGTCATTGGCGTCGACGGCAGGCCGTGGGTTGCGAGCAAGGACAACCCGACCAAGCTGCTGATCGAGAGCGCGCGCCGGTTGTATGGGTCGGGGAATGAAGAACTGATGGATAACGCAAAGCAGTTCGCGTATTACCCCGTCGCCGTTCTGAGAAGCGTCAGCAGTTTGTCGAACGGCACCATCAGCGTCAAATTCAAGACGATCGCGGGTGATTCGGATCGCGCCTCGGGGATCTTGTTCAACGTGAAGCCGAATGGGGATTGGCTCGCGGTGCGCTACAACGATACCGAGAACAACGTCGCCCTCTGGGAGTTCCATAACGGCATCCGCCGTAACGTGAGCCGCAGCGATCGATCGAAGCCCTTCATGCTCGATCGTGCCGCCTGGCACGAACTGAAACTCGAAGTCGACAATGCCAGCCTCAAAACCTACCTCGATGGTGCGCTGGCCCTCGATTACACACTGGGCAGCCAGCCCGGGCCCGGTCGCAACAACGCCGCGCCTCACCCGGATCTCTTTCCGGAAAACAATGCGGTGCTTCGCCCGCCGGTTGCCGGCCGCATCGGCCTTTGGGCGAAAACCGACAGCACCAGCTACTTCAAAGACTACCTCGTCAGTTCCAAGTAGGAGCCAATGCTGAAAAGGATCGTCTATCTGTTGAGTGCGTTCTCGGTTCTTTCGGCGCAGGCGTTGGCGCAGTCGCCAAATACGTCGACGATCATCGTCTTCGTCGTCGATCAATCGGCCGCTGTGGTGAAGGACGCCAGCGTCTCGGTGACGAACAATCAGACTGGCGCGGTTCGCGAATCCACCTCTGGCGTCGACGGAGCCGCGACATTTCCTGCGCTGTCGTTGACCGGGACATACACGATTCGTGTGACCAAGCCGGGTTTTGTCGCCGACGATGTCACTGGACTGGCGTTGCGTGCGGGAGAGACCGCTTCCGTTCGCGTGAAGCTGGTGGCGAGCGGCGGCAAGAGTGAGGTGACCGTCTACGGGACGAACCAGGGCGTCCGCGCGGATCCGCAGATCGGCCAGCGCATGGACAGCCCGGCGATCGACGAAACGCCTATCCTCGGACGCAAGGTCGGCAATCTTCCGCTATTCAATTCAGCATTCCGGCAAGGCAAGGGAACTGGCGACCTGTTCGTCAATACACCGTACTTCATCACTGCATCCGGCAGTCGGCGCACGACGACATTCATGCTCGATGGAGCCAGCAACGACGAGGGCTGGGGACGTCAGACGAGTCTGGCAACCGTGCCCCTTGGCGCGGTCCAGGAAGTGTCGGTGCTGTCGAATGCATTTTCCGCGGAATTCGGTTGGACCGCGGGTCCCGCGCTGAACATCGTTACCAAGTCTGGCACCAACGCGCTGCGGGGCGAAGGGCTCTACATGGTGCGTCCCGGCAGCATGCAGGCAAAAACGTTTTCGACCGACGGCTTCTGCGCACCGTCGGTCTCGACGTGCACCACGCCGGGCACGCTCAAAGCAATCAACCCGGCGGACGTGCCGGACGCACTCGACCAAGTCTCGGGATCAGTCGGCGGGCCGATCATCAAAGACAAAACGTTCTTCTTTGCGACCGCGGACTACACCTGGCAGGACCGGACGACGTTTCTGTCAGATACGTTGCCGTCGTTCGTGCTTCCAGCGGACGGCAGCCTCACCTACGAAGGGCATTATCGGCAGGGACTCATGAACGCCCGCGTGGATCACAAACTCACCACGACGCAGAACCTGATGGTGCGGGGCAACTTCGATCACTTCTACGACACGAATCCGAACGACGCGGTCGTTGGGACGAATGCGCCGACGGTGGCCCGCAAGTACACGCGAGGGGCGTGGACGACGCAGGCCAATCACACGGCTGTCCTGAGTCCGAACCTGTTGAACGAGGCGCGAATCGCGTATCTGCACGGCGATCCGGTGACGCTATGGGAAGCGCAGGACCCGTCGACGACCTACACGCGAGGCGGATCGGTGCCGTTCACCATCGGCGAATCGCGATCCGCCGATCTCCACAGCTACCAGTTTCAGATCGCCGACACGTTGTCGTGGAATCGGGGCGCGCACAACGTGCGGTTCGGCGGCAGCATCATTCGTCATACAACAGGCGGCTTCGGCAGCGAGCCGGGGACTGCCGCGCTCGGCACGTTCACGTTCCTCAGCACGACGACGGCGCCATTCGAGCAGTTGACGCTCGCCGACGTGCAGCAGTACTCGGAGCCGGTCAGCTACGGCATCACCAGCTATAACCTGAAGCAGTGGATGTCGGTGGCGTTCGTGCAGGACAGCATTCGGCTGAACGACCAGCTCACCCTGGATGCCGGTCTTCGCTACGATCGTCAGACGCTGACCGATGCGACGAAGAACTTCGCGCCGCGGCTCGGCTTCGCGTGGCATCCCGGCGGCGATCGACGCACCGTGATCCGCGGCGGCTATGCGATGTATTACACGCAGATTCGGGCCAACGCGCTTGCCAGTGCGTTGACGGGCGGTCTCGACGGTCTGGTTAACTACACGGCGACGCCAGGACAGACAGGCTTTCCGACATGTCTGACCTGTGTCCCGCTGCGCCTCGATCCGCGCACCCTGCCGTTGTCCCAGCAGCCGGCCCGCAACATCACGATCCGCGCCGGTCAGCGGGACTTCTACAAGTCACAGTTCGCGTCGTACGGACTGAACTTCGATCTGCTGCCGAACTATCCTGACGAGTTCGTCAACCCGCGCAGCCAGGTGACCTCGATCGGCGCCGAACGCGAGGTCGTGACAGGGCTGTTCGTTGGAGCCGACTACGTGCATCAGCACTGGAGCAACCTCGATCGCAGCGTCGATCTGAATGCGCCAACGCCGTTCGATCGCACGGCGCCTGGCCAGACCAGGACCGTCGCGGCGGCGAATGCGACGCGACCGATCGTGCCGGTCAGCGGCGGGGTGCGGAACGTCAACGTCTTGATGAATCTTGGCGTTGCCGACTACGACGGATTACAGACGCTCGTCACCTATCGCGGTCATCCGAAGGTGTACGCGGCGCTCAGCTACACGCTGGCGAAGGCGACCAATACCGCGGAGCCCGATGGCAACGGGATCAACCCGAACGACAGCAATATTGCGCGCCTTGGTGAGGAGGAGCGCGGACCGAGCGTCGTCGATCAACGGCATCGCGCGGTCATCACCTTCTCCTACAATCTGCCATACAACCTCACGGCGGGAACCGTCGCGCAGCTGGCATCCTCGCGTCCTTTCAATGCAGTGACCGGGATCGACAACAATGGCGACGCCGCCAACAACGATCGTCCAGTCGTCGAGGGAAAGGTCATCAGCAAGTCTGCGTACCGCGGCACGCCAACTTCGGAGGTCGCGCTTTTTGCCGAAGGGCGCATCAAGCACTCACGGCGTGCGATCGTTCTTCGCGCCGAGGTCTTTAATCTGTTCAATCACGGCAACATCCTCGGTCGCGCACAGACGACCTATGGCGACACGACGACGGTGAATCCAACATTCGGTCAGATTGTGAGCGCCGGTACGGCGAGCAACGCACTGCCAAGCCTGGCCAACATCGATCCGCCGCGGATGGTGCAGTTTCAGATTAGGTACCAATTCTGATCAGTTGCCAGTCGCCCGTTATTGATTGTCCTCGTGAGCACCATTGAGAACTGGTAACTGGCGACTGGTAACTGACATGCATCAGTTCCGCTATACAATCAAACGCTGTGCGGTTTCAAACCGTCAGCGCTGCGTTGCTGCTCGTTTGTCTCGGCGTTCCCGACTCCTTTGCGCAACAAGACTCACCGGCCAATCCTCTTACTCTTCAAGCGGCGCTCGCCGCGGCTGATGAACATAACCGGACGCTGATTGCAGCGCGGCTGGGACGCACTGCAGATCTCGCTGGCATCGACGTCGCGAAACAGCGCCCGAATCCTGAGGCATCGTTCGAGGCGGGCCGGGATACGCCGCACGAGGCGTTCAGTATCGGCATTCCGCTCGAATTCGGGGGTAAACGCGCCCGTCGCGTCGATCTCGCGAACGCGACGCTCGCTCGCACGACTGCGGATCTGATCGTTCAAGCACTCGACATCCGCCGATCTGTTCGAGTCGCCTATTTCGAACTCGTGGCGGCGGCGACCCGACTGCAGGTCATTACCGCGCTCAGAGGTTTCGCCGAGCGCACGCGGAACGCGGCTCGCGATCGATTCGAATCGGGAGCCGCGCCAAGGCTCGAGGCGCTGCAGGCAGAACTGGCGCTCGCGCAGGCCGACAACGAACAGGAGGCGGCCCGCGGTCGCATGGACGCGGCGCGTGCGGACTTGAATACCCTGATCGGCCGTCCGCCCGATGCGGCTGCCGATCCAACCGACCCGTTCGAGGGCGGGACGCTGCCGGCGGACCTCGCACGCGCGGTGGCGGCAAGCCCCGACATCATCGCGATGGATCGCGAGATCGACGAGGCGGTCGCGCGTGAGCGTCTCGCGCAGACCTTGCGCACGCCCGACACGACCGTCTCTGGCGGCGTCCTCTTCGATTCTCCACCGGAGTTCATGTACGGATGGAAGGCGGGCGTCGCCGTGACGCTGCCAATCTTCACACGGCACACCGCTGATGTCCGGGTTGAAAGCGCCCGTGTCGTACAGTTGCGCGCGCAGCGTGAGGCGAGGATTGTCGAACTGACCGGACAGGCCACTGCCGCGGCGGCGCGTGCTCGCGCCGCCCGTCAGCGTTTTCTCCGGTATCGCGACGAGATCATTCCTCAAGCACGAACGGTCGAGTCGATGGCTGAGGACTCCTATCGCTCAGGACAAACCGGATTAGCGGCGTTTCTTCAGGCTCTCCAGGCGGCACGCGAGATCGGCCTGCTCGCGACGGATGCGGGTCTCGAGTATCAATCCGCAATTGCTGATCTCGAACGCGCGCTCGGAGGATCGATTCGATGAAGTTCGTCCCGCTCGCGACATCGCTCGTGGCGGTCTCGCTTCTTTGCGCATGCCGGCACGAAGCGGCGGAGGAGACAGAGACCGAAACCCCCGTGGCCGTGCAGGTAGAGCCGGCGCGCAGCGGACCGATCCGAGAGGTGATCGCGGCGACCGGCCTCGTGACGGCTGCTCCCGGTGCGGAGCTCACCGTCACTGCACCGGAGGCCGCCCGAATCGCAGAGTTGCCGAAGGCCGAAGGGGATCGCGTTCGCGTCGGCGATCTGCTCGTCCGGTTCGACATTCCGTCGCTGGCCGCTGGCGCGGCTGCCAGCCGCGCGGCGATCGAGCAGGCGCGGGCACGGGTCGAAAATGCCAAGGCCGCGGCCACTCGCGTTCAGGGACTGTTCGAACGCGGTGTTGCCGCCCGCAAAGAAGTCGAAGACGCCGATCGCGAGCTGCTCGAGGCAAATGCCGCCCTCGAGCAGGCGCAGAGCGCGAGCGGCGCGGCAACTGCGCTCGCCGGACGCACGCTCGTCCGGGCGCAGTTTGACGGCGTCGTGGCGAAGCGATTTCACAATCCCGGAGACCTCGTCGAACCGGGGTCGAGCGATCCGATTCTGCGAGTCATCGATCCGTCCCGGCTCGAAGTGACTGCCGCCGCGCCGGTGGCCACCCTGGCGCGAATCACGGCGAATGCACCGGCGCGCCTCGTTGTTCCCGGAGGCGATGAGCCGATTGAAGCCACGGTCATCGCGCGCCCGGTTGCCGTGGATCCAGGCAGCGTGACGGCTCACGTTCGCGTTCGTCCCGCAGCCGTGAGCAAGTTGACTGCAGGTATGTCAGTCGAGGTCGAGATTCTTGGCCCGGAACACGCGGCTTCGGTGCTCGTTCCCAGCGCCGCGATCGTTCGCGACGGCGACGCAACCGTCGTCATGACCGTTGGTTCCGACTCGAAAGCGCACCGCAACGAGGTGGAAGTCGGCGTGACGTCGCGCGAGACGACGGAAATACTCAAAGGCGTCAAACCGGGTGAGCGCGTCATCGTGCGGGGCCAGAACGGCCTGCCGGACGGCGCCGCGGTCACCATCGGATCATGAGCCTCGCCGAAACCGTCGATCGGCACGGCCGCGCGATTGCGCTCACGGTCACCCTGCTCGCCGGCGCAGGTATCGTCTCCGGCATCAGCCTCCCGAGCAGCATCTATCCCCGCCTCGAGTTTCCGCGCGTCGTGATCATCGGTCACAGCGGAACGCTGCCCGCGCGCGCGATGATGATGTCGGTCACACGGCCGCTCGAGCAGGCGGTGATGGAAGTGCCGGGTATCCGGCGGGTGCGTTCGACGACCTTTCGTGGTGCGGCCGAAATCTCGGCCCAGTTCGAGCCCTCCTCGGACATGGTCGTGGCGCTGCAGCAGGTGCAGGGGAAGATCGACGACGCCCGGCCCGCGTTGCCCGAAGGAACCGATCTCATCGTCGAACGCCTGACGCCGGCGGCGTTCCCGATGTACATCCTCAATCTCACGGGGCCGCTCTCGTCAGCGGATCTGTACGATTACGCGTTCTATGTCATGCGCCCGCGGCTTGCGCGCGTTCCCGGTGCGGGGCAGGTAGCCGTCAGCGCAAGTGATACTCGCGAGATTGAAGTCGTCACCGATCCGGCACGGTTGCTCGCTGCGGGCCTGACCGTCCACGAGGTCGCCGGGAAGCTCAAGTCGGCGAACGAACTTGCGCCGGTCGGACGTTACTCGTCCGGCGGCGTCCAGCAACTGGTGCTGGCGTCGGGTTTGTGGACTTCGGTTGACCAGATTGCGGAGACACCCGTCGCCATTCGTCCCGACGGTGTACTGCGTGTGAAAGACGTCGGCCAGGTGTTCCGCGGTGCCCCTGATCGCACCGGTCTCATCACTGGCAACGGTCGCGACGCGGCGAGCATCAGCGTGTCGCAGCAGGTCGGCGCGAATATTCTGGACATCGAAACCGGCGTGCAGGAGGCGGTCGACGAACTGGCGCGCGCCCTTCCGGCCGGATTACACATCACCAAAGTCTACGATCTCGCCGAGTTCGTTCGCGCGTCGATTGCCAATGTGCGAGACGCGATCGTTATCGGCGGAATTCTTGCCGTCATCATCCTGTTGGTGTTCCTGCGCGACTGGCGTTTGACGCTGATTGCGGCCATGACGCTGCCACTCGCCGTTCTCATCGCCAACCTCGTGATGGGCCTGTTCGGTGAATCGGTCAATCTCATGTCGATGGGCGGGCTTGCGGTCGCCATCGGCCTCGTGATCGACGACGCCGTCGTCGTGGTCGAAGGCATTCATCGGCGAGTGCAGGAAGGCTCGCCGACCGCGATCGCTGACGCGATCGCCGACTTGACCGGCCCGGTCGTGAGTTCGACGCTCACGACTGTGGTGGTGTTCGCTCCCCTTGGCCTTCTGTCCGGTGTGGTCGGGCAGTTCTTCCGCTCCTTGTCGTTGACGCTATCTGCGGCGGTGCTCGCCTCGCTCGTGCTCTCGCTGACCGTCATCCCGCTGCTCGCGCACTGGGGCATTCAACGCGATCGTGCCGATGTGCATCCAGGCGGACGTCTCGTGGATTGGTACGCCACAACCCTTCGGCCGATGCTTGCGCGACCGATTGTGGCGCTGGTAATCGCCGTGGCCCTGGCCGTCGCGGGAGGCGTGCTCTACTTCTCTGTCGGCAGCGGGTTTTTGCCCCACGCCGACGAAGGGGGCTTTGTCGTCGATTACCTGACGCCGCCCGGCACTGCACTCGAAGAGACGGATCGTGTGCTGAAAAAGATTGAACGGGTGCTGCTCGAAACACCTGAAGTCGCAGCGATTCAGCGACGCACAGGGTCGGAACTCGGATTGTTCGCCACGCCGCAGAACAGCGGCGACGTCCTCGTCCGGCTCAAGGCTCGCAACCAGCGCGATCGATCGTCGGAGGAAATCATTTCGGCGCTGCGCGACAAACTCACTGAAGCTGCACCGGGGGTCGAAATTGAATTCGTGCAACTGCTTCAGGACATGCTCGGCGATCTCGAAGGCAACCCAACACCAATCGAAGTGAAGATCTTCGGCGACGATGCGAACGTGCTCGCAGAACTGGGCGAGCAGGTCGAGGAAGCGCTCGGCAAGGTTGAAGGCCTCGTCGACATCGTTGGTGTGCAGCGCGGCAATCCGGAGATCACGTGGCAAATCGATTCCACCGCGGCCGGACGACTCGGCTTGACGGTTTCGGAGGTCCAACAGCAAATCAGCGCGGCATGGCTCGGCGAAGTCGCCACCGATTATCTGGCGTTGGATCGGGATATTCCTGTCCGGGTGCGCTATCCGGATGCGGTGCGGTTCGATGCCGGCCGACTCGGTGAAACCGTGGTTCGCGGTGCGGACGGACGGACCGCACCAATATCGGCGCTGGCATCGGTGACTCCGGAGGCGGGACAAACGGTTCTCATGCGCGAGAATCTGCGTCAGATGGTGCTGGTCAGCGGCCGGCTCGAAGGGCGCGATCTTGGCTCGGCGGCGACCGAAATCAGGACCAAACTTCAGGGCATGAAACTGCCCGTCGGTTACACGTCGGAAGTCGGTGGACAGTATTTGGCCCAGCGTCAGGCGTTTCGCGAACTGCTCGAGGTGCTCGCGATTGCCTCGGCGCTTGTGTTTGTGATCCTTGTCGTCCATTTCCGCGCCTTCAGTCCGGCGCTGTTGATTCTCGGCGCGGCGCCGCTGTCGCTCGCGGGTGCATTGATTGCGCTCGTCCTCACGGGCACCGAGTTGAATGTCTCGTCGGCAATGGGGCTGGTCCTGCTGGTTGGGCTCGTGGTGAAGAACGGCATTGTGCTGCTCGACTACGCTGAACGCGAACGGCTTCGTGGCATTCGCGCGGAAGAGGCGGTGTATGACGCCGCTCGCGTCCGTCTTCGTCCGATCCTGATGACGACACTCTGTACCCTCTTCGGCCTGGTTCCGCTCGCGCTGGGCATTGGCGCAGGGGCCGAGCTGCAGCGGCCACTCGCGCTCGCCGTCATTGGCGGCCTTTCGCTGTCCACGGTCATCACCGTTTACCTGATTCCGGCGCTGTACGCCGGGCTGTACCCGAATCGCTAATCACTAATCACTGATCCTGGATCGCTCATCCTCGAATCCGCGAATCACTCATCCCGAATCGGCGAATCGTCCAATCCATCAATCGTTGAGGTGCCGAGGATAAGGAGTTCCACGATTCAAACCGATTCAAGGATTCAAGGATTCGAGGATTCGGGATCCGAGGATTCGGGATCCGAGGATTCGCGATGAGTGATCAGTGATTAGCGATTCAAAGGCCTACCGTTTGCACCCCAACGCCGATGATGAGGGCCACAGCTCCGCGTTCGGATGAGCTACGCGATGAGCACCCGGCTCGCGCGGTGCACCTTCCAGTCGCGACCATCGCCAAGGTTCTGCTTACGCTCGTCGCCCTCTGGGCGATCTACAAACTCGCATCCCTGATTGCCGTCGTTCTCGTCGCCGTGGTTCTCGCGATCACTCTCGAACCGGTCGTCGCGTGGTTGGAGGACCGGCGGGTGCCACGATGGGTGGGGTCGACGATCGTCGTGTTTACGATCGTCGCCCTTTTGATCGTGTTCTTCGCCATTTGTGGCTCATCGCTGGTCACACAGGGGCGGCAGGTTGCGGCACGAGTGACGTCGACTCAGCAGGACCTCGCGACGCATCTGCCCCCACCATTCGATCGAATCGTTCGCGAAGGCATCGGGAAGGCGCCAGACACCTCCGCGCTGGCAGGCTATGCGGTCCGGATAGGCAGGATGGTGACGGCCGCGATCATCGGCACAGCGATTGTGTTCATCCTCACAATCTACTTGCTCATCGAAGGACGCCGCACGTGGGCGTGGCTCGTCGCGTACGTGCCGCACCGCAATCGTGCACGGGTACAGGAGACGGCCGATGCGGGCTGCAAAGCCATCCTGCATTACGTCGCAGGCAACGTGGCGACGTCGGTCTTCGCAGGAACGACGGTGCTGATCGTGCTCACGATCCTCGACGTGCCCGCCGCATTGCTGCTCGCGCTCCTCGCAGGTGTTTGCGACTTCGTGCCCGTCCTTGGCTTCATCGTGTCGGCCGTGCCGGCCGTTCTCCTTGCGTTGACCGTCTCGACGACGACGGCGGTCATTGTTGCGGCGGCGTACGGCGGCTATCACATCGCCGAGAACTACTTCATTGGGCCAAAGGTTTACGGTGGGCAGCTGCGACTCTCGAATCTCGCCGTGCTCCTCGCGTTCGCGATCGGCGCCGAGCTGTTTGGCATCATCGGCGGATTGAGAGGCAAAAAGACTAACGCTGAAATTGGCGCGGGCCACCAACTGATGCAGCCAGCGCTCGGGCTGCGACCCGAGCCGAGGCCCACGCCCATTGAAAGTTGAAGCCCCCAATCCGGCCATCGACGTCCAGCATCTCGCCCACCAGATAAAGACCCCGGCAACGGCGTGATTCCATCGTCGAGGGATCGATTTCATCGAGCGCGACGCCACCCGCGGTCGCTTCCGCGAAGTTGTACCCGCGACTATCAGTGATGGTCACCGGCCACTCGACCATCGCGTGAATCAACCGGCGGCGATCGAGTCGGGGCAGATTCGCGACCTGAAGGGCAGGGTCGAGGCGAGTCCGCTGGAGGATCGCGGCGGCAACGGCAGCGGGGATTGTGTCCGCGAGCAGCCCGTGGAGTGAGGTTCGCGGTCGTGCGGCAATCCGGGTCATCCACTCGGTTTCCAGAGTGTCGAACGACTTGTCGCCAGCCAGATTAATGGTTAAGCGCACCTCGCGCCCTTCGAGCCGAGCCCTGAGCCAATGGCGCGACATGTCGAGCACCACCGGACCACTCAGGCCGAAGTGAGTCCAGAGCAGGGAACCGCGAAGCCGGTGTGCCACCGATCCATCAATCCATAATGTGAGCTCCGAGTCGTGCGAAATCCCTGACAAGGCCTGATACGTCGACCCATCGGCGGGCGCCAGGAGTGGGACGAGCGCCGGGGTGGTTGGAACGATCGTGTGGCCCAGGGATTCTGCGATGGAGAGTCCGTGGCCGTCGCTGCCGCTCTTCGGAAGCGACAGTCCCCCAGTTGCCATCACGACCGCTTGTGCGTGAAGCTGGCCGCCGGTTGTGTGAAGCGTAAATGGTGAATGGCCCGTACCGGGATCCGGAGCGCGGGATCCGGTGTCAGGCAGTGAAAGTTTCCCGACTCGCCTACCCGTCAGCAGGTCAACTCCCGAAGCTCTGCATTCTTCGAGAAGGGCGTTGAGCACGTCTCGTGACCGATTGGAGTCAGGGAAGAGCTTGCCGTGCGCCTCTTCGTGGAGCGCAACGCCAAGCGAGCGAAACCAGTCGACGACTTCGTTTGGCGGAAATGCTTTGAGAATTCTGCGGATGACCGCCGGGTTGCCGCCATTGAAATCGCGTTCGCTGACCGCAACGTTCGTCACATTACAACGTGATCCGCCGCTGACCAGGATTTTCGCACCTGGCTTTGCCGCTGAATCGATCAACACAATCGAGTGCGAGGGATTCAGGCGGCGCGCGAAGATCGCCGTCGCAAGACCTGCGGCGCCCGCGCCGACGATCGCAATCTCGTGCGTGAGCTGGTTCAGACGAGAGTCCGAATCGCGGAACTCATCCGCGACCGTCCTGAGCGGCCGGTCCCCACCATCCTTCGCGCTCAAACCGGTGATGGATCTCCATCCAGCGGTCGTGGACTTGGTCGGATGTGGGAAAGCGTTCTACGCGAACGGTACCGCCCGGATCAGTAATGACGATCTCGTAACCCGGGCCATCGGCCTCAGATCGGACCTCGCACTGAACGGTCTCGTTGCCGCGCTTGAAGAAGTAGAACACGCGGCAGATTATTGCACGGGTTGCGCCACCTGACGGATGAGCTTAGTACACACAGGCCAACAAGTTGCGGCGTCTTTGCTTAGCTTCTTTAGGTCACTTGCCGAAGTCCTGTCGCAATGGCAGACGCACTCGTCCATTTTTCTGTCACTTGGGGTCCACACGACTCGGCCGCTGTTGGTTCGCGATATATTCTGATTCCTGTTCTATTTGCATCTTTCCTGGGAGACATACCGATGAGAGTCCTCTTGCGCAGTCGGTTGCTGGCTGCAGGGCTTGCCGCTGTACTCGCGACGTTGCCGCTCGGCGCGGCCGGCGAAAAGATCGATTACGAGGCCATCAATAAAATCAAAGAGCAAGGTCTGCAGCCGCAGAACTCGAAAGTGATGGAGATCTCGAGCTGGTTGACCGACGTGTACGGTCCGCGCCTCACCGGATCCCCGAATACGCAGAAGGCCGGCGACTGGGCCGTCGCAAAAATGAAAGAGTGGGGGCTGCAGAACGTTTCGCTCGAGAAGTGGCCAGACCAGACGATGTTTGCGCGTGGATGGGCCAATGAGAAGTTCTACATGGCCGCCGTCTCGCCGCAGGCGTTTCCGATTCCGGGAACGCCCAACGCCTGGACGCCGGGAACGAACGGCCTGGTTCGTGGCGAAGTCATTCTCGTCAGTGAAACCACCCAGGAAGATGTTCAGAAGTACGCGGGGAAGTTGAAAGGGAAATGGGTGCTGACGCAAGCAGCGCCTGACGTTGCCGCGTACTGGACCCCGCCAGCGTCGAGAACGTCGATCGAAGAACTCGAACGGATGCAACTCGCGACGCCGCCTGGCCCCGAGTTTGGCATCGCCGCGCCGCAAACTGGCCGGTTTGGAGGAGCGTTTGGCGGCGGCCGCGGACAGGGCGGCGCGCCCCCGTTCAACCGCAATGAATTTTTCCGAACGGAAGGAGCGCTTGGAATCCTTTCAACAGCGGCGCGAGGGCACGGCGTTTACACGATCAGCGGCAGCCGTACGACCGATCCGGCGCAATCGCTGCCCGGCATCGTGATCCCCGCCGAGCAATATGGCCGCATGGCTCGGATGCTCCAGAAAAACCTGCCGGTGACGATCGAGGCCGATATCCAGAACACGTATTATCCCAACCCGGTCATGTTCAATGTCGTCGGAGAAATCCCTGGCACCGATAAGACCGACGAAGTCGTGATGCTTGGAGCGCACTTCGACTCGTGGCACGCATCAACCGGCGCAACCGACAACGCCGCTGGTTCCGCCGCCATGATGGAGGCGATGCGCATCCTCAAACAGAGCGGTGTGCGATTGCGGCGAACGGTGCGAATTGGACTGTGGACCGGCGAGGAGCAGGGCCTTCTCGGGTCCGCGCAGTACGTGGCGGCGCACTTCGGATCGAGAGCGACGCTGCCCAACACGACGACGAACGCGGCGGCGCCTCCATCAGCCGCGAGTTCGTCGTCGGCAACTCCACCGGCTGCCAATGCGCCGGCGGCGAATCCCCCAGGCATCGCCGCGCAACAGCCCGGCGGTCGAGGCGGCGGCCGCGGCGCCCTGGGTCCACTGCAGTTGAAACCGGGCCACGCGAAACTCGCCGGTTACTTCAACATCGATAACGGCACCGGCGCGATTCGTGGCGTTTATCTCCAGGGCAACGATGCCGTGGCGCCGATTTTCCGTGAATGGATGGAACCGTTCCACAGCCTTGGCATGACGCACCTGACGATTCGCAATACGGGTGGAACGGATCACCAGTCGTACGATCGCATCGGTCTTCCTGGCTTCCAGTTCATCCAGGACGAGATCGAATACAACTCGATGACGCACCACACGAATCTTGACAGCTACGAGCGGCTGCAGCCGAGCGACATGATGAAGAACGCGACCATTGCTGCTGCGTTCGCCTATCTTGCCGCGAACCGCGATGAGATGTTGCCGCGTAAACCGCTTCCGGCGCCGGTGGCCGGACGCGGCAGTCAGTAGTATGACTTCCGCTTGAAGGCGGAAGCGACAACCTCAGACGAAGGAGACAAGCATGATGCGTATGGTGGTGGCGGCGGTCGTGGCTCTGACTTTCGCGGCGCAGGGTGGCACCACGGGGGTGCACGTCTGGAAAATGGCGGACATCACCGCAAAGGGAAAGGCGCTCGCGCAGAAGCTCGATGCTCAGAAAGTAGCCAGTGAGGTCATCGCGACTGAAGGCAACCGCAAGTTCATGGTCGCGCACCGCGAAGGATCAGGCCAGGCCGAGTGGCACGAGAAGGAGGCCGACGTCATGTTCATTTCCGCCGGCAACGTCACCATGATCTACGGCGGAACGATCGTTGACGAGAAGACCACGGCCGCCGGCGAAAAACGTGGTTCGTCGATCAAAGGCGGCACTGAGGCGAAACTCGGTGCCGGTGACGTGCTGCACATTCCGGCGAAGGTGCCGCACCAGATGATCCTCGCGCCGGGCGCGCAGGTCACCTACTTCGTCACCAAGGTGGTTGAATAAGTAATGCTCAATGTCCAATGAACATTGAACATTGAACATTCATATTAGCGTCGCGTCACCCAGGCGAGGCCGTCCGGCTGGCGGCCGGCCTCGATCCGGCCTGTCACCTCGAGCGTCTTCAGATCGACGACGGCGACGAAGTCGTCGGGTGTGCATGCCACGTAGGCGCGCGCGCCGTCGGGTTGCATCTGAATCCCCGCGGCTCCTCGTCCACCGGTCTTCAATCGTTTGACATCGCGTTTGGTTGCGGCGTCGAAGATTGCGACGTCCGGTCCACCGAGCGAGGAAACGAACACCTGTTTGCCATCGGGCGTGAACTTCAGGCGATTCGCCCCGTTCACGTTAGCCGCGAGCGTGTCGGTCACTTTCTTCGACTCGACGTCGACGATCGAGATGGTCCCGTCCTGCGCGTTCGCGGCCCAGAGCACTTTGCGATCGGGCGAGACGTCGAACCCTTCGGCGCCGCGTCCGACGGCGACGACCGTTGCATTCCAGTCTGTCTGAGGACCGCCGCGGCCGCGTCCTGCTCCGGTTGTCTTCTCGAGAATGGTCAATGACGCGGAACTCACGTTCGACGTCACGATTCGTGACACATCAGGCCAGACGTAAAGCATGTGCGTCCGATTCTGGCCGGTGCCGAGCACCCAATCCACCTTTTGCGTAGCGGGATCGTAACTGCCGATCACTTTGGCGGCCTCGGCGGTGAACCATAGCTTGTTGGCCACGAAGTCGAGCCCGTGTGGCGCACGTAAGGGGCCGAGATCGATCGGCGTCAACGCTTTCATCGCGGCGAGATCGACCGGCGTAATGATGTTGCCGCCACCGTTGTAGTTGGCGATATACGCCATTCGTCCGTCGGACGAAGCGACGATCTCGTGCGGGTCGGGGCCTGACGGCACTTTGCCGAGCACCTTGAGCGTCGCGGGGTCCACCACCGACATCGTCAGGTCGCCTTTTGACAGCACAATCAGCGCACCTGCACCGGTCGGCTGAGCCTGAAACGCATGCATCGACAGTGTGGCGATAGCGACGGTAACGCTCAGGGCGAGCGAAAGTTTTTTTAACATGAGGTCGCATTATAGTCGGGTAGCCGGTACCGGGTTTGTTAACAGATGCTGTGAACCTCTCGTCTTTGCATCCATGGGGCGGGGAACTGACCGCGCACCAAGTAACCGACCGCGCCCGGTGTGGGGCGGGTGACGGTACGAACGAAAGGCGGGTTTGTAAGATGACGAAACGCACAGTTGGGCTGGCGATCGTGGCGGTCGCGTTCGCATTCTGCGCCGTGCTTCAGGCGAGCGACAGGATCGGCGTCTATGCCGTCGTTGAAAAAGTCACGCTCGAGCCGTCCGATACTGCGCCGCAACGGGCACAGGTGTGGGGCGCGTTCTCGTTCGCAGACACCAAAGACGGATCCGCCTATGGTCCGGCGCAGCGCGGCTACCTTTATTACACCTGCCCCGCCGGCCAGGAGTCGATCTGCCGCAAGGAATGGTCCGACCTGAAGTCGGTGGCGGGAAAGGGAACGGGAGTCGGCTTCGGTTTCAGGTACGCCGACAAGGGCCGGGTGCGGAAAGCTGACGAAAAGGCGTCCTCGCCCGATCCGTATCCGATTGAAAGAGGCCTCGTGAAAGTCGAGAACGCGTCCGATCGCGGGTCGGAAACGATGCAGGTCATTGATAGCCTCCGAGCGGCGATGAAACAACGCTAGGGCGTCGAGGGGAGTTGGATCAATGTCCGCCACGCTGACGGCGCGATCACACGGCGTCCTCCGCTACCCGAGCGACGCCGTGCTGATTGGTCTATCGCTCGTCTATGCGGGTCTGCTGCTGTCAGTCCCGTCGATTCCGCTTTTGGCGCTCGGGTTGTGGTGGACCGGAAACACTGTCGCGCACAATTTCATTCACACGCCGTTCTTCCGGTCGCCGGTGCTCAACCGCATCTACTCGATTTATCTGAGCGCGGTGATGGGGTTTCCGCAGGCGCTTTGGCGCGCGCGTCACCTGCGCCATCACCGCGGCGACGAGCGGCAGATTCTCCTGACCTCAGGGCTGATCATCGACGCATCCGTCGTCCTGGGCGTGTGGGTGGCAGTCGCAATCTCGGCGCCTTGGCTCTTCGCGACCGTCTACATGCCAGGTTACCTCGCCGGCCTGGGACTCTGCTTCCTCCAGGGGCATTTCGAACACGCAGGCGGGACGACGAGCCATTACGGTTGGCTGTACAACCGCCTGTTCTTCAACGACGGTTATCACGTCGAGCATCACCGCCGGCCGGGTATTCACTGGACGCAATTGCCGTTTGAAACCAGTCGCGAAACGCGCAGCAGCCGGTGGCCCCCGGTTCTGAGATGGCTGGACGCCCTCACATTGGAGTTCCTGGAACGGATCGCGCTGAAATCATCATGGATTCAGCGCTACGTTCTCCGCGCGCACGAGCGCGCGTTTCGGGCGATGCTGCCCGATGTGCCCGACATCCGTCATGTCACGATTGTTGGTGGAGGCCTGTTCCCGCGGACGGCGCTGGTCTTTCGCAAACTTCAACCGGACGCACGCCTCACGATCGTGGACGCCAACCGCGATCATCTCGATGTCGCGCGGCCGTTTCTCGCCGATCCCGTCGAATACCGGGAACAGTTTTTCGACCCACGGTTGGATGATGGTGGAGATCTTGTCGTCATTCCGTTGTCGTTCATCGGCAATCGCGACGATGTCTACCGGCAACCGCCGGCGCGAGCGGCCCTGGTACACGACTGGCTCTGGAATGTGCGAGGCAAAGGCGTGCGAGTCTCGTGGCTTCTCCTCAAACGCTTGAATCTGGTCACGCGCTGAGAGGCGTCTGCCTCTTCGCTGTCCTGCTGGTGGCACGCGCGGCCACGTTGGTCGACCATTCACTTCCGCTGTCATTCTGGTCGCCATTCGCTTACCTCTGGCAGGACGTTCTCGTCGCGCTGCTCTTTACCGCTGTTGACACACGACTGAAACGACCGCGCGTCGGCTGGGCGCTGTACGGGGTCCTCGTTCTCTATATCGCCCTGAACGTCCCCGTCACCCGAGTCCTGTCGTCGCCGCTTACATGGACAATGATTCGCGCCGCGCGAGGTCCATTGGCGGATGCCGTGCTGCATTACGTGACGTTCTCAAATCTGATCGCGCTCGCGGTACCGCTTGTCGCTGCTCTGTGCCTGCCGCGGCTCCTGGCCGGACGCGCCATACGGCTCAACCCGACCAGCGTCAGCGCTGCGATCATGTTTGTTGCGGTTGGTCTCTTCGCGACGGGCCGGCTCGACACCGGTGGTCTTCACCGCAACGCGTTCGGTGCGCTCGTGGAGACCAGCGTCACGCGTGTGGCGGCGAAGGACGCATTTGACGACTGGCGGTCCAGCCCTATGGCGAGCACCAGGACGACGGTTGAACACGGGAGTAAACAGGCCACGGATGAACACGGAATAACACGGATGGGTTCCGAGGCAGACCTGACGGCGTTCGGTGGCTCGATGCGCGGACGCAATGTTGTGCTTGTCGCACTCGAATCGACGGGCGCCAGCCACCTGGGTTTGTATGGCAGCGCGCCGGATCCGGCACCCAACCTGACGAAGCTGGCAGGGCAGTCGATCGTCGTCGAGCGCGCGTACGCGGTGTATCCGGAGAGCATCAAAGGACTCTTCGCAACGCTGTGTTCTCGATACCCGGCCTTCGACACGGCGCCAGAGATCTACGCGGAAGTTCCGTGCGAATCGATCTCCGGCGCGTTGAAAAGCGCGGGCTATCGCACAGCGCTCTTTCACTCCGGGCGGTTCATGTATCTCGGCATGATGTCGGTGATCGATCACCGCGGTTTCGACGTCATGGAAGATGCGGGGGCGATCGGTGGCCTCGTGGACTCCAGTTTTGGTGTCGATGACGCCTCGACCGTCTCGCGCGTGCTTCAGTGGATCGACACCGGCGATCGCCGTGCGCCGTTTTTTGTGACCTACCTTCCGACCTCAGGACACAACCCGTACGTGACCAGTGCTCCGGGTCCATTCAGGAAGGATCAGGATTTCTGGCGATACATGAATGCGCTGCATGAGAGCGATGCCGCATTTGGCGCGCTCGTCGACGGACTGCGTCAACGACACCAATTAGAGAACACGCTATTCGTTGTGTTTGGCGATCATGGTGAGGCGTTCGGCGAACATCCGGGCAACTTCGCGCATACGTTGTTCATCCATGAAGAGAACGTGCGAATTCCACTGGTGATTGCAGCACCCGGTGCGATTGAGCAAACGGTTCGACTCTCGACGATCGCCAGCGTCATCGACATCGCGCCCACCGTGCTCGATCTCCTGGGTATGCCGTCACAATCGCTCCACCAAGGCGCCTCGCTGCTGCCTGCTGATTCGCGGATGGCGCTGTTCTATACCGACTATTCAATCGGCTGGCTCGGCCTGGCAGATGGATGCTGGAAATATCTCTACGAGATCGATTCCCGCCGCTCGAGGCTGTTCGATGTCTGCGCGGATCCAGGAGAGACGATTGATCGGGCCGCGGAACATAACAATCGCGTCGCTGCCTATCGCGAGCGGGTCATTGCCTGGGCGGGAGCACAGAAGGACTTAGTGGCGCGACGAGCCACATCCGAACGTCAAGCGCTGTCACGCTGAAACGTACCCACGGTTTATTACGAAGAGTCGAAGAAACGAAGGTACGAAGCTGTCCGTACCGTCCGCCGCCGCCGGCCTGCGGCCGGCCTACAAGGAGCTCGAGAATCACAGAGACAAGCAGCACTTGCTCACGAGCTGTTTGTCTCTGCGATTCTCGAACTCCTTGACGCGCGAAGCGCGTGGCGGCGGGCGCGTGTCTCTGTCCGGCTGGCGCACTGGGCGCCAGCCGGTTTGCTTGTCTTCGTTTCTCCTTCGATTCTTCGCTTCTTCGCTTCTTCGCGCTTAACCGTGGGTACGTTTCAGGGTGAGTGTGCCAGCTGTTGAATACGAGGTTAGCTGCTTTGATTTCAATCATTTGGGCGCGATGCCCTATAATGTTGCCAATCAGATGCAACCAACCAACGTCGGGCATCCGGACTACTACCACCGCGTCGTCGATTGCCAATGGGCCTGTCCGGCGCACACCAACGTTCCCGAATACATCCGCCTCATCGCGCAGAACCGTTTCACTGAAGCCTATCTGCTGAATCGGCAATCCAACGTTTTCCCCGGAATTCTCGGCCGCACCTGCGACCGCCCATGCGAACCAGCGTGCCGCCGCACTCGCGTCGATGGAAAGCCCGTGGCGATCTGTCGTCTGAAGCGCGTCGCGGCCGATCACCGCGACGAAGTGAAGCATCTGCTGCCGACCGCACCGCTCGAAAAGAACGGAAAAAAGATTGCGCTCATCGGTGCCGGACCTGCGTCGCTCACGGTCGCCAACGATCTCATGCCGCTGGGGTATCAGTGCACGATCTTCGAACGTCAGCCGCGCCCCGGCGGGTTGATGCGCATCAACATTCCTGCATTCCGATTACCCGAGCAGGTCCTCGACGAAGAAATCGCCTACATCGTCGACATGGGCGTCGAGGTCAAATACAACGCGCCGGTTGACAGTCTGAAGGAACTGCTCGACGCCGGTGGCTACGACGCCGTGTTTGTCGGGACCGGCGCGCCGAAGGGAAAGGAACTCGACGTCCCGGGCCGTCACGACACGGATCAGATTTTCATCGGCATCGAATGGCTCGAGGCGATTCATTTCGGCCACGTCGAGTCGATCGGCCAGCGTGTGTTGATCATCGGGGTCGGGAACACGGCGATGGACTGCTGCCGGTCGTCGAAGCGGCTCGGCGCGACCGACGTAAAAGTCATCGCAAGAAAGACACGCCGGTATTTCAAGGCATCGCCGTGGGAACTCGAGGACGCGGAGGAGGAAGGCGTCGAGATTGTCGAGAACCTGCAGCCGGTGCGGTTCGTGATTGAAAACGGAAAACTGACCGGCATGGAGTTCGACCGGTTCAAGTCCATGGAAACTCCCACAGGTCTGAAGCAGGAAGTGATTGGGCGGGAGATTCTGCCGTGCGATTCGGTCGTGCTCGCGGTCGGCCAGGACAACGCGTTCCCCTGGATCGAGCGGAACATCGGCCTGGAATTCGGCAAGTGGGATATGCCGGTCGTCGACAAGACCACCTTCATGTCCACGCGTCCAGGCGTGTTCTTTGGCGGAGATGCCGCGTTTGGACCGGCAAACATCATCTGGGCAGTCGAGCACGGACACCAGGCCGCGATCTCGATTCACAACTATTGCCAGGGCGTTCCGCTGACTGATCGTCCGCCACAGGGGATGACGCTCACCAGCACCAAGATGGGCCTGCACGAATGGGCCTACAGCAACAACTACAGCGCGGTCGAGCGGCAGAAAATGGCGCACGTCGAGCTGCCGGTGCGTTTTGCCAGCATGGCGACGGAAGTGGAGAAGGGCTTCACCGCAGAGCAGGCGCAGGCAGAAGTTCAGCGTTGCCTGAATTGCGACATGGAAACCCACTTCATCCCGTCGCTCTGTATCGAATGCGATGCGTGCATCGACATTTGTCCCGTCGACTGTCTCGCGATCAGCGTCAATGGCGACGAACCGTTCCTGCGGGAGCGTTTCAATGCCCCGGCGTTGAACACCGAGCAACCGATCTATGTATCCGAGGCGCTGAAGCAGACAGCCCGCGTGATGCTCAAGGATGAAAACATCTGCCTGCACTGCGGGCTATGCGCGGAACGCTGTCCTACCTACGCGTGGGACATGCGCCAGTTCGTGCTGCAGATTCCGTACGCGGGTGCGCAAGCAGCAAAGGTGATACCGCTTGCGGCGGTGTGAATGTCGGCTCCCGGCTTCCAGCTTCCGGCTTCCAGCTTCAGGTTGCTGGTTTGAGAAAACGAGCAAGAGCTGGTAGCTGGCAGCTGGAAGCTGGTAGCTGGCAGCTGGTA
>Ga0207701_10000852_pt1 | contig 32321 bp, 29 predicted proteins | sample KBSSwiSSwithPhiX_FD_184294 | JGI IMG/M metagenome (GOLD analysis project Ga0207701, IMG submission 184294) | Switchgrass rhizosphere bulk soil microbial communities from Kellogg Biological Station, Michigan, USA, with PhiX - S5 (SPAdes) (version 2) | ecosystem: Environmental > Terrestrial >... | reverse complement strand
ATTCGCGCTGACCCTTGCTGGCGCGGTTTTCATTTCCGGCGTCGTCGCACTGACACTTTCGCCAATGATGTCGGCACATCTTTTGCGCGCCGGCCACACCGATAAGGGATTCAGCGGGGTCGTTAATCGAACGTTCGACCGCTTCCGGGATTGGTACGGAAGTCATCTCGATCGCACGCTGAATGCGCGGCCGGCCGTCTACATTTTTTGGGCCGGCATTTCGCTCCTCGCGCTTTTGATGTTCGCAGTGATTCCGAAACTTGGGACGAAGGAATTAGCGCCGAAAGAGGATCAGGGGGTGATCTTTGGAATCATCACCGCGCCGGCAAACGCGACCATCGACGACACGATCCGTTACGCGGATGCTGCCGGGAAAGTCTTTCAGAACCTTCCGGACACGCGGTTTACGTTTCAACTCACGTTCCCGGACAACGGCTTCGGCGGAATGGTTTTGAAGCCGTGGGGCGTTCGCAAAACGCCGACCAAGGCCTACCTGCCCCAAATCCAGGAAAAACTGGGCGCGATTCCCGGCATCCAAATGTTTCCGATCATGCCGTCGGCGCTCCCCGGCGCTGATAATTTTCCAGTCAGTTTCGTGATCACCTCGACGGCGGACCAGGAACGCATTCTCGAATTCGCGAAACAGATTTTCGCGAAAGCAATGAAGGCGCACATTTTCCAATTCGGCGACATCGATACGAAAATCGACCAGCCCCAATCGGCGATCGTTTTCGATCACGACAAAGTCGCGGCGCTCGGCCTCGACATGCAGCAAGTAGGCGCCGATATCTCGGCCAGTATTGGCGGCAATTACGTCAACCGGTTCAACATCGAAGGACGGAGTTACAAAGTAATTCCGCAAATCAAGCGCGTCGATCGATTGAATCCTGAGCAGTTGAAAAATATTTACGTCAGCGGACCGAACAATCAGCTGATTCCGCTGAGCACCGTGGCTTCGATCAAGCCCAAAACCGTCGCGCGTTCGCTCAATCGGATGCAACAACTTAACGCGGTCACCATCAGCGGAGTTCCAGCCGTTTCGCTCGATGCTGCTCTGAAGTTTCTGCAGGATGAGGCAAACAAAATTCTGCCAAAAGGTTACGTGCTCGATTACACGGGCGAGTCGCGGCAGTTGCAGACCGAAGGCAGCAAGTTTCTGGGCGTGTTTTTGCTTTCGCTGGTGTTGATCTTTCTCGTACTGGCGGCGCAGTTTAACAGCTTCCGCGATCCGTTCATTATCCTGTTGGGATCGGTTCCGCTCGCCATGTTCGGCGCGGGTCTCTTTATGTTCTTAAAAATGCCATTCGGGCAGTTCTTCACGGATCGTTGGACTACGTCGTTCAACATTTACTCCCAAGTCGGTCTCGTGACGCTGGTCGGTCTCGTTTCGAAGAACGGAATCCTGATTGTCCAGTTCGCGAATGAATTGCAACGGCAAGGTCTGACGAAACTAGCGGCGGTCGCACAAGCCGCGCGCATTCGTTTGCGTCCGATTATGATGACGAGTGTTGCAACCGTCGCCGGTCACTTTCCCCTCACGCTCGTCACCGGCGCCGGCGCTGCGGCACGAAATTCGATTGGTCTTGTGCTTGTCGGTGGAATGACTATCGGGACGATTTTCACTCTGTTCATTGTGCCGTCGCTTTACATGCTCATCGCAAAAGAGCATCACGAAAAATCTCTCATGGACGTAGGCTGGGAAGGCGCACCCGAAGAGGCAGATCGTACACCGGAAATGGAACCTGCGCTCGCGGCGGAGGGGGACGGCAACGGTTGGAAACAGGCGTGACTTAAACATTTGTGGGGCGCGCTAGCGCGCTGAGGAGAAAAACAAAAGCCTCGGCGGGTTTTCCCACCGAGGCTTTGCTTTCTTGTTTAGCGGACCTCTTGGCCGCCAGTCGCCCCGCGTGCACTAGCTAGACACGCGGCGTACTTTTCAGCCTTTAGGCGGCTCGCTGTTGGCGAGGGGATTGTTGTGGTACAGCACTAAACTCAAGGACATCCTCGGAGATTTTAGTAATCGCCCAAGGTTCCGGAGTAAAGCTCTGCATTGGCACGTTCGCTTCCACGATCTTGCGACCCACTGGTCGCAATGATTTGATGGAGAAGCCTTCCGCTGCCGTTACAATGTAGCCTTGGCCACCTTGCTGGCAAAAGAATGTGCCGTTCTCTCCCCGTAACGCCTCTGCCAGGTCGGGATGTTGAATTGTCCCGTTCAATGGTAGTTTTGTTTGCATCCGTACAGCCTCGCGTAATACTGAATGATCGCCAGGTAACTTAGGTTGCCTTTTTCATTTCTCGATCGTTGAGCGTTCCGGGGATGAGCGCAGCTTAAGACGACGGCAAAAACGCGGACGCTGAGCAAGGATGCGGCGCGGGAGCAGGCAAATGAAGCGGACCTCCAGGGTTAGCATGAAGCGCGAGGCGGTGATCGATCCGTCATTAGAAAAAACTTTGCTCAGCCTGCACGCAGCGATGGACGTCGGTTCGTTCTGGAAAGCGATCCAGCAGTTGCTCGCCGCCGCGACCCCAAATCGCTTAATAGGCCTCATGCTTCAGCCCAATCCAATCTTGCCAATGATTGCGAGATGGACATTGCCCATGCCTGATGGATTTTTCACCGCGGAGCCGCTTGAGAATTATATCGCTGCACAACGGCGCCAGAGATTCGTGCGAATTAGCGACCTCTTTTCAAATCGAAGCAGCTTGATGAGATCGGCCTTTTATCGCCGTTACATGGCGCCTCAAAAATGTGCGTATGGCGTCTGCCTGTTTTTTTGGAAACGCCAGAGACTCATTTGCGTGATTGCAATCATGCGCACGGCGACGCAGGGCGATTTCTCACCGGCGGAGATGAATCTGATTCGGCAGCTTTACCCGCAGTTTCTGACCGCTCTTTGCCGACTCAGGTCGCTCGAGCGCGAACACTCACTGCGAATGGATCTTGAAGCATTCCTGAGCCGGCTCCCATTGCCGACGATTCTCTTGCGTTGGAACTTAAAGCCGATTTATCTAAACCGGGCTGCGCGCGACTTCTGTGCAGTGTGGGAAAAAGGACCCGAGGAAGCGCAACTGACGAAAGCCACCTCACCGATTCCGTCTGAGATTTTGGATCGATGCCGTCTGCTCAAACAACAATGGGCGCACGCGCAACGCCCGATTGCGCCGCAAACAGGCTTCAAAGAAAAACGGGTGCATCATCCGCGGTCGCCGCATTTGCGAGCGACGCTCCATCTGAAACAACTCGGTTCATGCGGCGTGGCGCAGCCGCATTTTCTTATCGAGTGCGAGAATCTACGCCGTCAGGCTGGTGCGCATATCGAACCGGCGAGCTCAAATTTGCCTCACCTAATCCGACTCACTAGGCGAGAACAGGAAGTTGCGCGACTTGTTTGTAAAGGGCGGAGCAACCAGGAGATCGCTGATGACGCCCGCTTGAGTTTGCCGATGGTGAAAAAGCATCTCCACGCCATCTTCCGCAAGCTCGAAGTCAGCAGCCGCAGCCGACTTATTGCGCTGCTGCACTAATTCGCGTAGCGGCGATTTATTCGAGCCGTCAGTCACGTTTGGTTAGGCGGCTACTCGCAAATGCCGCTGCCGTCGGCGACTTCGCAGTGCATCGATCGACAAAGGACCCGCACCGCCCAGGATCAGCGCCACCAGACCGGCGATGTACAGCAGGTTGATTTCGTAACCAGGTGGACCGAATTGGGGTCCGTCAGGGGTGAGGCCGATTGTGTTCACGGCGCTAAAGCCGTACTTGATGTTTACTGTAAACATTGCCCCCAGCATCGAAAGGATCAGTGGAACACTGGCGATGGTGACAAACGCTCCCATTAACAGAGCCAGGCCGCCAAAAATCTCCAGCAAAGTCACCAGCCAGGCGTTAGCGAGAGGCAGTGGCACATGAGCCTGTTTCAAAAGCTCGGCGAACGCCGCTGGTCCACGACTCCACTTGGCCCATCCATGGACCATGAACCCCGCGCCAAGGATCATCCGAATCGGTATAGGAACCCATTGCACCCGCCGCTCGCCGTGCAGCAATTCAAGCATGCGGATCCTTCGAAAGATTGTACCGGTTTGGCCTAACGATAAAGAGACTAGCGAGCGCAGAGTGTTGTAGCAAGCATGCTAAAATTATTTGATGATGGGGCCGTTGGCTTGATCTACAGAGAGAAATGCCTCGATTATTATCGGTGAACGTCGGACTTCCGCGCGATATCGAGTGGAAAGGCCGCACTGTGCACACCGGGATCTGGAAGGAGCCGGTGCGTGGCCGCTGTAAGGTTCGCAGGTTGAACCTGGACGGAGACGGGCAAGGCGATCTGGCCGGGCACGGAGGTGAGCAGCGCGCCGTCTTCGTCTATCAGATCGAATCGTACCGCTATTGGCAAGAACAACTGAAGAGGACGGACTTCGTGGATGGACAGTTCGGCGAGAACTTCACGATCGAAGGTCTGGCCGACAATGCGGTGTGTATCGGCGACCGTTTTCAGATCGGCAGCGCGCTATTCGAAGTTACCCAACCTCGTGTTACCTGCTATCGCGTCGGGATTCGGATGAACGAACCCCGGATGCCGGCACTGCTGACATCCAGCGGCCGGCCAGGATTCTATTTTCGCGTTCTGCAGGAAGGCGAGGTGGGCGCTGGCGACGAAATCGTGAAAGTGGGAGAGGCAAAGGAGCGCATGACCGTCGCAGAGATCAATGCGCTGCTGTATTCGCCAAATCACGCACGCGATCGTTTGCAGCAAGCATTGCGTATCGAAGCGCTCTCACCCGGGTGGCGCTCGTCGTTCGAGGCGTTATTGCAGAGTCAAGCAACGACCGCCGGCGCGAGTGGTAACGCCGGCCTCGCGCCGGCCGCAGCCGCGCATCCGGTTACGCCTGGATTTCGACCGCTCGCGGTGACGGCGATAGATCACGAAACGGCGGACGTCATGTCGCTAACGATGCAGAGCGCGGACGGTCAACCGCTGCCAGTCGCTCTGCCAGGCCAATACGTAGTCTTATGTCTTCAGCTGACAGTCGGCGGCCCGCCACTTTTTCGCTGTTACTCGCTTTCGGATGCCCCTTCGACGGAACGCTATCGAATCAGCGTGAAGGTTGAGCCGAACGGGGTCGCCGGAACATACCTACGGGACCATGTTCGAATAGGCGATACTCTCGACGTGAGCTCGCCGCGTGGAACCTTCATTTTACAGTCGGGAGATACCCCCGTAGTGCTGCTCAGCGCAGGAATCGGGGCTACGCCTGTTCTGGCCATGCTCCATGTGCTGGCAGTCGCGCGCTCGACACGTCAGATCTTTTGGCTGCACGCGGCTCGCGATGGGCAACATCATCCATTCGCAGCCGAAGTCCGTGGGCTTATGCTCGCGCTCCCGCACGCGCAAAGCCTCGTTTGCTACAGCAGACCGGGCTCGCGCGACAAGGTAGGTCAGGATTTCGACGCCACGGGTCATCTGTCGCGATCGGTTTTCAACGAGGTCGGCTTCTCACGAGAGGCGGATGTTTATCTCTGCGGACCGACTCGCTTTATGTCAGACATGAAAGAAGTGCTAGCGACCTTGGGCGTGGCGCCGCAGCGGATTCATGTCGAAATCTTCGACGGCAGCGAGTCGATGACACCCGGGGTCATCGGCGCAGCAACGCGAACTCCGCATCTACCCAACGATGACGCCGACACGGGTCCCGTGGTTTTTTTCGCGCGTAGTGGAATCGCCGCACACTGGAAGGCGTCGGCCTATCAAAGCATCTTGGAGCTGGCCGAGGCGTGCGACGTCCCGGTCCGTTGGTCGTGCCGGACCGGTGTTTGTCACAGCTGTGAGAGCGGGTTGATTTCCGGATCGGTCGTCTACGGACCGGAGCCACTCGACAAACCGGCGGACGGCAACCTTCTCGTTTGCTGCTCACAACCGATTCGCGACGTCGTCATCGATTTGTAAATCCGAGTCGATCCTTCACCGTCGTCATAGCCAACTGCCAGGCGCGGCCTCCGGCTGCAAGTAGAAGATCAGCGCGCTAATGCTTTAATCCGTGTGGGCGGCGATTTACTCGAATCGCCAATTACGTTAGAGTCCGGATTCGACCCTTGAATTTGTTCCCGTAGTTCAACGGATAGAACGGAGGTTTCCTAAACCTTAGATGTGGGTTCGATTCCCGCCGGGAACGATCATTCGTCAAGAAATCAGCCAGAGAATCGTCGGATTTGCTTACAAATGTCTGCTATTCTTTACAACTCAATGTCTGCTATTATTTACAAGCTGCTGTCCTTCAGGCAGATGTAAGATCTTCGAAACTGGCATGCTTGCTGCTCTTTTTAGGGATATGAAGTCCTCATTTACACTCTTACTCGTCTTGACTGCGGCTACCGCATTTTTCGTTGTCCAACCTGTTAAAGCAAGCCAGGTCTTTCAGGGAGGACCTACTTATGTGACTGTTCCCGATGGCGGCTCGACAATGTCTCTACTTGGTTTGGCTTTGCTCGGCGTTGCTGCGTTGCGACGCAAATTGGGTCACTAACCTAGTTTTCGAGAACCTGCGGTTCGGCGCTGGCCCGGGATCTGGCAGATCGGTTAGCGTCGCCACTTTGCCATGAAGGCCGACACGGCGGCAGCATAGGCTCGGAAGGCTCTGAATCTCAGGTCCGGATGAAATGGGGCAAGGAACATGGCGACCGTAGTCTGACCGTCTCGTATAGCGTCGGTTGCTAACTCGACCAGCTGATCCGGAGTATCTTGCTTTTCAGAACGTGGCTTTCTTTTAAGGGTAGAGAGGCGCCTTCGTTTTCCCTTCCCAGGTCGGCCGAAGGCGCGAGAGTGCTTATCCATTCTTGTTTTATGACAGCCCCCCGGCCAAAAAGGCAAGCTCAAATTCGTCGGACCTCTTCCCGCTGCGACCGACTTATCACGCATCCCAAAAGGATCGCGGAATGTCGGCGGCGACTCATTGATGTTCGCTGATCTTTCCGCGCAGACATTTCATCAGACCGCTGGGCGTTCCTCGTCAAAGAACTCGGGATGAAAGTCTCGAAGTGATCGCAGCTTTAACAGGTCGCATTTCGCGAGTCGTGATCGCTACACAGCAATCTGGCCGAGAACGGCGCGTAGTTCGTGGAAGTCCACCGGTTTAGTCAAGTGAAAATCGAAACCGGCTTCCCTGCCTCGCTTAATATCATCCGGCGTTCCAAATCCGGTCAGCGCTACGGCCTTGACCGGTCGTTTTCGCTTGGCCTCGGCAACTAAGTCATAGCCGCTGCCGTCCGGGAGGGCGATATCGGCCAGGACGACATCGAACTCTTTTGAGCGGATAATCTTCCGCGCACTCTCCGCATCATCGGCCACGGAAATCTCGTGTCCGAAATGTGTGAGCAGATTGGATAACGCTTGCAGAGTGTCACCGTGATCTTCGACGACCAGAATCCGCAGACTTTTACCGGAACTGTATGTATCTTTTGTTCGATCTTCGCTCATTTTCGCGTTCCCGCGGGGAACCCGTACACCGAAATTGCCGGGCCGTCCAATTTCACCGAGAAATGAGAGATCGGTTGTCAGACTTCTCGTGGTCGTATGGCTGAGTAAGATCGACAGCTATGGCTGACAAGAAGATTGCCGCGTTGAGCGGTGCACACCTGCGCGGCACCAGGTTCGTTTACGTCGCAGCATCATTCGCCGCGTTGGGTGGCCTGCTATTCGGCTACGATACAGGCGTCATATCGGGCGCGCTCATTTTTATCAAGCGTGAATTTGGCCTAACGACTGCGGCAGAGGAAATTGTCGTCAGTGGCGTTCTACTGGGTGCAACCATTGGCGCGATCTTTGGTGGAAAGGCGGCCGATCTTTTCGGCAGACGAAGAGTGTTGCTGGTAACGGCGGCGATCTTCGGTATCGGCGCGCTCGCCAGCGCCGTGGCGCCGTCGCCCGCAATCCTGATCATCAGCCGCGTCGTTCTCGGCTTGGCGATTGGGCTCGCCTCAACAAACGTTCCCGTCTATCTCTCCGAAGTCGCGCCTCCTCACGCGCGTGGCTGGGTGGTATCGCTTTTTCAACTTGCCGTCACCGTTGGCATCGTGGTCGCGTATCTGACCGATTACGCTTTTGCCGGCGTTGGGGGCTGGAGATGGATGCTTGGTTTGGCTGTCGCTCCAGCGCTAGTCTTCGGTATCGGCATGTCTTTTCTGCCGGAAACTCCGCGCTGGCTCATTCGTGGTGGTCATCACGAGGTCGCGCAGCGGGTTCTCGTGCGCATCCGAGAGCTGTCCGATGTCAACGTCGAAATCGAAGAAATCAAGGCGAGCCTGGCGCAACAAGCTGAAAGCGGACACTGGACCGATCTGCTGGGTCGGCAAGTCCGGCCAGCTCTCGTTGTTGGATTAGGACTGGCCATATTCCAGCAAATTACCGGCATCAACACTGTGATTTATTATGCCCCGAGAATTCTTCAGTCTGCTGGATTCGATTCCGCTGCCGGAGCAATTCTGGCAACCGTGGGCGTTGGCGTTGTAAATGTGGGCATGACAATCCTCGCGATGTTTTTAGTTGATCGTGCGGGCCGCCGGCCGCTGTTGCTCGTCGGCATTGCTGGAATGACCGTCACGCTTGGCATGCTTGGCTTGAGTTTCCGCATCGCAAATCCATCGGGACAACTGGCCTGGATCTCGGTGATGTGTCTGATGGGCTACGTCGCTTCGTTTGCAATCAGCCTCGGACCGATTTTCTGGCTCTTGATCGCCGAGATTTATCCGTTAAAAATTCGCGGCCTCGCCGAGGGCACGGCGGCGACGTTCAACTGGGCTTCAAACCTGATCGTCTCGCTTACTTTCCTGACGTTGGTCGAGAAACTTGGGGCGAGTTCAACATTTCTCCTCTATGCGGTTGCTTCGGTGGCGTCGTGGCTCTTCGCGTATTGTTTTGTTCCGGAAACAAAGGGGCGCAGTCTGGAACAGATCGAAGCCTTCTGGAGAGCAAGGGATCACGCTCACAGCACTGCCACCTAAATTTCCTAACCCAGTTGTTCGCGATTGTGCGGTTTCCCCAGATCAAGCAGGGGACCAATGGGAACGATGCGGGTCGGATTAATTTGCGTGTGCGTCATGTAGTAATGACGCTTGATGTGATCAAAATTGACGGTGTCGGCAATGCCTGGATGTTGATACAGATCCATCAGATAATTCTGCAGATTTTGGTAATCAATGATGCGCCGCAGATTGCACTTGAAATGCCCGTGATACACCACGTCGAACCGGACGAGCGTGCAGAAAAATCGCCAATCGGATTCCACGATCCGGTTCTCGAAAAGAAAACGACTCTTCGACAAACGTTGCTCCAGTTGATCGAGTGCCTCAAATAATTTTCGACAGGCGACCTCGTATGGCCGCTGACGCATCGCGAAACCGGCTCTGTAAACGCCGTTGTTCACATTGTCGTGCAGAAAACTGCAGAGCTTCGCGTGCTCGGCTTCGATCTCTTTCGGGAAAAAATCGACGTCCTTGTTTTTGGCAAAGTCATTAAAGATGTCGTTAAACATGCGGCAGATATCATCCTCCGAATTGTTCACCATCTTTTTGGTTTGTTTGTCCCACAGAACCGGCACGGTAACCCGAGCGCTGTAATCAGGATCGGTCGCTTTATAGGCTTCGCTCAAGAAATGGAAGCCGTTGACCGGGTCGGTTGATTCGAACGGCGCGCCCAGCGGAATTTTACCGCTCGGGTCGCGAAACGCCCAGCCATTCTCGTCCCGGATCGGGTCGACAACGGTCATGCCGATCGCTTCCTCGAGTCCTTTTAGCTTTCGGAAAATGAGTGCCCGACTAGCCCAGGGACACGCTAGCGAGACGTAAAGATGATAACGGCCCGCTGCAGCAGGGTAGCGGGTAGATCCGTCATTCGATACCCATCCGCGAAACGCGTCCTCCTGGCGGCGAAACTCTCCGGACTTGGTCTGTTCTTCTGGAAATTGCGCTTTCATTTGAGCATCAATGAACACGAATGCATAACGCCACAACTCCCTGGTGTCGATTCGCCTTCCGGGCCAAAGCACTCCAAGGCGCGTTAGTTCTTGGTTCAGCAGCTCTCGTTGACAGCGAAAAACCGGAATGCTACCGTCGCGCGAATTTACGTGGAAGTCTGCAAAACCCGGATTTCCACAGAGATTTGCAAACCGTGCTAAACAACCAGGTTTTGGTGCTTAACCGCCTGTGGCAGGCGGTTAACATCTGCTCGGCGCGTCGCGCCTTCGCGCTGGTATATGCCGGTCATGCCCACATTGTTTCGTCTGATGAGGCGAACAATTTCATGACGCACGATTTCGAAAGCTGGCGGGATTTGTCGGCAAACGCGCCGGACCACGAAGTCGTGACCACGATTTCGTTCAAGATTCGCATCCCGCGGGTGATTGTGCTGCTGGTTTTCGATAGGCTTCCGAAGAAGGAAGTGAAATTTACCCGACACAACGTGTTTGAGCGCGACAAGAACACCTGCCAGTACTGCGGCGGGATTTTCGATCGCAGCGAACTCAATCTGGATCACGTCGTGCCGCGCGATCGGGGAGGGACAACCACGTGGGAGAACGTGGTTTGCTCGTGTATCAGTTGCAATACGCGCAAAGGTAACCGGCTTCCGCGCGAAGCGCACATGAGCTTGATTCGCAAACCGAAGCGACCGAAGTGGCGGCCGTTCGTGCATGTCACATTTGCGGCCCCACAGCACGATCTCTGGAAGCACTTCGTCGACCTCGCGTACTGGAACGTCGAATTGAGCGATTAGTATCGCTCAGTTCGCCCGTGATTTGTTAGAGCGTTGAATCGTGGGCGGATGGAATCATGGCGTCATTGCTTTTACCGTTATCGCTTCAACGCATTTAGAATCGGCTGTGGATAAACGCCAAGCCAAATCGTAGCGATAATTAATGCGCTAATCGCCAAACGGGACACCCCGTTCACGGTGATCCTGTCGGTTTTGATGGCGGACTGCCAATACATCGCGCGAATGACTTTAAGGTAATAATAGAAGCCGCACCCAACGGTGATCACTCCGATGACGACGAGCGCTGTCTGATGGTGCAAGATCGCGGCATAGAAAATAAAAAACTTTCCTAAAAATCCGGCTGTGAACGGAACTCCCGCCAGCGAGATCATTCCAATCAACATTGCAAAAGCAAGGAAAGGCGAGCGCCTGGCCAACCCGTCGAAATCCGCAATTTGCTCTCCGGTTTGCTGGGCCACAATTATCAACACTGCAAAGCTAAGCAGCGTCATGAGCAGGTATGCAACGAGGTAATAACCTATGGCTGACAAGTCGAAACATGCTACGCCTATCAGCAAATAGCCGGCGTGCGCGATGCTCGAGTAGGCTAGTAGACGTTTCAGGTTCGTCTGCGGTAAAGCGGCGAGATTTCCGTAGATTAGAGTAAGCAGCGCGATCACAACGATCAATCGCTGTGTTTGAGGCAGCGCCAGGAAAGGCTGCAACACTCGGAGCAGCACGATAAATCCAGCTGCTTTTGAACCCACGGAAAGGTACGCAGTTACCGGGGTAGGCGCCCCCTGATAAACGTCCGGGACCCAAATCTGGAAGGGCACCGCCGCGATTTTGAAACCGAGTGCTACCAGAACGAATACCATACCTAACAAGGCTGCGCTTCGATCTGTCGCTGGATTCGCGAGTACATCTGCGATTCGCTGCAGATTTGTCTGACCGGTCACGCCGAAAATCCACGCGATCCCATACACGAGAAATGCCGTCGAAAGCGCGCTCAGCACGAGGTATTTGGTTCCAGCTTCCAAAGTCATCGGATTGCGCCGAGTGAAACTGACCAGCACATAAAAAGAAATCGTCACCAACTCCAGCGAAACAAAGATGAAAACGAAATCGATTGCTGATACCAGGTACATCAGGCCGGCGCATGTGAAAATTGGCAGGGCGAAAAATTCGCCGAGACCTGCCTGCGGTGCGGTGCCAGGAAAAGAATTGCGCACTACCGGCGCGTAGTCGGTCATTAAAATCAGCACGAAGATTGTGGTGACCAACGCGAATTGCTTGAAGAAGATCGACAGCCGATCTGCGGTGTAAAAACCCCAGAAACCGGTTGCTTGGGGGGGCGACGCGATTGGAACCACGAAGAAGCTCGCAACGAGAACCAGAGCTAGACCGGCAATTGCCACGAATGCCAGGGCCCGTTTATCAATCTTCGTGACAAACGCTTCGACCAACAGAATCGCCATTCCCAGCACCAGCACTGCGATCTCAAGTTCTGGCGCTGTGATCATGGTTATCTCCAAGCGATCTGCCGAATGTTGTAGCTGCCTCGCTGCGTCGAAGCGTTCGGGCGATGTTCCTCAGGGAAGCACGGCGACACGCGCCGCGGCGGGCGAGCTTTGCCGTGGCCACACTCTATATCTGCGAGATGGCGGTCGGTGGTGAGATAATTGTGAAGAACCGGCGTCACGGTTTGAACAAAAGATTGCGGAAAAAATCCATAGCAAAGAAGTCCTATAACCACCAATGCGACGGGGATCCTCAGCGCCGGACGAAGGTCCACAACCTCTTTCCATCGCTCACTTAGACTTCCCATGAATGTCTTGCGATACGCGCGCAGCATGTAAACGGTCGAGATCACCACTCCCCAAAGCGCAAGCACCGTTGCGATTTGGAAGATGTGAAAGTGGCCCATCTCCCACCCATTCTTGAACGCGCCAAAAAAGATCATGATTTCCCCGGCGAAATTGGCGAAGCCGGGAAGCCCAATCGCAGCGAATACACCGAATCCAAAGGCGAGCCCGGCAAAGGGCATTACTTTGGCGAGACCTCCCAGGTCATCAAAAACCAGCGTTCCGGTGCGCTTTCTCAATTCGCCAGTCAGCGCGAAGAGCAATGCGATCGAGAGACCATGAGCAAACATGAGCACAACAGCGCCAGTCGTGGAGAGGATAGTGGCGCCCGCAATTCCGAGAAAAATGTAACCCATGTGCATCACGCTCGAGTAGCCCAACATCCAGTCGAGTCGTTTCTGAGCGATCGTGACCAGACCAACGTAGACGATGTTCCCGAGCAGCAGCACCACAAGGAGATCGCTCCACTGACGCGCCCCTTCCGGTAACAACGGAATAGCCAGCCGCAACAGACCGTACAACCCAAATTTCTTTAACACTCCCGCATGCAACATTGCTGCCGGCGCGGGGGCCGAGGCATACGCTTCCGGCGCCCAAGTGTGGAATGGAAAGAGTGAGATAAGAATTCCAAAACCGATAAGCAATACCAAGTAAACATGGCGCTGCGCGTCCGCACTGATCTGACCGACGCCTGCTGCAGCTGTTAAGGCGCGAATATCAAAGCTGCGCACAGACGCGGGAAAGCTTTGATAAAGCAGGATCAAGCCCAGCAGCAAAATAAAACTGCCAATAGCCAGATAGATGGTGATTTTCCACGCCGCCGCGACGCGATTTCCGCTGCCCCAGATTCCGATCAACAAGAAAGTGGGAATGAGTGCGAGCTCATGAAACGCGTAAAAGAAAAATAAATCGATTGACGCAAACGCACCGATTGCGCCTCCGGAAATAAATAAGAGACAGGCGTAGAATGCGTTCTCATATTTTTCGACCGCGTCTGTAAACCATACAGCGGCTAGGGTGACGATTGTGGCCAGCAGCACCATGACCAGACTCAAGCCGTCGACACCTGTCGTGAAACTCAAGTGCCACTGGGGAGAAATAACAAACGAAGTAACATGCTGAAAATCGTGTTGGCCCCTGTCAAAAGACACGAGGAGAAACAACGCCGCCGCAGACGCTAAAACCGATGCCCCTAAGGCGGTCTTCCGCGCGGGAACGCCAGCCATGATCAAAATCGCGGCGACGAGTGGGCAAAAAATGATAAATAGAACCATTAGCGGAAGACGGCGAAGTAAATGACGGCAACCACACCTAGCCCAAATAGAAACGCGTAAGCCTGCAGGTTTCCCACCTGGATCAGCCGCAGCAGTGCCCCGATTCCCCAAGTTGCACGGCTGCTGCCATCGACTGCGGCGGTATCTATGATCCATCGATCAAAGAAAGCCGAGACGCGTGCGAGCAGTTCCTGTGTCCAGGTGATCAGCCAGGCGTAAAATTCGTCGAAGTAAAACTTGTCACGCAGAACCTCGACATCGATTGGGTCGCTTACTCGGTTATGGTAGAGGGCAATCGCCAGTCCGCTGCCAACGATCAGCGCGACGAACGCGAGGACAGGAACCAGGAGCGCGGTTTCCTTTTCTGTCGGAAGCGGGAGAAAGTTTCGCGCGAAAAATCCAAATCCACCTAGCGCGGCGAGAATCGCGAGCACGATCAGCGGTCCCGTCATCACAAGGGGTGATTCATGGCTTTGGCGTGCGGCTTCGCTGCGTGTCTCACCGAAGAAGACGATGGTCAGTAGACGCACAACATAAAAGGCTGTTAGAAAGGCTGTGAACAGTCCCAGAATGAAAATTGTCATGTTGCGTTCGTAGGCGAGCGCAAGGATTGCGTCCTTGCTGAAGAATCCGCTGAAAGGTGGACAGCCGATCAACGCCAGTGCGCCCACAGTGAAGGTGACAAATGTGACCGGGAGTTTGCGAGAAAGTCCTCCCATCTTCCAGATGTTCTGCTCGTGATGAAGCATCACGATGATCGAGCCAGCGGCCAGGAAGAGAAGGGCTTTGAAAAACGCATGGGTGAACAGGTGAAACATGGCCGCGTCGTTTGAGGCGAGACCGACAGCCATCACCATGTAACCGAGTTGCGACAGCGTTGAGTAAGCTAAAATGCGTTTGATGTCGTTTTGCTGGGTTGCGATTAAGGCAGCCATGGCCGCGGTGATGGTGCCGATCCATGCGACGACCAGAAGCGCGCTTTGTGACGCTTGAATGACGAACGCGACGCGCACCAGCATGTAAACACCAGCTGCGACCATTGTCGCGGCGTGGATCAGAGCGGAAATTGGCGTTGGACCTTCCATCGCGTCTGGTAACCAGACATGCAGCGGAAACTGGGCTGACTTACCAACCGCGCCGCAAAAGATCAGAAGCGCTGCGATTGTGACAAATGTCGGATGGCTGAGTAGCGTCGGCATCCGTGGCGTAATCTCGGTAAAAACGACAGAGCCAGTCGCCATCCAAATCATCAGAATCCCAATCATGAATCCAAAATCACCAATGCGAGTGGTGATGAATGCTTTGTTGCCCGCATCTGCAGCGGCATCGCGAAAGAACCAGTGGCCAATCAAAACGTAGGAAGTAAAGCCGACCAATTCCCAAAAGATAAAAAGCATGACGAAATTGTTCGCGAGAACGATCCCGAGCATCGCAAACATGAACAGTGAAAGAGCCGCGAAATAACGCGCCTTACCTTCGTCATCCCGCATGTAACCCAGCGAATAGATGTGGATGGTTGCGCCGACACCGCTAACCAGGACGAGCATCGTCCTGCTTAATTGATCGAGCGTAAAGCCAAGCGGTACTTTGAACGCGCCGCTAATATCGATCCAGGTGAACTCCGCCGCGCCGATACTGGATTGCGTGAAGATCAAGCAACTGCACGTGAAACTTACCAGGACGGCTGCAACCGAGATTAAACTGCTCACCGCTTTCCACCGGAGTGTGAATAGCGTGATAACCACCGCGCTGGCTAACGGCGCAAGCAGGATGGTCCACGGCAAGATTGAATTCATCGGATCGCTAAAATTTCAGGCTGCTGATATCTTTGACGTCCGTTGTCCGTCGCGTCCGGTAGACAGCGACGATGATGGCAAGGCCCACGGCAACTTCCGCCGCCGCCACAGTGATGATAAAGAAAACGAACACCTGGGCGTTGTAGTTGGGCAAGCCACTTGAATCGACGCGGAACCGCGAAAAAGCGACAAGCGACAAGTTTGCTGCGTTCAGCATTAGCTCCAGTGACATGAGGATGATGATGAGATTGCGGCGCAGCATCACGCCAGCAAATCCGATTGCGAAAAGAATGCCGCTTACGATCAGATAGTCGCCAAGCGTGATCATATTACCGAGGTTCGCGTTTGCTCAAAAGTACGACGCCAATGGTCGCTACCAGCACCAGAACGCCGACGATTTGAAATGGCAGATTGTAATTCTCAAAGAGTGCAGCTCCGATATTCCGGACATCGTCGATTCTAGATCCTGGTAGTGGCGGAAAAGCTTTGTGCGCAATCGTAAAGTGACGGACCACGGAAAAAATCTGACCCAACAAGATAAGAGCAACAGCGAGTCCTCCTGCTGAGGCCAGCCAGTTGATCTGGCGACCTTCTTCGGCGCGAAGATCGAGGAGCATGATGATGAAAAGGAACAGCACCATCACCGCCCCTGCATAAACCAGTACCTGGATGATCCCTATAAAATAGGCGTTTAGCGACATGAAGAGCGCGGCGAGACCCAGGAACGACACGACCAAGCTCAGCGCACTGGCCACGGGATTTCGGTTGATCACGACGGCTGCGCCGAAGATCAATGTCAGCAAAGCAAAGACCCAAAACAGGAACGGAGACATCAGTTATTGGAGTAATGGAGTGATGGACCAACTGCTCGAGGAACCGATGGGGTCCGACCAACACTCCGATGCTTTCCGTCTGCTCATTTCTTGTCGTTCCATTTCAACACGACGCCATGCATTACTCCGCCGATCTCGAGAAGTTTCTCCTTGTGATGCACCATCTCTGCGCGCGTGTAGCCGGTAATGGCGTAATCCTTGCGTAGAAAAATCGCCTGCTCGGGGCAAACCTCTTCACACATTCCGCAAAAAATGCAGCGGATCATGTCGATATCGAACGCTTCAGGATATTTCTCGACTTTGGCGAACCGATCGGTTGGAGGGATTTCGCCCGGAATAATTTTAATCGCGCGCGGCGGACAAATGAACTCACAAAGCTGGCAAGCGACGCAACGCACACGCCCATCTTCATCGCGGACAAGCGCCGGCGCGCCGCGATAATAGTCCGGCAAGTTGCCGTCCCATTTTTGCTCGGGGTACTGCATCGTAATCTTCGTGCGCCCCAGCAGCAGATTTTTGAAGTGCTTAAACGTGATGGCCAGACCGGTGACGATGGCAGGCAGATACAATCGCTCGCGCCAGTTCAGCTTTGGTCGTGGAACAGTGATGGTCATACAGGAAGATTAAGATCCAATGAAAGGCAAAATTGCCGCGACAACGAATATATTTACCAACGCGATCTCGAAGAAGAAAAGCCAGCCGAGACGCATCAGTTGATCATAGCGAAATCGGGGAAGGGTCCATCGCACCCACATGAAAACAAAAATGACGATGGCGACCTTTGCGAAGAACACTGCGATGTTTATCAGACCGAAGATCCACCCGTGCGAGCCATCGGGAATTCCCGGGAAATGCCATCCGCCGAAAAATAAGGTCACGATGACCGCTGACCCGGTGATCATTGCTGCGTATTCTCCAAGGAAGAAGAGTGAAAACTTCATCGAGCTGTATTCGGTATTGTAACCCCCCGCGAGCTCCTGCTCGGCCTCGGGAAGATCAAAAGGCAGCCGGTTTGTCTCGGCAAAAATGGCGATTGTGAAAACGAGGAATGAAATGATCATGGGAATGGTGAGCAGCCATTTCCATGGGTTTGTCCAGTCGCCGATAAACGGCGCTATGAACCAGCCGTGGTCAATCTGGTACTGCACCACACTGGTCAGACGCAAACTGCCAACGAGCAGAAAAACGGGAATGACTGCAAGACCGAGCGAAAGCTCGTAAGAGAGCATCTGCGCACTCGAACGGATACCGCCAAGAAATGGATACTTGGAACTGGACGCCCAGCCGCCAATGACTATTCCGTAAACGCCAAGCGAAGCGATAGCGAACACAAACAAAATGCCGACGTTCACATCTGCGATGATCATCGGGACTCCGAACAGCGTGCTGCCAAAAGGCACAACGGCGATGGTAATGATGGCCGGCATCACGGCCAGACACGGCGCGAGCCAGTAATAAAATGTGTTTGCGGAGCGCGGCGTGAAATCTTCTTTCAGCAACAGTTTGAACATGTCGGCAATCGGCTGAAGAAGGCCGGCCGGTCCCACACGATTCGGTCCAAGCCGATCCTGAATTGCCGCGCTGACTTTCCGTTCGGCATACACGGCGTAGGAAACCATCGGAAGGATTACCAGAAAAAGAATCCCGACGATCTTGAGCAGCGACGTGATTACAAAAAAGGAATCCATCGTGATCTAGCCTAGTGGGTTCCCGCGGCCACAGCTTTACGGACTTCGTCGACCTGTCGCCCGACAGCGCGGCGGCGGACCTGCATCGCGACCGCTTGCGCAATTGCTTCTTCGTCTCTTGGATGCACTGGCGGCAATTCTTCCATTTTCAAAATGTGCACGCCGAGGTCGCCGATCTTGTTTAAACTCAATCCGGCAAATTGCGGCACCGTCTCGCTGATTCGGCGAAAAACGTCATCGATAGAGAGAATGGAATCGCCACCGCCGACTGCCTGGAGCAAATCCCGCAAAATTTCCCAATCATCGCGCACGTTACCCGGCGGGCGCACGGCGCGATTCAATCGTTGCAATCGTCCTTTGCCATTGACCATTGAGCCGCGTTTTTCGGCAAACCCGCACGCGGGCAGAACGATCGTCGCTTTTTCGGTGGCTTCGTTCGACAAGATATTCATCATGATCAACACAGGAAGTTTCGCCAGTTGCTCAACCGGTACGCCCAAATGCATCGTGTTTTCCTTCAAAATCAGCAGCGCCCTGATTTTCCCTGATTTCACAGCTTCTGAAATCGCAAGCAGGTTCGCGCCTGGTTCAGATTCCGATCCAAGAATGAGTCGGGCGCCGTTCGTATTGGGGTTGCGATCTTCGCTAAGCAGGATGTTGTCACCTGGCTCGCGGCGGGGGACGATGTCGATCCATTCCGTGCCTAACGATTTTGCCAGTTGCGCCGTGAGCCAAAGCTCCTCGTTCGTCATTCGCGCGGAAGCAATGATGGCGATTTCCGGACCGGCGAACTGTTTTAACTGAATGGCCGCCTGTGAAATTGCGGTAGACCAATCGGTATAGGCGAGTTGTCCCTCAAGAAAGATCTGTGGCTCAAGCAAACGGTTCTCGGCTTCGAGATATTTAAAATTGAGTCGTCCGTAATCACACATCCAGCATGAGTTGACATGGTCGTTCTCACGCGGGGTCTGCCGGTAGATCACATCCTCTCGCGTGCCGACGATCGTGTTACAGCCTGTCGCGCAACTGGTGCAGATGCTTTTCGTTTCCTTCAGGAACCAGACGCGCATCTTAAAGCGAAAATCGGTGGAAGTGAGCGCGCCGACCGGGCAAATATCGACCGTGTTAAGCGAATAATTATTTTCCAGGTTCTTCCCTGGATGGGCGGTCAGCTCGGTGTAACTGCCGCGATCGACAAATCCAAGCACGTCGTCGTGCGCGATCTCCTGGCAAAAACGAATGCAGCGCGAGCAGAGAATGCAGCGTTCATCATCGAGCGTAACACGCGGGCCGAGGACGACGTTTTTCGGTTTCTTGACTTTGTGTTCGAGAAAACGCGATTTGCTCATGCCAAAATCAACGCTGAACTCCTGTAAGCGGCATTCGCCGGCCTGATCGCAGATTGGGCAATCAAGGGGATGATTGATGAGCAGGAATTCCATCACGCCGCGCTGGCATTCCTTCACCAGAGGAGAATTGGTCCTCACGCCCATTCCTTCAGCGATATCCTGCGCGCAGGAGATTTGAGGACGCGGCATCCAGTTGATGATTGGTTTGTTGTCAGAGCCAAGCTCTGGTTTGCGATCCGGCCCGAGTCTTGGAAATCCCATCTCGATCAGACACATTCGGCAATTACCCGGTGAGCTGAGCTTTTTGTGATAGCAATAGCGCGGCACGTAACTTCCCGCCTGTTCGCACGCTTCGATCACCCGGGTGCCCTTGGGGAACTGATGCCACACGCCGTCGATCTGGACGTTTAGCATCTGCGGCGATGAAACTGGATCGGACATGAGAGTCTAAATCGTCCCTTTCGCTCCGGCTTTCTCCCATCCTGGATCACGCGCCATCGAAACCGTAGGGATCGTTTCCTCTTCAATCAGCTCTTCGGACGTGTATTCCGGCGGAAGCGGCGGCGGCATCGATTTTTGAGCGCGAGCGGCGAATTCCTCCGGAAATTTCTGAACAAAGCTCTGCGTTGGCCATGCGCACGCTTCGCCAAACGCGCAGATTGTGCGCCCGGCGATATTATCGCCAATAGTCTTTAGTGTATTTGGATCTTCCGTAACACCGCCGCCACGCAGCATACGGTCGGTGATTTTCTTCATCCAAAGAGAACCTTCCCGGCAAGGGGTGCACTGACCGCAGCTCTCATGCGCATAGAACTCGTTGATGTTATTGAGCACCCAAACTACGTCGCGGGAATCGTCGAGCACGATGACACCGCCAGAGCCGGCCATCGAACCCGCGGCGGCGAGCGAATCGAAATCCATCGGGATCTCATCGATGGACATCTCCGGTTCGATCGTTGATCCGTCGGGCTGATGCTGTTTCAGCTTGAATCGCTCATCGGCCCGCAGGACCTTCGCAGAGCTTCCGCCTGGAATGATAGCCTTGAGTTTTCGACCAGCCCTCATTCCGCCAGCCATTTCATAAATCAGCTGGCCCATGGTCACTGCGCCGACTTCAATTTCGAAATAACCCGGCCGCTGTACATCTCCGCTGACGCACACGATTCTTGTGCCGGTGTTGTTGGGGCGGCCCAGACGGGCATATTCCGCGCCACCCATCGCTATGATGTGTTTCACGTGACAAAGCGTTTCCACGTTATTGACGATCGTTGGACACATGTAGAGACCCAGCACGGCGGGGAAATAGGGCGGCTTGATCCGTGGATAGCCGCGTTTGCCTTCCAGCGATTCGATCAAGCCAGTTTCTTCGCCGCAGATGTAAGCACCTGCCCCGCGATGAACATAAACCTCGGCGTCAAATCCCGAGCCAAGAATGTTTTTTCCAAGGAAATTGTGCTCGCGCGCTTCTTCGATGGCGCGTTCGAGGATTTTCGCGCCTTCCGGGAATTCACCTCTGATATAAATGTAGGCTGTACGGGCATTCAACGCGAAACAGGAGATCAGAATTCCCTCCAACAGCTGATGTGGATCCTCGTGGATGATGTAGCGGTCCTTGAACGTGCCGGGTTCGGATTCATCGGCGTTGCAGATCAGGTACACCGGGCGTTTTTCGTCAGGTTTGATGAAGCTCCATTTTAGCCCGCACGAAAAACCGGCGCCGCCGCGGCCACGCAACCCCGAGTTTTTGACTTTGTTGACAATCTCCGCACGGGACATCGTCAACGCTTGCTTCAATTGTTCGTAACCGCCCGCGCGCAGATAACAGTCGATGTCTGTGGTCCAGTCGTCGCGTCCGAGGTTTTTGAAAACCAATCGGCGTTCCAGGGGGTGAGGGGTTGTTCGATGTCTGATCTTGTCGGTTTGATTTCGGAGAAGCTCCGCGACGGAATCGGGGTTTACGTTTTCGCGCAGATCCTCGTTGACCATGCATACGGGCGCCGTGCCGCAGCTGGCAAGGCATTCAACGAACTCGACGCTGTAATTTCCATCGGCGCTGACCGAAATGGGATTGTGCGTTCCCTCTCCGTGTCCTTCGCGATTAATTCCGGTCGCCGCGCATAGATTTTCCATCAACTGAAAGCCGCCGGCCATTGCACAGCTAAGCGTACGACAAACGCGGATGTGCGTTTTGCCCGCGGGTTCCTGGCGAAACATCGGGTAAAAGGTGACCAGCTCGAGAATGTTAATCGGCTGGAGGCCGAGCTTTGCCGCGATCCAGGTTACCGCGTCATCGTTGATGAAACCGAAGTGTTCCTGCCATAAGTGAAGCAGCGGCATCGCCGCGCTGCGCCGGTGCTCATGAGGGTAGCGCGCGATTGCCGCGTCCATTTTCCGCTCCAACTCGGCGGGAACACGCGTGTTCGTCGAGTCCACGATAGCGCGCGATCTAATTAGACAATGTGCTTTCCTTCGACTGCACCTTGTCGTCTTGGAAAACAATCGTCACCGAATCTTTGCCCTGCCGGTAAACGTAGGTCGTTTTTTTCATGATCACGAGATCTTCATTACTGATGGAGGTCGGGTGTCCCAGTATTGATTCCACCTGTTTCTTCGACATTCCCTGTTCTACCTCTTCCACATTGGCTTTCGTGATGCGTTTGCCAGGAGTGCACGAAACGCTGAGCGCAAGCACGAGTACGAGCAAGAATCGAGATATGGATCGCAGCATATTCATCTGTCGCATTCCCCCATGACGAAGTCCAGACTCCCCAGCACCGCCGGGACGTCGCTCACCATGCAACCCGGCAGAAGCTCAGGCAGGATACTTAAGTTCACAAATGACGGCGCTCGAATCTTCAGGCGATACGGTACGCCCCCGCCTCTGCTGTTGATGTAAAAGCCTAGCTCGCCTTTTGGGTTTTCCGCCGCGAAATAAACCTCGCCCGGCGGCGCATCCAGTCCCTCGGTCACCACAATAAAATGATGGATCAACTCTTCCATCTTGGTCATGACGCGCGATTTGGGCGGCACCATGTTTTTCCAATCGGCGACGTTGATGGGGCCGCCCGGCAATTTATCTATCGCCTGACGCAGGATCCGAACGCTCTGGCGCATTTCCTCAATTCGTACCAGGTAGCGATCGTAACAATCTCCAGCGCTACCGATCACTACATCGAAATCATATTGCTCGTAGTCGAGATAAGGGTGTTTGCGCCGCAGATCGTGCTCGATCCCGCTGCCCCGCAAGTTTGGGCCGGAAATGGCGTAAGCAATTGCGCGCTCCTTCGAGATCACACCAATGTCTTTCGTTCTGTCGACAAAGATGCGATTACGCGTGAGCAATTTATCGCATTCGTCCAGGCTCGGAATGAATTCGTCGAGGAATTTCTTGAGCTGCGGGATGAAAGCGTCCGGGAGGTCTCGCACCTCTCCGCCCACCCGCGTGTAGGACGTCGTGAAGCGGGCCCCGGTTAACAGCTCAAAAAGATTATAAAGTTTTTCGCGCTCGGTGAATGTGTACAAAAAGACCGTCATCGCGCCCAGATCGAGCGCCATCGCTCCCAGGCCCAGCAAATGCGATGAGATCCGGGAAGTTTCGCAACAAATCACGCGAATTGCTTTCCCGCGCGGCGGGATTTCCCAGTCCATCAGTTTTTCAACGGCAAGCGCGTAAGCAACGTTGTTTGAGAGTGGCGCAAGATAATCCAGCCGATCGGTGTAAGGCACGAACTGATTGTATTGCATGTTCTCAGCGATCTTTTCATCGCCGCGATGCAAGAAGCCGATATCCGGCGTCGCTTTGGTAATGATCTCGCCGTCGAGTTCGAGTACGAGTCGCAAAACGCCGTGAGTTGCCGGATGCGAGGGCCCCATATTGAGGACCATCTTCTCGCCAATGTCGTCATCGGCATGATGCACCTCTGCGTCCGCCGCGACTACTCGTGTCACGGGATCAGGCGATTCAATCTCACGCGTCGTGAAAGCCATGGAAAAGGTTACAAGGTTACAACGCTACACAATAAAACCGATAACATTTACGCTGGCGAATGGGCCAGCGCGTGCAAGCAATTTCGCGTGGTAGGGCGCGACCAGAGCTTGCTCGCCGCGGCGCCACAACGTTGAGCGGACGGCTCGGCGACCCCTATCCACCATTTGGCATTTGAATCGCTCCAAGCAGACACCGATGGTGAAAATCGCATGAAAAAAATCGCGCTGCTTTTCGCTGGCCAGGGCGCACAAGCCGTCGGGATGGGACGCGACTTGGCGGAACAGTTTCCTACTGCAGCCGACCTGTTTCAGAGAGCGGACGAGGTTCTTGAGCGGAAGTTGAGCGAGATTGCATGGAACGGACCGATTGAAGATCTGACCAAGACGTCGAATTGTCAGCCTGCGCTTTTCGTTCACGGGCTGGCGAGTCTGGCGATCTTGCGCGAGCTCGCCGGCAATTTTTCCATCGGTGGAGCCGCCGGCTTATCGTTAGGCGAAATGACAGCCCACGCCGCCGCGGGCACATTCGATTTCGCAACGGGACTCAAGCTTGTAGAGAGGCGCGGGCAACTAATGGATGAAGCCTGCGCGGCGACCTCCGGGGCGATGGCGGCAATGATCGGCGCAGATGAAAACACGGTACGCGCCCTCGCAGCTGATGCCGATGTTGATATCGCAAATATCAATGCGCCGGGACAGATTGTGATATCCGGCGAGAGGGCAAAAGTGGAGGTCGCAGTCGGTCTCGCAAAGGAGCACGGAATTCGTCGTGCCACGATGTTGAATGTCGCCGGGGCATATCACTCCCGGCTCATGGAAAGCGCATATGAGAAACTTGGCGCAGTACTCCAACATGTTCCGATGCAGCCACCGCGTTTTCCAGTAATCAGCAACGTGACCGGAGATGAAGTGAAAACCCCGATCGCAATTCGTCGAACGCTTCAGGACCAGGTGACTGGCACGGTGCGCTGGCTCGATTGCATGGAGCGGCTTGCGGGACTGGGCTGCGATTTCTTCATTGAATTGGGACCGGGCGGCGTGCTGGCAGGCTTATTGCGGCGCACCCTCAAAGGCGTCGAGGTGCTATCGGTGAGCGACGTAGAGTCAGTTCGGAAATGCGCGGGGTTGTTGTAGCCGCCTCGCTATGTCGAGGCGATTGGATCTTGGATAGAAGCACGGCGACGCAGCGCCGTGGCTACAGCGTCGACAACTGCGTTTTGTCGCCCTAACTTCGTTCTATGACGCTGCAACAACGTGTGGACTCCGATCTGAAAGAGGCGATGCGCGCCAAGGACACGACAAAACTTGCCGTCCTGCGAATGCTTAAATCCGCCTTGAAATACGCGGCCATTGCAAAATCAGACGCGGAAGCAGAGTTGAGCGACGCCGAGGGCACCCAGGTCATCCGCAAGCAGGTAAAGCAACGCCAGGATTCCATTGAAAGCTTCGAGAAAGCTGGCCGTGCGGAACTTGTGGAAAAAGAGAAAAACGAACTCTCGATCTTAAACGAATATTTGCCGCAGCCGATGAGCGCCGATGAAATTTCGAAAGTTGTGCGTGAAACAATTGCCGAGACCGGCGCAATCTCGCGAGCCCAAATGGGCGCGGTGATGAAAGCGTTGCAGACGAAAGTAGCCGGTCGCGTTGACGGCAAAGCGCTGAGTGCGGAAGTGCAAAAGCAATTAGGTTCGTGATCCGAAAATCGAGATTCGTGAATCGCACCCGATTTAACGATTTAACGATTTAACGATTTAACGATTTACCTTGCGATCATGTTGACCGCCATCCTCGTCGCCGCCGGTGACAGTCGCCGCATGGGTTTCGACAAATTGTTTGCGACGATCGCCGATAGACCGGTCATCGCCCATACCATCCGCGCATTTGAGCGTTGCGGCTGTGTCGATGAAATTGTCGTGGTCGCGCGCGAAGACCGACATGCCGAAATCAAAGCGCTCGTTCGCGATGAAAATTTCAAAAAAGTTCGGTCGATCATTCCTGGTGGCAAACATCGTCAGGATTCCGTCCGCGCCGGCCTGGATCATCTCAAGCCAGGGGCAACATACGTTGCTATCCATGATGCAGCGCGGCCGTTGATCACCGCGGAACAAATCGAATCGGTCTTCGAGCAATGCCGCATACATGTCGCTGCCAGTCTGGCTGAGCCAATCAGTGACACGCTCAAATACGCTGACACCGCATTTTTCGTTACCGGCTCAGTAGATCGACATCAGCTCTATGCCATGCAAACGCCGCAAGTTTTCGAACGGCGGGTGATAGAAGATGCCTATCGAGCTGTCTATGAAGAGAACGCGTCAGTCACGGACGAGGTTTCAGCAGTCGAGCGGCTCGGTCGCAAGATTATTCTGGTTCCAAACAAAGATCTGAATTTCAAAATTACTTATCCGCGAGACTTGGCGCTGGCCGAATTTGTTCTGAAGCAACGGTCGCGTTAAAGGTGTGGAGAAAACACGATCAGGGTTTTGTAGCGACTTCTCCGCTTTGTCTGAGGATCACACAGAAATTGGCTAGGCAACCATCGGATCGATGGGAACAAGTGGACGAATCAGTTCGACCATGGATGCGACATCCTTGCGTCTGAAACGACGGCCGTATTTTCGAAATCTGACCGTCTCAAGTTCCGCAACACGGGCGAGTTGACCGTGTTTCCAAACCCAGGCGTCGGGATTGTAAGGACCGATGCGGTGCGGATCGGACCAGGTATGGATCGACAACAAGTTGCCCGTCAAAGCAGCGGCGATATGCATTGGGCCGCTCTCCACACTTACAACAAACCGAGCGACCCGAATAAGCCAGATCAATTGAAGCAGCGAAGTTTGCCTGGTCAGATCGACGCAATTCTCAGGTGTACTAATTCTACGGTGCGATTGTCCGACCACCACCACCCTAGTCGGAGCGAGCGAGCGGCAAAATTCATCGATTACAGTGTTTGAAAGCGATTTGTCCTGCCCGCGGGCGAAGGGATGAAGAAGAACGAACGGCGGGTGCGCGTCGAAGCGCGGAAGTGGATCGCCACTTGGAACCGAGCATCGAAGCGATTCGCCAATCCTGGCACCGGCGCATTCCGCCAGCTTTAGATAGCGCTCAACAGGATGACCGTGGCGATCGAGCCGCGCTACGCGGTCGTATAACCAGCTTGCTCCAACCACTGCACTGCTCATCCCGCAGACTTCTTTTGCGCCGCTGATTTTTGCGGTGAGAGCGCTTCCCATTGCTCCTTGGAAATCGAGCGCAAGATCAGGTCGGATCGCCTGTGTCTTCTTTAGCCATGTTAGTAAACTCTTCGGTGCACCCAGACCTCGAAACTCACCACGCGGCATAAAGTAAACATGATTCACATCAGGATTTCCTCGGAGCAGGGGCGCAAGTTCCGGGTTGATGACCCATGTGATTTCTGCGTGTGGATGCGCTTCACGAAGCGACGCAATTGCGGGCAGCGTGTGAATGATGTCACCGAGTGAGCCCGGTTTGATGATCAGGATAGACTTGGGGTTCAAGGTGGACGTGAAAATTAGTACGCGTTCGGCGATTTTCTGGCATCGTCTTCAGAGAAGCCGATCCACCTTGGGAAGCAAGAAGGTGGAACCGTCGCCGCCGCGACTCTGCAACGCGTTGCCTAGCCAAGTGTGGCTTCCCGCGCTGATCCTATCTTCCAATCGCCAGTCGCTCGGCCAGGAGCCGCGGCAGACCTGCTTCAGCAATCTTCTTTTGCACAGCCGCCAGATCATATTTTATGCGAAACTGTTGGACCAGATTATTCTCCGTGTCGTAAATGCAGTACGCTGCGCGCCAGTTTCCATCACGCGGTTGGCCCACACTGCCCATGTTGATGAAATACTTTTTGGCCGGCTCAATGCGAACGTGCTCCACCCTTTCCCGCCTGACATTTTCGTCCCGAACAAACACCATGGGCACATGCGTGTGTCCAAAGAAACAAACATTGGTGCGTTGATAGGTAAAGCTCGCGGCCGCATCGAGGTTGTTAAAAACATATCCCCATTGCTCCGGCGTATCGAGCGTAGCGTGCACGATGGTAAAATCGTGGACACACGTCTGCAGCGGTAATCCGCGCAACCATTCCTTGTGCTCATCCGTTAAGCGCTCCCGGGTCCACGCGATGGCGCGCTCCGCGATTTCATTAAAGTCGCCAGGCGGCGTGAGGCGCGAAGCCGCCTCATCGTGATTGCCTTTCACGACAGGGCAATCCAGTTCCCGAACCCGTTCCACGCATTCTCCCGGATTGGCGTTATAGCCGACCACATCACCCAGGCACACAAAACGCGTGCATTTGCGCGCGCGCGCATCAGCCAGCACCGCCTCCAACGCCTCGAGATTAGCGTGAACATCGCTGAAAATTGCAAACCGCATAGACGCTCTATTCAGTCGTTAAAAAGTCACAACCTTACAACGAAATCGCGGAGACGCTCGTAAGATTTAACGTTCTGATATCAGACTTTGGTCTCATATCCGGTTGAAGGAGCAGTGCCGCCGAGAAGAGAACGAGCTTCTGCTCTTTCTGCGCTTCGACGCCGCTGTTCGCCTTACCCCAGCAGGGCGCGCTCAACACATTGAAGTTTCTTTAACGCCTCAAACCGCTCGACTTTTTGACTACCTGCTGATAGGGCTTTGATCCGGAATCCGCTGATCCTGCGGGATCGTGAGTTTGTCTTCGAGAAATCTCAGCCGCGAAATCAAAGTCGGGAGCCGTTCCTGCGGCCCTTCATCATAAAGGCTGCGCAAGAGTTCATATGCCTCGCGCTCGCGCCCTTCGCAATAGGACAGCTCGTAGGCCGAGAAACGCCGGTCGAAAGTCGGTGCATCCGGCAACGCCGCCGCCTTGGCGTAAAACTCGGAAGCGTGCTGGTGATCCTTGTATTTCTCCTTATACAGCCTGGCGAGCGCTTCATAGAGCTGAGGGCGATCAGGGTTATTTTTTATTCCGCGTTCAAGGAAGTCTTTTCCGAGCGCGAAATATTCGCGCTGTGCTTTGACTCGCAGCGCAAGCCGCGGCTGGCTCTGGTCGTTCATCGCCGCCACGCTTGCGTTCCAAGCCATGTGCCACGCGGCCGTGTCCCAAAACAGGAGCACCCGGGGTTGCAGCGTCGTGATGTGCTGGAACAACAACAAGATCCGGCCCCATTCGGTGCGCTCCCATGCGACGTGTGCCTGGATGACAAGCGCGTCGGCGACGATCGCTCGAAATCCGCTCAAGGCGGCAACGAACCCGAGTTGGCCAAGTTTTTCGCGAAGATCGAGATTAAATTCAACGCCCCGAAAATGTTCCTGACGATGAAGCGCCGCCAGATCGCGCTCGATTGGCAGCTTGATACCGCCAAGGGCAACCAAGATCCCCAGCGCGATAAGGCTCCGCATCATAACTCTTTGCCGTAGAATACGAACGCAGCCAGCAGCGTGTACATCGTTGTATAGAAAATTCCCAGTAGCGCTGTCTTGGCAAAAACAGCCATCGAAATCGCCGTGCCGGCGACGATATCATCCACCAGGTTGAAGGCCTGCAAATCCGGAAACAGGAGCGCGACGATCGCGAGAAAGATTCGGGTCAGCAGCCCACTGCTGTGTTCCTGTAGCCAGTACTCGCGTCCAGTCGCCTGCAAATGACCAATGAAATAAACGAACGCCATCACCACGATTGTGAAAATGCTCGTCGTGGCGAATGTCGAGACGAAGAGCGTGAGTGCGGCAAGCAAGCATGCTTTCAGGTAAATAATGATGATTCCTGGAAAGATGTCGATGTTGAGGGCCGATGATCGAATTGCCCGGAGCGCGTCGGCAAGTTGTTCAGGCGGTGCGCCGGTCATTTGCCGCTGGGTCGCCTGAATCACTGTTTGTTCGCGCAGATACAACACCGCGAGAAACGCTGCGCTCATCACCAACGTGCTGATTGCCAGCAGCAGAAGGACCCCGGCGATTTTCCCGAGCACGTATTCAAAGCGGGGCACGGGTTTGGCGAGGATCGTGTAAACGGTGCGATCTTCGATGTCCTGAGGAAGCAGTCGCGCGGTTGCAACGATTGCCAGTAGCGACGTAAAAATCGAGATCGCTCCGAGCGATACGTCTTTCAGGATTTGAAATTCCTGCTGAAACGAGAACTGCGCCATGAAGACCGAGCTGCCAATCAAGAGCAGGCCGAAAACAAGCAAGACATAAAAAACTCTCAGGCGTGTCAGTTCGGTGAGCGTATTGATCGTAATCGCGAGAACCCGCGAGAAAGAGAAAGCGCGATGCGGTTTCGCCGTCGTTGAATCGTTTAAGCGTTGGAGTGTTGAAGCGTCTTCGACGTCTGTCATGTGTGCTTCGTCATTCCTTCGTCATTTCTAGCTGTCGCCTCCAGGAACAATCTCTCCAGTGTTGTGGTCGATTTTCGACGTTCGATCAGCTGCGCGCTTGACCGGTTGATCATCGATTCGATTTCGTTGACGAGCTGAGCGGACGCGCCGGCGATGACGAACTCGGTTTGATTTTCAATCGCGATCAATTCCTGGAGACGCCCTTCGCGTACCAACACGCCGTCTGCGAGAATGCCGACCCGGTCACAAATCTCCTGTGCTTGCGCGAGCAAATGGGACGAGAGCAGAACCGTGATTCCGCGGCGCTTCAGGTCGAGAATCAAATCACGAATCTCCCGTGAACCTGCTGGATCGACACCTGCGGTTGGTTCATCCAGGACGACCAATCTGGGGTCATGAATCAATGCCTGTGCAAGGCCAATGCGTTGCAACATGCCCTTGGAATAAGTCGCAAGTCGCCGTTTGCGCGCTCGGGTCAGGCCAACCAGTTCGAGCAATTCGTTTATCTGTTTCTTTAGGCGAGTGCCGTGCAGCCCACAAAGGCGCCCAAAGAAACGCAGCGTTTCTTCTCCGCTAAGGTATTTATAGAAGTACGGATTCTCGGGGAGAAAACCGACGGCTTCTCGGCTTTCCACGAGACGGCTGTCATGCCCAAAAATCTCCGTGCGGCCTCGCGTTGGCGAAACCAGCCCGAGAATTATTTTGAGAGTTGTGCTTTTGCCCGAACCATTCGGTCCGAGCAAGCCGAATACTTCACCCGGCTCAATCCGAAGGTAGAGGTCCTTTACGGCGACAATCCCGCGAGAGGGATGCAAGGGAACGGGAAATATTTTCGTTAGTCCGTGAACCGCCACCGCTGGACCCGCCTCGGTGCGGCTACGGAGCGGCGAGTCAGTCATGGCGAATTTCAAAGCCGCGGGCAGTAATCGGTTTTTCCAATTTGTTTTCCGTTTGCTTGTGAATCAGTGAGTGGAGCTCGCCTTGTGCGATGCGATCGAGAAACGCGCGCACCTCAGCCTCGTCTCCAGTAGCCTGAAGTTCCACGCGCCCATCCGGTAGATTGCGGACCCATCCAGTCACATCAAAGCCTTTGGCCGCGTCACGCACGGTCCAGCGAAACCCGACGCCCTGAACATTTCCCTCATAGAAAACCTGCAGTGAAGTCATCGGCCTGCTGTGAAGCTGGTGATGTGATTACCTGATGGCAGACGCAGCGCGCACGAACACGCGACATCGGTCATTTGTACGAATAAACGAGGCAAAAGGTGCCCTGTTCGCCTTCAACCAGATCGATCGAGACAAAGTACTGACCACTGCTCGACGGCGCGAACCCGGCCGCAGCTCTTTCTCCATTGTCGTAGCTTTCCGTAGTCACCTGTTTCCCCGTCTCATCGTAGACGCTGACCGCAATTTTCTTTGCCGGCTCCGTGGCGCTGGCGGAGAACCAATACTGGTTCCCTGCGTAGAGATTCACCGCGACGAGCGCGTGGTCATGCGGTTTGACAACGCCGCACCAGTGTCCGTCCCGGACCTTGAAACCATCGTTTGAAAATGCTGCGGCAACATCGAGGGCGTCTTTGCGCGCCTGCACCTCCGCATCCGTGTCTCCGCGCACGATGGTGCTGATGGTCAGCACAACAACCAATAATGGAATCAGCAAACTCCGTTTCATTTTGGCGCTTCTTTGTTCTCTATTTGCTCCATCATCTTGCCGACCGTTTGGTTGACCTTCCGCACTTGTTCAACATCCGGTGTCTTGCCTTCCGGAGACGAAACCAGCTTTTCAATTTGGGTGAGCTCGTTACTGACATTTTTGACCAATGGCTCGTCGCGCAATTCAGGGGACATTTCGTTGATTTTTGACTGCATGAAATGAACGAGCGCCGGCTGTCGTAGAACTTTTGCACTCTGTTCGTTATAGTTCTGGACGATCGCCGAGGTGACCACCTGCGTGCCTCGAATCCAACCGCCAAGCGTTACCAGAATTACCAGGTCCTGGTCGGAGTGTGACTGCATCGAGGATTTCACTTCGTTCTGCGTCGCTTCCAGTTCTTCCTGCAACGTGTCCCATTCGTTGTTCGCGGCAAAGTCGTTAATGCTACTGCCGCGACCCAGCAGCTTTTCACTGACGCCGAGCGCTTTTGCGAGTTTGATGATGTCTGACCCAATATTTTTGACCTGTTGACCGTCCTTTGCTTCCACGGCGATAAAGCCATCAGCAATCAAACCGCCGAGGTTGAGGGCGATCTGTGCGCGGTTGCTGTAGGTCACCGGAATTGGTCCACGATATTGACCCGCCCAGTTTATCTTACCGGATTTTTCAAGCGCCGTGAAAAGTTCGCCCGGCGTTGGAATAGTAAGCGAATCGGTTCTGGCGGCTTTTGTAAGTTGGTCGGCGGGAATGCGCCCGGTCTCTGCGCCAACGGCAACCAGGAGACCGCCCGCCAACACCATCACGCCG
>Ga0207701_10000850_pt1 | contig 32397 bp, 27 predicted proteins | sample KBSSwiSSwithPhiX_FD_184294 | JGI IMG/M metagenome (GOLD analysis project Ga0207701, IMG submission 184294) | Switchgrass rhizosphere bulk soil microbial communities from Kellogg Biological Station, Michigan, USA, with PhiX - S5 (SPAdes) (version 2) | ecosystem: Environmental > Terrestrial >... | reverse complement strand
GCCCAAAGACAGTCCACTGATCAGACGGTTTCGCGCCGGAAAATTAAATGCGATCGGACGCGCGCCCATGGGCAACTCTGAGATCACTGCACCGTTCTCGCTGATACGCCGATAAAGCATTTCATGCTCCGGCGGATAGGCGTGATCGACTCCAGAACCGAGCACCGCCAGAGTGCGTCCGCCCGCCTGAAGTGCGCTTTCATGCGCCATGCCGTCTATACCGCGCGCCATGCCGCTGACTACCGTAAATCCGAAAGACGCCAATCCGCGTGCCAGATCGCGCGCGATTCGGCGGCCGTAATCACTGGCGCTTCTCGACCCCACAATGGCGATGGCTCTGGAGTCATTGTCGCGAAGTTCTCCCTTGACATAAAGCAGCGGCGGCGGATCAGCGATTGCTCGTAGCGACGCCGGGTAGGCAGCATCGCTGAATGGAATCATCTTGATGCCTGCCGCGCGAGCGCGTTGAATTTCCTTATCGATCTCCGCCCAGTCATTAAAGTTCGCGATACTATGGATAAGCTCGCGGTGCAGTCCCTCGATCTCCGCCAACTCAGCCGCAGAGGCACGAAAAACCGCCGCCGGATCCGCGAACCGTGCTGTGATTTTTTTGAAGCTTACGCCGCCGACTCCTCTAATCCTTCCCAAAGCGAGCCATGGCGCGCAGTCCTGGCCCGAAACCGGCGCGCCTTTTTCTAAAGGTAAAGGAGTCCGAATCATAGCCGTTGAAGCTTTGTCAAACTGGAGCGCGTAAACTCAGTTGTAAGCGCGGCCAGAGAAACGAAATATAGATGATAAGGTAATTTGCCGGCGAACGCTATAAGCTCCCCTAATCCACCCCCGAACTGCCGGCGCAGCGAAATAACCGCTTTTGGTGTTGCACGCGCTCCGAACCGCAATCGATCCCGCTAGTTAATATGACCACGATGACTGGATCGTTCTTCACGCCGGCTGCGCAAGTGCAAACGAATCGGCGTGTTTTCGAAACCGAGCTCTTCCCGCAAGTGATGGAGTAAATAGCGCTTATAGCTTTCCGACACGGCGTCCGGCCGATTGACAAAAACAGTGAACGTCGGCGGGCCAGATGCCGTTTGAGTGCCGTAATAAAATTTCACTGCCCGCCCCTGCGCGGCGAGGGGCGCCGAATGGGCCCGGGTGATTTGCTGCAGTGCCTGATTGAAGGCTGAAGTTGAAATCTTTCCGCGGTAATTCCGCACCAATCGCGCAGCCGTGTCGAGCAGTTTGCGCACTCCATAGCCCGTTGCCGCTGAAATCAGCGCGATTGGCGCAAAGTCCAGGAACGAAAGTCGATAACGGACTTCGGCGCGGTACTTTTCCGGGTCGCCGCCGCTTGTCAACACCAGATCCCATTTGTTAACAGCGACGATAAGAGCTTTAGCGCGATCCACCGCATAGCTAAGGATCTGAGCGTCCTGATCGGTGACCCCTTCAGACCCATCAATCACATGAATCACGAGATCACTGCGGTCAACTGCCTTCAATGATCGTCCAACGCTGAACCGTTCGATACGATCATCAATCCGTGCCTTGCGCCGAATGCCCGCCGTATCCACCAGAACACATGCTTCACCGCCGAGCTCGAAAGGGGCGTCCAACGAGTCCCGTGTGGTTCCTGGCGTAGCATCGATGACCGAGCGCTCGTAACCCAGCAAACGGTTGACCAAAGTCGATTTACCCACGTTCGGCCGACCAACGATGGCAACACGCAACGGCCGCACAATAGCTTCGATTTTTTTTTCTTCCGGTGGTTCGTTAGGGACCGCCGGAAGTTCGGGGAAACGCGCCACCATCTGGTCCAGCAGATCCGCAATCCCCAGCCCATGCTCCGCGGAAATCGAAAAGAGAGTCTCCAGGCCGAGGGCGTAAAATTCGTAGAGGTTGTCCGCACGCCGTTCCGAGTCGAGCTTATTGACAGCAAACAAAACGGGCTTTTGCGATACGCGGAGCAGATCCACCGCCTCTGCGTCCAGAGGATTGAGTCCGCTCTTTCCGTCGAAGAGAAAGATCACAACGTCCGCTTCCTCCACCGCCCGGCGGCTCTGGTCTTGAACGCTCGCCTCGAGCCCGCCGTTTCCTTCGGTATCCAAGCCACCGGTATCGATCACGATGTATTGCCGCCCATCCCATACGGCCTCTGCGTAGTTGCGGTCCCGGGTGACTCCGGGAAAATCGTCAACGATCGCTCTGCGCTCGCCGATGATGCGATTGAACAGCGTCGATTTGCCGACGTTGGGTCGACCGACGATCGCCACAACAGGAAGTTTGCGCGGCCGCGGATGAATCGCGCGGCGAGGGGTGGAAAGCGCGCGCATCATCCCACACCCATTTCAGCTAACAAGTGCGGATTTTGCGTCCAGCCCGGATCGACTCGCACGAACAACTCGAGAAAAATGCGGCAGCCGAGCAGCGCCTCCAGTTCCTCACGCGCCTGTTTGCCGATCTCTTTGAGCATACTGCCACGCTTCCCAATCAGTATCCCTTTGTGCGAATCGCGGTCGGTATGAATCGTCGCGCTAATGACAAGCAAATTTTTGTCAGCCTTTTCGGTGAACTCATCGATGGTCACCGCCACGCCATAGGGGATTTCCTCGTGGGTCAACAAAAATATTTTTTCGCGGACCATCTCCGAGGCAAGGAAGCGCTCCGATTGGTCGGTGTACTCGCCCTCCGTAAAGTAGCGCGGCCCCTCAGGTAACCATCCTTCGACGAGCTCCAGGACGAGATCCACTCCTTCGCCGCGCAGGGCGCTGACAGGCACGATCTCTTTTTCCGGCAATAACCGGGCGCAGTGTTCGATCAGCGGCAGCAGTTTGCTCTTGGAAACCAAATCGATCTTGTTCAACAGGATCAGCACCGGGGTTTGCACCCCGCGGAGGGTTTCCGCGATTCGCTCTTCTTCTTGATTAATTTTGTCGTGCGCATCGAGGAGCCACAGCACGCCGTCGACTTCATCCAATGTTTGCAACGCTGTGTCCATCAACCTTCGGTTGATCAACGAGCGGCCCTGATGAATTCCGGGCGTATCCAGAAATATGATCTGAGAGGAATCCTTCGTGCGAATCCCGGTGATGCGGTTTCTCGTCGTTTGCGGCTTCGGAGAGACGATCGCAACTTTCTCGCCGAGAATGCGGTTTAGCAAAGTTGACTTGCCGACGTTCGGGCGACCGATGATCGCGATATAGCCGGAGTGAAACGATAAATTTTTCTTGTTCTTGTGATCCGTCTCTGCCATAAGAGGGCCTGTAGCGCGCCAGTATTATGACATCCAGTCCTGTCCGTTCAAGGTTGCGTCCTGCACCATTTTCATGCCGATTAGCTTTACGCCGCCGATGAAACAGCGTGTCACTCGTAGGACGCTGGCGATGCTTCAGCGCTCGTTAGGCTATTTTCCAGAATTGCGCGACCAGCGCATCACGGTGGGCTACACGCGGAAGCACCTTGGCAGCGCCACGGTGATTTACCGGAAGGGAGCGCTTTCGAAGTTAATCATCCGGTTGCGCGTCCGCAAGGTCGCCTATCAAACCATCGGCCATGAGCTAACTCACCTGATCCAGGCGCTGGCCTATGGTGATCGATCAGGTAAACGGTCTTCGATTCCGGGGAAAATCCCTTGCGGCGAAAAACAATGTGACATTTGGACGCTCGCGCGTGAGCCGTTGTTTTGTGATGATGCGCCCACCTACATCAAGATGCCGCGCAGCGTACGCGATCATTGGCCGGATTACGCCGAAGAGGTGCGTGAGCTCTGCATCAGCGCCATCGCAAAGCGCCAGACACACCGCCAATATATCCGTTGGTTGGAAGACGAAATTGCTAAATTGCCCGCTACGCAACTGCGAAAAAAACCTGCCAGCACACAGCTCATGCTGCCGTGGTGAGGCGATCCGCAGTATGTTTATCTCAACCGTCGAGTATCGCTTCGATATCTTTAAGCTCTTCCCGCTTTAATATCCAATCAGCCGCCTTCACATTGCTCGTGACGTGTTCTATTTTCCGCGCGCCGGTGATCACCGAACAAATCGCAGGCTGCGCGAGCAACCAGGCCTGCGCCAGCTCATTGATGCCGCGACCCTGATTCTTTGCCCAGCCGGACAGCCGCGTTACGACTCGATAATTTTTTTCAGTCATGAGCTCTTGCACGCTTCTCGACGACTCGCCGCGCGAGCCGCGCGGCGCGGGCTTCCCCGGCTCATACTTTCCCGTGAGAAAGCCACCTGCCAAGGGATAATAGGGAACAAACCCGACCTGATGAGCGCGGCAATAAGGCAACACTTCGCGCTCGACTGCGCGGCTCAGCATATTGTACTCCGATTGCACTACGGCGAAACGGCTCCAACCTTTTAGCTCGGCAAGCAAGTTGGCGTGCGCGAGTTGCCATGATGCATAGGCCGATGCGCCAATGTAGTTCAGTTTGCCCATACGGATGAGATCGTCCAGGGCACGCAATGTCTCTTCGATCGGGGTGGCATCGTCCCAGCGATGGCAATAATAAAGATCGATGTGATCCGTCTGCAAACGCCGCAAGCTGAGCTCGAGGGACTGCATCATGTGATACCTCGATGCGCCCCAGCTGTTGGCGCTGGTCTTCCTCGGAAAATTGAATTTCGTCGCCATTACGACGCGATGGAAACGTCCTTTGAGTGCATGGCCCAAAGTCTCTTCGGAAGCACCGTCATTGTAGACGTTGGCCGTATCGATGAAATTTATTCCGGCGTCGAGCGCTGCATCAATGATCTTGTCGACGTCCGCTTGTGGCACATCCGGCGCGCCGAAGCGATTGGCGCCGAGCCCGATGACTGAAACCCGGACGCCTGAATAGCCCAGTTGGCGATAATCCATGCGAGACTCCTTCGAGATTATGGATTGATGATGTACCAGCGCGCGAGCTTTGGCGAAATGCCTGCGCATCCGCCTGCACGAATTCACACGCTCCTGGGATTAGATGATTACCGCCTGCGGGCGGAAGTTGACGCCAGTCGGATCACGCGCTGCGGTTTTTTACCCGAGCGGTCGCGCCCGCAATTCCAGCATTCGGAAAACTGACCTTCAATGGTTTCATTGCAGCCCGGACAGAGCCATGATTTTTGCACCGACCGGAGCGGCGCCAAAGTTTTTCGTAAAATCGCCTTAGCCTTAGGCGCTTTTTCATCATCGACAACCCAGAGCTCTGGCCAGCACTCAATCGGCGGCAGCTCACCTGCCCCGCTACTGAGATCGAAATTGCGGGTCGCACAGCGAATGCCAAAAGTTGCGAGAACGTTTTTCAAATGGCCAATCATCAACGGATCCTTGCCGGTAAAAACTCGGGTCATACGTTCGCCCGCTCCGCGCGTCTCAATGCTCTCTCGTTCAATTTTAGTCTCTCGCCAAGCCATAGGGAGCGCTCCAGATGATCGCCGTAACCATCGCCGGTCGACGGATGCACGAGCACGGACAAGCCCTCGCGATGCAGCATTAACCACGGCACGACTTTGCCGAACTCCTCTGCAGTGAAAACCGCCTGATACATGGCATCGAGATGAGGTCCCACCGGTTCATCATGCCAGCGGCCAATTTGAACCTCAAAATTAGCCAAACCCGCGCGTACCCGTGCTGCCGCATCCCGCGTTTTTGCTGGATCATAGTAAATATGAGCGTGATAACCTTTGATGACAGGCTCTGCCATATAGTACCTCTCCCCGAGAGAGTTTCTATCTTACTATCAAATCTGCTGAGCGGAAGCCAAACGGAAGGGAGTGATTGCTAGATGACGGTTAGCAGTAAGACGTCCAAGCTAGCTGGAGTTGAAACGCTAGATAAAAAAACTACGAGCTAGCTGTTTCCGGAATAATTTCGTCGGGAAATATGTACTCGTAACCCGCCGCTCCAAAGTTGACCAAAATCAACTGCCGGCCCATGTTTTCCACCATTCTGACGAAAGTCCCTTCGCGTGGTAGCACCACGCCTGTTTTCTGCGACCTGATCGGCTTGCTGGTTTTCAGTGGGTCTCCAGGGCTCATTTTTATCCTCTCCCCGACTCGAGTAGTTACTAGTTATACGCGCTGTTCGAGCTTTGTCTCCTATCACTTCTTGCTTATTCTTAGACGTCCCATCGCTGAGAAACATAATGCAAGGGCAAGACCAAGCCTGTTTTTGCCCCTAATACGACCTCCAAAGAAGTACGCCAACTGCCAGTTCGCATCGGATCGCTCTCGAGAACAACTGATAAACTAAAGAGATTCTCGCCAGTTCCAGAATTGTCGCTGGCACTTTACTGCAGCACAAACAAAAATGCTGTGTGTAAAACTTGCCAAAAATTAAGGCAGCCGCATGTCGAGCATTAGCCTGGCTTGAACACCATTTGTCGGATGTTTTTACCAGGTTAGTACGCTCTATTCCTCCACCCGAGTCATTTCGTGCAGCAGGTAAAAGCATCAACAGGAATTGACGAAGTGAGTTTAATCGAGACTTGGACGGGCAAGATGGAAGATCGAAATAGAATCATTACAAAATTATGGAAGTCGGCCTGGCCGAATTAGAGGAACCTTCACTTGGGATTGAGATCAACCCTAGAGGCGAAGTTAGCGTGGCTGAATTCAACAAACTGGCTTATAGCATAGATGCGGCGAACAATGCACGAAAAAATTTTTCTTTCAGCAATCTCACGAAACACTCACAGACAAATACAGGTCCACGTCACCGGACCGCGTCATTTTCCGCTGTAGACTTTATCGAAGAATCCTTCGCTGTCCAGTTTCTTTAGCCAGCTCGTATCGACAATTTCTTCGGCCTTCACCGCTTTCGCTCTGGGATTTTGCTCGGCCACGTATTTGATGACAACTTTAAAGCCTTCCAGCGTAGGATAAGGTTTTCGATCGAGTTCTTCTTGTGCTTCAGCGTAATAATCTTCCGCAGCATCCAAGTTTGCTAGTCGAAGATTACGCGCAAGCACTTCTTTCACTGCCTGCTTGTTCTCCTTTCTGAAAATATAGCCGTACGCCTCGATGGTCGCGCGCGTAAATCCGTCCATAATTTTAGCATTCGCCGCCGCATAGTCTCGTTTTACGGTCAGGCCGGTATTTTGGTAGGGAATTTTGGCTTGTACCATGTTGAGCAAAGGATAATAACCTTTGCCCACCATGATCTTGGTTGCGACCCGCTGCAACATGGCTGCATCGATCGCCTTGCTTTCCAGCGCAACCATGCGGTCGGGATCGACGCCGGTCTGGATCAGCACGATTCGATCTCGCTTAAGATCGAGCTGCAGATGCTCCAGAGCGATCAACGCGGAGATATGCGAAGAGCCACCGAATCGTGCGGTACCGATTTTCTTGCCTTTGAGATCCTCTGCCCGGTGGATATTTGGCTGCGTCACTACCGTAAATGGCGAGGTATTGCTCAATCCGAGGAAGAAGCTCAATTTCTCTCCGGACGCAGCTAAGTTGACCAAGGAGGCCGGCGCATTGGCGGTCATCTGCAGCTCCCCGGCGGCAAACATCTGCGCGACCAGCGAGCCGCTATTGACGAGAATCAATTGCACGTCAATGCCGTGGTTTTCGTAAAATTTTTTATCCCTCCCAACATAGAGAGGTGCCATATGCGGCGTCGGTGTCGATAAGGCAATTCGGATCTGTGGCATTTTTTGCGCCTTTGCCACAGACACGCCAAGCAAGGCAGCGCAACTCAGCAGCGTAGCGACAACTAAATTTGCGCGTTTCACAAGCTCACCTCCATACAAATCTACCGCACCGGAGCAGTCTAACTGATCGCTGGCTGGCCAAGCAACGCAGGAGGATTTTTCAGGCGGCCTTTTTGCGAATAGGCCATTGCCTCAGCACGAGGTCACCCAGGAAGAAAAATAATCCGGCGCAGGTCAGCGGCCACCAGGTCTCGCGGCCGTGTCGCGCTTTGCCCGATGTGGGTTTGTACAGCCGTTCGAGCCCGCGGGTTATCTTTGCCGGATCAAGCATTTCGCCGCCGGTTTCTTCGGCAAGCCGGCTGAGCAATGGCAAATTGGGTTTGAGCTCCCGGTATTCCTTTGGGTAGGGAGCAACGTAAGGCAACGTCGTGATCGGCAGCGCCGCTTCGCCCTCCCGAGCGTACAGGGTGACGAAGTGGACGCCCTGGGCCGCCGGGATGAATCTGCCCTCGTATCGGCCCGGCGCACTCTGTTGGAGCGATGCTTCCTGACCGGGTTGATTGGACGTTGTGATGTTAGCCTTGAGCTGCAAGAAGTTCATGAATTTTCCGTCGCGGCCAATGACGTCGGCGACCACCTTGACCGAGTCGCCGTCAGCGAGGAAATCCGTACGTGTTTGGGTCTCGATGATTTTGCGCATGGTGTCGCGTGCCAGCTGACTTGCCCATTGGGGAAAATTTCGCCACGCGATCCAGTCTTTGCCCCATCGACCGCTTAGATCGGAGGTAAAGGCCATCACGCGGCCGAGGCCATAGCGCCACGCAACCAGCAGGGGATCCTTATCGACGCGCATCAGCAATTCGCTCCTCGGTTTGGAATATGTGAGCACGTATCCCCCCAACGCGGGTATATTGCTTGGCGCCAATCCTTTAAGCGGTCCGACGCCCGCGACCATAGTCGGCGTCACCGGCTTTTCAATGATCAGGTCTCGGGAAATTAGCAACGTTTCAGTGGTGAAAATTTGCGGGATGGTCTCGGGATCCAGTGCAACATAGCCGCGGCCTTTACCATCCTTCGCGATATCGGCCATGAGCTGCACGTCGGCGTCGCTCCCCACCGATACCGTTGAGACAGTGATACCGTCGTGGGCCATGCGGCCAACCAGCGCATGGAAATCCGCCTTGTCCGTCAGTCCATCGGAAAGAACAATCACATGCTTGATTGCCGCCGGCTTGGCGGCAATGCCGCGGTACGCCTCGACCATTGCTTTGTAGAGATCCGTACCGCCATCGGACTGCAGCGAAGCGAGACGATCGGAAATCCAGTCGCCCTTTCCGACTTGTCGAAACGGCAGGGTCCAGTCCCAGCTCGCATCGAAAGCCAAAATACCTACTTGATCCGTCGGGTTCATAATGTCGGCGGCAGCAATCGCCGCCGCTTTGGCCAGATCGAGCTTGGTGCTGCCTTCACCGCCGGCGCCCATGCTGCCCGATTTATCGAGCACGAAAAGCAATGCCACATGCGGCATCTCAAGCCGGGCGGGTGGACGCATATCGACGGGAATAACTCGTTCGAGCGGTGTGCGGAAATAGCCGCCCGCGCCGTAACTTTGGGATCCGCCGATGACGAGCAATCCACCGCCGAGATCGCGCACATATTTTTCGATGGTTTCCATTTTGGCGTGCGACAGTTTAAACGCCGGGACATTATCGAGCACCAGGAGGTCGTAAGCCGCGAGCTCGGATAAGCTCAGCGAGTGAATATCTGGCGCCGCTTGAACCACCGCATAACCCTGGACCTCTAATACTTTCGCAAGCGCCCGCCGACTCGCCTGTTCCGCTGAAAGCAAAAGCACCCGGGGTGGCCCTTTCACCGTCACCACACCCCGGAGCAGATTATTTTCGGCCAGCGTGTCATCCGGAGAATCCACCAGCAATTCGTAAGCATGATTGCCGCGCTCCGTGAGCGTGTCGCGAAAGCTCACTGGATTACTTCCTGACCTGAGATGCACTTCTCGCTCGGCCTGTAAAACGCCATCGCGCAACAAACGAATGCGCGCGGGGGCTTCACGCACGCTTTCGACGACGCCGCGGATTTCGAAGCCTTCGGCACTATCGACTTGCCGCGGCAGGCTCAAATCGCTCAAATAAACTTCGTTGCGGCCACGGGCCAGACTTACTGGAAGACTCCAGACCTCGACGCCTTGGGCATGCAGCAGTGGAATCACGCGCGCCACTTCGCCGCGATTTTCGTTGCCGTCGGAGATCAGGAGAATCTTCCCCTCACGCCCTTCGCCGACCTGAGCGACGGCAGCCTGAAGCGCCGCCTGGATATCGGTCTCGTCCCGGTCCAGTCGCGAGCTAAGCTCCGGCGTTGCCATTCCCGGATGCGGCAACCACTCCCATTGCGGGGTGCGGCCAAATGTCAGCAGGCCGGTGCGCGTGTCCGGGCCGACGAGCCGTTTCGCGGATTCGAGAACTCCCAGAGCGGTCTCACGCCCTTCCTGTCCGACACTGCGCGACAGGTCGATACCAAGGATCACATCCAACGCCATCACCGAGCGATAAATGCGCGGATCGAAAAATGCGAGCGCCAGCAACGCGAGAGCCGCACCCCGAACGATTACCGGGTAAATGGATAATTTTTGTCGCAAGGCCAAAGCAAGCTCGACCGCAAGTAAGAGCAGCACGGCGACTAACAGAGCTGGCCAGAGCGAAAAAGCGCCGCTCTCGGATTCATGCGCCGCTTCGACCGATTTGCCAGGTCCGCTGGTGAGTTGCGCCCGCGGCACGATCTGCGATTCGTCTTCGTCAGACAGATTGACGGCGAAGCGACCCGCTCGGCCGGCTGTTTTAAAGCTGTAAATTCCCGTCTGCAGGGTCTCGGCAAAGAGCAGTTGACTCGAAGTGGTAGACAGAGTTTCTTTTCTTCCCGAAGGCAAAGTGATCTCCACACTATCGTCGCCGCGCGCTAACGCTAGTGTAAACGGATCACCGGCCTTGACCGCTTCTCCGGGAAACTCGAGCCGTTCGGGGTGAAACCATTCAAGGAGATTATGAACCAGGATTGGAAAAGCGATCCGCAGCGGCAGATCCGATGCCATGAGATCGAACGCTACCAATACCAAGCGGAGCTTTCCTTGTTCCAAGACGTAGAGTAGCGGATTGTCCGCGCCATCGCGCGCTAGCACAACGCCTTGACCCAGAGCTCGAAGCCGTAACGCTTCGCTAATTCTTAGGTCACCGAGGCTCAGGCCAGCGGTCAACGCATGTTTCGCCAGCGGTAACGCGACCCGCGGATTTTGCGTTCTGCCGCGGAGGTCCAACGGTACACCTGGACTGACGGTATTGATCAAGATGAAATTTCCCTGCTTGAGCGCCGGAGCCGCGACGCGATCGAAGATCACCAGGTCGAAGGTTTCCGCGCCGTGCATTGCCCCCTCGTCCCAACGCGGCGCGGTGCTTAGCTGAACATGCGGGAACAAGCGCAACACCTGTTGCAAGTAAGAATTTCCTGGGCCGACGTAGAGAAGCCGTAAGGGCGCCTGCTCCGTAAGCGCCAAGTAAGCTACATTATCCGTTGCAAAATCGTCTTTGACTTCCAATCGGGCGGTTAAAATACCTCTGAGCTCGCCCGCGAAAGGATAGATCATAACCCGCCGCTCGCCGGCACCGATTTCTATTTCCTCACGCACGAGCAACTTCTCACCGAGGCTCAAAGCCAGTGGTACCCGTACAGCTTTGGCGGTGAAATTGCGCAGGTGCACCATGATCTCCGCAGGTGCGCTTCGATCCGAATGCAGCCGTGCTTCGAAGCCAACAATGGCGATATTTTCACTGCCTCCGGCAACGCTGACGAAGCGGTAATAGGCCGCCGGCTTGATAAACTCTTCGGCGCCCTTGAAGGCGCCATCGCTGATGACCACAATCCGATCCGCGCTATCGCGCTTCAAGAAAGTATGGGCGAAAAGGATCGTTTCCTTGACTCGCCCCGGCGCATCAGTTGCTTCCAGCCCGCGCGCGAGGTCGCGTAAGCGCCGCTTCTCAGCCGTAAACGGCATTAAAAGCCGAGGCTGAACGCCGGCGCCGATCACCATCATTTTTTGCGTCCCGGACATGTCCTCGATAAGATTGTCGAATTCCCGCCGCGCCCGTTCGAAGCGCGAGCCGCTTTCGCCGGTGGCTTTCATGCTCGCGCTCAGATCGATCACCACGATGAGATCACCGGCGCTGGAACCGAAGTGAAGCAGCGCTGGGTCCGTCAGCGCGATGATCAGCGCAAGTGCCGCAAGCACCTGCAGGAGCAACAATAGATTGTGGCGCAGCAGCCAACCAAGCCGGGTGCCAAGCGGGCGTTCTCTGAGGATGCGCTCCCACAGAAACATCGTCGTCGTACCGACTTTTACGCCCCTGGGTTTGAGGCTATGGAGAAATACGATTAGCGGTATTGCGCCGGCCAACAGGAATAAGGCCGACGGCAGGCTCCAAAGCATAGTTCAAGCCACGCTGCCCACCTGGCGCAGCGTCTTTAGCACGAATTCATCAAACGGGACTTCAGTGGTCGTGCGCAAGTAGTCGATGCGCCGGTGCGCGCACACCGTTTCAATCTCGTTGAAATATCGCTCCATCTCGGTTTGAAAGCGCCGTACCAGATCGGCATCGAGAAAGAATTTCCGTTCCCGGCCCGCTTCAACGTCCGTCAAAGCTACGTCGCCCCACGGTTTCGGTTGAGTTTCTTCTGCATCGACAATATGGATCACCAGGATCTGATAGCGCTTCGCCGTCAACTCTTCCAACGCTGCGCGCCACCCGGTTTCGTCAAACAAATCGCTCACGATGACCACGAAACCCGGATGTGGAAACAGGTTCGTGAAGGAATGAATTGCCGCGCGCAAGTTGGTTTCGCCGCTGGCAGAAAGGTTGGACAGAAAACGAAACAGGCTGAGCACCTGCTTTCGGCCACGCCCCAACGTGAGCGGTTTAGCGATCTGCGTCGAAAAGGAAGCGCCGCCGACTCGATCCAGGTTTTTAAGACCGATGTAACCGAGAGCGGCAGCGACTTTTTTTGCGTAGTCGATTTTTACCGGTTTCCCTTCCGCCATCGAGCGGCTGGTGTCGACCAAAAGATAGATGTTCATTTCTTCTTCGGCAGTAAATACCTTGAGTAGCAACCGCTCGAGACGGCGATAGACATTCCAGTCGATGTAACGTAGGTCATCACCGCGCTGATAACGGCGATAATCGGAAAACTCCAAACTGAAGCCTTTGCGCGAAACCGCGTGCTCGCCCTTGGCTCCTGCCCAGCTTAGGCGCTTCGCGATCAGGTGCAGACGTTCCAGCTTGCGTAAAAAATCGCTGTCGAAGAATGTGTCAGCGCTTAGGTGTTCGGTTTCACGTTCCCCTGACGGGAACTTGCTCCCATTGTCGTGGCCGATCGATCCGTCATCGCGACCAGAGCGAGGGGTCTTTCCCCGTGCACCGATAACAAGTCGGCCCAGCAAGTCACCGATTCGTCCCGGCATGAGTCCTAAGCTCGACACTCGTGAGGCGAGATTCATCAACTATTCCATTTCCGGCACTTGCGCCGCCACCTCTGTTAAAATTTTTTCCGCCGTAATGCCTTCCGCATCGGCTTCGAGATTGAGAATCAGGCGATGCCGCAAACTCGGCAGCAGTTGAGTGCGAATATCATCGAAAGAGACATTGGGTCTGCCCGCCAACAACGCCCGAGTCTTCGCCGCCAGGATCAAACTTTGCAGGCCTCGCGGACTCGACCCATACAGGACAAACCGCTGTGCCAACCCACCCGAGCCGTTCCCGTGCTCTTGTTGCGGATGCGTGCTCATCACCAACCGCACCGCATAGTCCTTCACGACTTCGGCCAGCGGTACCTCCCTGACCCACTGGCGCATCTGTAAAATTCCGCCAGCATCGACGATTTCCCGCAGGCCTGAGGGAGGCGCCGCGGTGGTCAGGTCGGCAATTCGCGCCAATTCTGCGCGGCTCGGAAACTCGAGCAGAAGCTTGAAAAAGAACCGGTCCACCTGCGCTTCGGGTAGCGGGTAGGTACCTTCCATTTCAATGGGATTTTGCGTGGCCAGGACCATGAAAGGATTTTCCAGCCGGTGAATCTTCCCGCCTACCGTGACGCTCTGTTCCTGCATCGCTTCGAGCAGCGCGGACTGTGTCTTGGGCGTGGCGCGATTGATTTCATCGGCCAAGACAATGTGGGCGAACACCGGCCCGCGCTGAAATTCGAAGACTTTACGCCCCGATGGATCGTCCGTCAGCATGTTGGTGCCGGTGATGTCGGCCGGCATGAGGTCGGGCGTGAACTGAATACGCGAGAAGGTCAGACTCAAAACTTCGCCGAGGCTCCGCACCATCAAAGTCTTGCCCAGCCCCGGCACTCCCTCTAACAAGCAATGACCGCCGCAGACCAAGGCGATGAAAACCTGTTCGATGAGGCTTTCGTGACCGACGATTACTCGCGCCATCTCCGCGCGGAGCTCATCGAAACTACCGCGGGCGCTGCTGATGCGTTGTTCGATTTCCTCCACTGATTGCATGTTCCTACTCCGGAATTCTGCCCATTGTGCGCTGTCGCTTGCCAGCTGTTTTCGGCACGCCGACAGTTTTTATTTACTCTTGGCTTCTCCCAACGACAGAAAATAATTTTTGATCATCTCTTTGAGATCCTCCGGCACGCGTTCAGAGTTGAGCTCCTGTTCGGCCTGGCGGCGGTATGACGCAACCACCTCGCTATCGACAACCGCACTTTTGCCAGCGGTGGGATTTCCCTTGAGCATCAAACCGCTGCTTTCACCGGCGCCGAGTATTCCTTTGACCTGACTTTGCGGGCCGGAACCGAGGTCAGGGAGCGAGCGGACGTCGTTATCCTGTTTTCCGGGCTCTTTCCCGGGCAAGTTGCTGAATGATTTCTCATGGGCTCCCGCGCCATTTGGATCGGGTTCACCGCTGGCGCCACTTCGGGCGTAATTCTCGCCTCGTTCGGAAGAACCTTGTTTGGTCATCTGCTCCAAATACTGCTGCGCATCGATGAGCGCTCGGCGGTCCAGCTCTTTAGTGACCTGTTGATCCAACTTATCCAGAAAGGCTTTCAGCTCGCTCGCGCCCATGCCGGCGCCGGCATTAGCCGCGTCAAACTGCTGCTTCAGTTGTGGTAAGCCGGAGAGCCGTTCCATCCAGCGTTGATTCGCTTCGTCGCTGTTTTTGGCACCATCGGGGAATTGGAACAACCCCCTGCTCGCCTCCAGCTCGGTTTTGAGATCTTTGAGGGTTTGCTCGGTTTCGCCGCTCGAGGAAGAGCTTTTGTCTTGGCGCGCTCCTGCTGGAACGGTAAACTTCTGTGCCAGCCCGGAAACTTCTTTTCTAACCGACTCATCCGGCGTTTTTTGGTCGACGCTCTTCTGCGCGGTCTTCTCGAGCTCTTGGCCAAATTTGAGAGTCTCGCGAAGACCTTCGTCTTTTGCCTTGTCCTGAAGCTCGCGCGAATACTCCCGAACTTTTTCTGCCAAACTTCGCGGGCTCAAATGCCGCCCTTCAGAGCCTGGCCGATCGAAGTCAAGCCAGAGCAATGCAAGCCACAGCAGCAAAAGCGGCATAACGCCATACATCGGCCAGGTCACGGAGCGTGGCAGGATTTGCCGCGGTTTGATATTGCGCAGCCTGGCTTCTGCTCTCTGTAAAACCAGAAGCTTCGCACCGCCAGATTCAGCACCGCCGGTGATTTCCCACGCGGTCACAGCGCACTCCGCAAGGTTGAGTTCTCTGTCCAACGCCGCCACCGCCCGCGCGCTGTTCTGATACCGCCACCTAGTGCGATAGAAAAACCACGGTGCCAAGACCATGAACAATATGGCGGGAACCGTCCAGCGCAGCCAATCCCTCGGCAAGAAGCCATTGACCGGCAAAAATAGAATCGCGAGGGCCAATGTCACGCAGGCGATAACCGCGAGCGTCTGCTCGCGCCGTTTGCGCCGTTCCCAACGGAGGATCTCGCTAAATTTATTTGCCAAGGATTCCATGGCCGGTTTCAGAAAAGCGGTTCTCGCGTGAGCGCCCAACGGTAGAGCAAATAGCCCGACATACCGAGCACGATATGAAAAATCAGGTGAGTCAACGTGCCCGGCCATTGCATGCCGAACAAAGCCAGCGGGGGTAGCTCCTGTCGGCTAAGAAACGCCAGCACGAACGCGACGGGATTCAAAGGCAGGTAAAACAAGGCCGAGAGGATCACCAGACAGGTAAACAGCGAACGAATGAACACCTGGCGGTTCTCCAGACGCCGTTCCCAAAGAGCTAAGCTCGCCAACCCCCAAACTCCATACGTCACGGCATAGAAAGGCAGAAGCAGAAAAATTGCCGCGATGTTCGCTGGGGGCGTGCGGGCAATCGCGCCGGCCCACACCAGAAAGGGACCGCACAAAACCAGCGATAGCGTGACATGGGTGACAAGAAACCAAGTCTGTGCCCGGCTGATCGTCACCGCAGTTTGCCCGCGCTCGCGAACCCAATGCCTCAGGCTCTTGAATCGCCATGCGGCAAACTCCTGATTGCCGACCCGTAGCGCAAAATAGACGATCAGCAGCAAAACGGTCACCGCAGTCACCTTGAAAAGACTCGCCGAGCCGCTCCATCTCTGAGCATCGAGTGACGGAATATACAACGCCAAAAACTCCATCGGGGCAATGATGATCAGCAGGTAAAAATACACTGCAAAACCATGACCTTCAGTGAAGAAAATTTCGACGCTTTCGCGCCAGACGGGATTGTCTCTCATTCGTCCTCACCGCTCGTCAACGGAAAGACCGCGCGATAGAGTGTGTAATCTTGGGCTTGAATGCGGGCGTCATCGATTCGAACGTGCGGCTGCGAATCCTTCACCCAGCCAAAAAAAACCGCCGCGCCACCGGCCCAGCGTGGGTCGCCGTCGCGTGGGAACATCGATGAATGAAACAAAATATCACGCGTCTTGTCGGCAAAAGTAATCTCGCGCAGGCTGAGAGCGTCACCGCGGCTGATGGCGGCGTCCCCGAGATTTGTGCTTACCAGAGGAAAAGTATTTTGCCAATTCACCCCGCGCCGAATGGCACCGATTGCGAACCTTTGGCCGGGAAGAAGCAACCAACAATCGACCAGATCGTTGGCACTGCGATTTTCCACCTTCAAGACCAAGCGTTCCCCCTGCACATCGACGGACGCGCGCAACGGCAATCGATCGATACGGCGCATACGAAAGAGCCGGTAATCCCATTCTCGAAGCGGCAGCTGATAGCGACTCATGCCGCCGCCCTCCTGCGTCACAACGGTTTGCTCGGCTACCTCGCTCGGCCGAATCGATACCGGTGTGAGGTCGATCCAGCCGCGCTCTAATTCAAGATCATAATGCCGAAGCTGCGTCGAAAAAAGCGCAAGATTGACTTGCACATCGACAAAATCATCGCCGCTGCTCTCCAGAACGCTGGAGCTCAAAAGCACGCCGTCGGGCACATTACCGCCTCGGCTGAAATGAGCGTAACCCGCGACGGTTGCGACCACAGCGATCATTGCCAACCCCAATAACATACTGCGTCCCGCCAGTCGCCGACGTTGCCACAGCCAGGTTAGGACGCCAATGGCCGCGAGATAGCTGACGATGGCGAAAAGCAGCGAGCCGGAAGGGACGTAGGTCGAAATAAATGACGGGCTCGCGATCAGCTGATTGAAAACCGAATCGCTCCACTCCGTGCGTGGGATTATGTCGTCTCCAGGCGAAGGCGTTATTAAGGATTGCAAAAAATTCTGTAGGCCGTGCCACTCCGACAAAGGTGGCCGGCCGACATCGAGCGCCAAATAGACGATGCGTCCGCGGCCTCTATGTGCCTCCACTATCATCGGAATACCACCGGCTTCCGAAACAACTTGGCCATCGAGAAGATTCGACGTCTGCGCCCAGACCCCTGATAAAGCCAAACCGAGTTGCGACTTGCTAGCGGTCGGCGTGAATGTCACCTGTTTTGCGCCGGTCACCCGGACCGGTAAAAACCGTGCTAGCGCGGGCTCCTGGTAAAGAGCATAATTGACACTGCCAATAATAACCATCCTGCCGCCCGCAGTGAGCCAGCCATCGAGAGCAAGAAGCTGTGACCGGGAAAGATCGCGTAACGACTGCTCGTAGAAAATCACGTGCGAAACACCGAGCAAAGCGCGGGAGTCTGCCGGCAGTTCCTCTGCAGTAACCGCGACCAGGCGATTTTGTAGGGCGGCAGCCGATGTAAGAGTGGGAAGCTCGCCACTGCCGCTCATGAAGAGTAAAACCGGCGACGGCGAAAAATAGCGCCGCAAATCCAGGTCCCGGGTGCCCCGCGCCTCCGGCGCCGTAAAAGCAATACTCAGCGGCCGGCTGACAAAGTCAGGATCGATCGTAAGCTGCACCGTCTTGCGGCCCTGGCTGGGAAGAAAAATCTCGCGCCGATAACTGACCAGATAAGGCGCGCCGCCCTTGACGACCCCACCCTTCCAAATTCGAACGTCCAGGGTGCCCTGAGCCGGGCGGCCGCTATTGCCGAGTTCAAGTTCCAGGGGAAAAGGACGGCCGAGTTGGAAAACTCCATGGAAGCCAATATGTGGCTCAATGGTAATTTCGGCGTGAGCGATGGCGGACGCTAGGTTACTCAGTAGGCTAATCGCAATAGCCACGGCCCAAAGACCGAGACATTGGCGCGCACCATAAATGCGGCAATAGCGCGGCGCGACCGTGGCGCTAGCGCGGTGGCGAGAAGCTAACGGCGTGGCAGCCGGCACGGCTGAAAAGGACATGATTCCTTTCCAGGTAGGCCCATCCACCGGCGGCGGCGATCTTAATCGATGTATTCGACGTTCAGAATGTCAAACGTACGAACGCCAGTGGGGGTGCGGACCTGAACTTCGTCTCCTTCCGTCTTGCCGATAAGAGCTCGGGCAATCGGAGAACTGATGGAAATCTTACCGTTCTTAGGTTCCGCCTCGTGATCGCCGACGATTTGGTATACCACCTTGTCGCCGGTGTCACCATCCGCTAGCGACACCGTAGCGCCGAAGACGACCTTGTCACCGGATAGCTTTCCGACGTCGATCACTTGGGCGCGCGCAACCTTGTCTTCGATCTCACGAATTTGCAAGTCGAGCAGAGACTGGCGTTCTTTGGCAGCGTGGAATTCGGCGTTCTCCGAGAGATCGCCATGGCCGCGGGCTTCTTCGATCTCGCGGATGTTTTTTGGCCGCTCGACGGTTTTTAGGCGCTTCAGCTCATCGAGCAAAAATTGGTAGCCCTTGCTTGTCATCGGAACGCTTGCGTCTGCCATACCGTTAAGACCTCGACAAAATAAAAACCCCTCGGAATTGCTTCCGAGAGGCTTATAAGATTTTCTGCGGTTCCCGCTGCTAACTTCTAAATGATCTTAGCATCGACAATGGCAAATTCAACCATTTTTATTGGCGACCGATCGGCTACGCCCGCTTGATCGGCCCGAAGACATGACAGGAAACGCCGTGCCCGTCCGAGAAATCGAGGGGCGGCTCCATCTCGCTGCAAAGAGGCTGGCGATAGGCGCATCGCGGATGAAAAGTGCAACCGGACGGCGGATTCACGGGACTGGGCACATCCCCCTCCAAAACGATGCGTTCCTTCTTTCGGCTCGTCTCGGGCATCGGCACAGCAGAAAGGAGAGCCCGTGTATAGGGGTGTTTAGCGTCCCGGTAAATGGTTTCGCCGGCGGCGATTTCGACGACCTTGCCAAGGTACATAATCGCCACGCGATGGCTGATGTGCTCGACGACGCGCAGATCGTGCGAGATAAAGAGATAGGTCAGATGCATCTTCTCCTGCAGTTCCTGTAGGAGGTTGATGATTTGCGCCTGGATCGATACGTCGAGCGAAGACACCGGCTCGTCGCAGACGATGAACTTCGGATTTACGGCCAGAGCACGGGCAATGCCGATTCGCTGGCGCTGTCCGCCGCTAAACTCATGCGGATAACGCGGATAATGATCTTCGCGCAATCCCACCTGATGCAAAAGCTCCATGATTCGATCGCGTTTGGCTTTACCCTTGGCGAGCTTGTGAATTTCCAGCCCTTCGCCGACGATATCGCCGACACGCATGCGCGGATTGAGCGACGCGTAGGGATCCTGAAAGATAATCTGCATCTCGCGGCGCATTTCACGCAGCTCGCGAGCCGACAGAGCGAGCAGATTCTTGCCGTGAAAGATAACCTCACCGCTGGTGGGTTCGATCAGTCTCAGAATGGTGCGACCCAAAGTGGATTTGCCACAGCCCGACTCGCCTACCAGGCCCAACGTTTCGCCTTCGTTAATGGTTAGATTAACGCCGTCAACGGCTTTCACATTGCCCTTGTTGCGCGAGAAAAAGCCATCGCCAACCGGGAAATATTTTTTCAAATCGCGAATTTCTACCAAACTCATAGGTCGGACCAGCCTGAGGATAAAAGATAGGGAATCGAGGCTTGCTGCTTATCTTCTATGCTTGATCCTCCATCCTCAATTTTCCATACTCGGCCTTTCCCGTGACTCCAGGTGGGGAAAATGACAGGCTGCCGGATGGCCAGGCTCCTTGTCCTGCAACGCGGGCTCTTGGTCCGCGCAAAGTTCGGCAGCGCGCGGGCAGCGGTCGCGAAAGCGGCAACCACTGGGCAGATTGAGGGGGCTCGGCACTACCCCGCCAATAGCATCAAGTCGTTTCTTCTTCAGCGCGCCTACGCCCGGGAGCGAGTTCAGCAATCCCACGGTATAGGGATGAAACGGATGATTAAAGATCGACCGGGTATCCGCTCGTTCGACGATTTTTCCCGCGTACATGATCGCCACGTCGTCCGCCTGTTCGGCGACGACGCCCAAATCGTGTGTAATCAGGAGCAGCGCCATGCCAAGCTTTTGTTGCAATTCCTTCATCAGCTCCAGGATCTGCGCTTGAATCGTTACATCCAACGCTGTGGTCGGCTCATCGGCGATCAGCAGGCTCGGATTGCACGACAGTGCCATCGCGATCATCACACGCTGTCGCATGCCGCCGCTCAACTGATGCGGATAGGCATCGACCCGGGACTCGGGATCCGCAATGTTAACCAGGCGTAGCATTTCAATGGTTTTCTGGCGCGTCTCTCTCTTGCCGAGTCCCTGGTGGAGCCGAATCGCTTCACCGATCTGATTTCCTACGGTGAAAACCGGGTTGAGTGAGGTCATCGGCTCTTGAAAGATCATCGAGATCTCGTTGCCGCGAATTTTCCGCATCTCTTCGTTGTTGAGCTTGAGAAGATCGCGGCCGCGGTAGATTATCTCTCCGCCGACGATTTTTCCTGGTGGCGACGGAATCAAACGCATGATCGAGAGCGAGGTGACGCTTTTGCCGCAACCCGATTCGCCCACCAGACCGAGGGTTTTGCCTTGGCCGATCTCGAAGCTCACGCCGTCAATGGCGCGCACTTCTCCCTCCGGCGTAAAAAAAGATGTCTGAAGATTTCTGACCTCGAGTAATGCCGCCATCGTGAATAGCATCTCCCATAACATTAAATCCGCACACTGCCAACACAGGAAGCACCGATCCGGCGAGTCGGTTTGCCACCAAAGAATATCGCGCTTGCGGACGTGAGGCATGTGCAATAGATGAGGATCAAACCGCGCGCGGATTTGAACGGCTCGAACGTCGTATTATCCCGTTGGAGGTTCGATGGGCCGAATAAAAGATTTGCACGAAATCAAAACTCTGATTCGGGAGCGCACCGGCAAGCGCAACGTCTTTCGTCACGCAAAGCGTGAAGACGTCGAATCGGTGCTGGCCAACTTGACCAGCAAAGATCCGGAGCTTTGGGCTAGGGAATGGTCGCGAGTCGCAAAGCCTTACGAGGAACAAGGCGCAAAGCTGGAGCAGGCGGGGAAGCTTACAGCAGCTCGCGAGGCCTATCTTCAAGCGTACGCCTACTATGCCGCTGGCCGGTATCCGACACCGCACACGCCCGGCAAAATGGCATCATTCCGTAAGAGTCTTGAACTTTACGAGCGGGCCGGTAAATTTTTCGACCCGCCGCTCGAACGGGTCAACGTCCCGCTTGGCGATAAAACAACTCCAATCTATGTTCGTGTACCGAAGGACGGCCTCAAACATTCAATCGTCATCAATTTCGGCGGCATCGATTCGTTCAAAGCGGAAAGCTATGAGTACGACGAAGCCTTGCAGCGAGCCGGGATGGCAAGCTGCTCGCTGGATATGCCCGGTGTCGGCGAGGCCCCGATCAAAGCATCGCCAACCGCCGACGCGCTATTTTCAGCGGTCATTGATTACCTGGAGAAACGTCCAGATGTCGATCCAAAGCGCATCGGGATCTTGGGCCGCAGTTTTGGCGGTTATTTGGGCGGCCAAAATGGCTTACGTCGAGGCCGAACGTTTGCGCGCTTCAGTGGTCTGGGGTGGCGGTGTGCACTACTTTTTTCAGGAAGATTGGTTGCGGGAGTCGACCAACGCCGACAGCTATTTGATGGACCACGACATCGCCCGCTGCCGCCTATTCGGCGTCAGTAACCTGGATGAGCTGGTAAAACCCTGGGCCGCGCTCTCACTCAAAGAACAGGGTTGGCTCGAGAAACCTTGTTGTCCCATGCTTATCGTCAACGGCAAGAAGGATCTGCAAACACCGATTGCCGATCTGTACATTCTATTGGAATACGGCGCGCCAAAATCGGCGCGCGTTTTCCCCGGCGGTCACATGGGACAGACCCCGCAGACTTTTCCGACGATTGTGACGTGGCTAAAGCACGAATTGACATGAGCCGTCTGTCGGCTTGAAAGTCGATTGAGGCTCGCCGATTGATATACTGAAAACTATTGCCTTTGGTTGTCTGGGTAACTCTATCGTCAGTACCCTTTATACCCGAAGCACTTTACGACATAAAAATAATCGAGAACTCTTCCACCTCTCACAATCGCAATGCGTTTTATTTTCTCGTCCACCCGGGCGAAATATCTTTGCAGCGACTCAACGTCGGGCGGATCGGTGTCCACCGCGAGCGCGTTGAACCCGCTCGGATCGATTTTTGGCGTCCAGTACTCGAAGGCCAAGGCGGGTTTGCCGACGAGATTCCGGGAGAAGACCTCGCGGCCATCATCGCTGTAAAAAGAGACAACGGCGGCGATGTAGTGACTGTCCAGTCCGAGAAGAAACACCTTTTTTCTCTCGTTATTTTCAAAGTCTTGCGCCTCCTTTCCGACCTCCTTTGCCAACTCCTTCCAGCCGGTCGTAAACCTGAAGGCGGAAATTCCCGGTATCGTGACGGTCAAGTGATAAATCGTAACGACATACATGATCGGCAAAACACAAAGCCCGCTAATCAACACATATTTTGCTACGAGCTTTGCCCGAGCGGCGCTCTTAAAACGAAGATATCGATATGAGGGATATGCCGCGGTCAGCAGCGATAAATATGCGGGCAACGCCCAGTTAGCTTTGATCCGGGAATGAATGCTGAAAAGCAACAGGAAGGTGAGAAACGGAAGCGAAAAAAACAAGCAGAACCGCCATGCGAGATGGCGAGCCTTCAATCCGAGCGACAACGGTACCGTCGAGATCATGACCAGGCCTGCTATTAGAGCCGGATAAGTCACACCCAGCTGTACGAGCAGAAATTCACCGAAGCTCTGCAACGGATGCATCTGGCGCCGACTCAGCCGATCGTTTATTTGGAAGCCAAACGATACCCAGTCGTGGTCCATATTCCAGAGAATCACTGGAGTGAAGCACAACGCCGCAATAAGCAGCGCCAGGTACGGCTCTTTCCTGATAAACCACTGGTGGTAACGAGAATCGATGGCGAGCAATAGCAGTGTGGAAGGAAGCAAAAAAACAGCGCTGTATTTGGAAAGCATGCAGAGCCCAAACGCGATCCCGGCTGCATACCAAGCCCATTTCTCGCATCCGCGTACGGCGATCGAAATTAAGTAGAGCGTCACAAGCCAGAAGAAGTTTAGCGGCACATCGGGAGTGGTCAGCACGCCATAAACAAAATAGAGTGGCAGTAACTGGAATAGCAGGGCTGCCCAGAGCCCCGCTCGCCGACTAAACCAGAGCTTTCCCAGCGCGTAGAGCAACCAGGTTGAGAGAAGGCTTAGCAGGAAGCCACCGAGCCTGACTCCCAGTTCGGTCTTGCCGACGACGAATTGACCGGCGCTAATCAGCCACGCGACGACCGGCGGATGATCAAAATAACTCAGCGCCGGATGCCTGGCGTAATTCCAATAATAGGCTTCCTGCGGCGAAAGATCGATTAGAGAAGCGCTGACAAGACGGAGGAAAGCGAGGAGAATGATCGCCTGAAGCAGATGCCGATCCGACATGCGAGCCGCGTCCTAGGCATCGAGTTGGACGTGGCGAACTCGATTTTCATCATTGGCAAAAGTCCGTGTCTTTCGCTTCGTCTGATAGATCTTGCAGACCTTATTGAACACGGCATCGACATCGATGTGCTGCATACACAGGTTATTCTGACAGGCAGAAAACTTTTGGTTCAATGCGCTGACGCACGGGCTGCATGCGAGAGCTTGCCAAAAAACATGATTCCTCTCCGTACGCGCTCCATACAGGTGCGGCGTCTCCGGCCCGAAAAGCGTCACCACCTCGATCGGCGTGAGTGCGGCAAAATGGGCCGGGCCACTGTCGTTAGTGACGAGCACGTCGGCAAGCCCAAAGATCACCAGAAGCTGCCGCAGCGTCGTTCGACCCGCGAGACTGAAACAGTGCTTCGATCCTATTTCTTCCACCATTGAGGCCGCCGCTTTTGCTTCGGACGGCGACCCCGTCAGCCCAACGTACAGTTCCGGATATGTTGCGGTAAGCCGCTGCGCCAGCTCGATATATTTTTCCACCGGCCAGCGGCGCAGCGGCAGCATATCGCTGCAATTCGGATTCAGTAGGACGAGCGGCGGTAACGGCTCGATTCGCGCTGCTTCGCACACAATATCTTTCGCTTGCACCACCTCTGATTCCGTCGGCAAGAAAGCCGGCGGCGAATCGTCGGCCGTCGGGAATTTCATATCGAAAGGCATCAAATCGCGGGGTGAGAATGCCAGAGCTTCGACCATCATATGGAAAGCTTGCGCCGTATGGAGATACGGATTGTAGCGCACCCGATGCGTCATGAGATCGCCGCGATACGGCCCCTCACCGCCGAAGCCATGGAAGCCGACCCGGTAATCGCACCCCGTCAAAAAACTAATTGCGGCAGATGAGCGCGCGAAAAACTCCAAATCAATGACCGCATTGACTCGTTTTTTGATTAAGCTCGCAATCGCGCGGACGAGATCGCGAATCGCTGTAATCACATTTTCGTGACGAATGGCGATGACGTTCTCCGCTGGCAGAAGCTCCATCACGTCAAGAATGAATCGGTTCTCTTGGAATACCAAGAAATAGACATTGTCCCGCCCGACCAGATCGATGGCGCGACGAATCGCGGAACACGCCAGAACCGTCGAGCCTTGCTCCACAAATTTAACGAATACGATGGCGCGCACGGCGGGCAGGGGCTTGCGCTTTGAAACGCCGTTCAAACGGCGTACCGCCGTTAAGACGAAACAAATAGGAATCCCGATCCAATGATCGAGCCAGCGTATGGCTTTGATACTCGTCATGAATGACAGCCGTTGAATGTTATCGGTGCCCTCGCGTCAGAAAGCGGCACGCACTGCATCTCGCCGAATGTGAAACGAGGTTTAACCGTTCATTCCCACGTTTTGCTCTGGCACTTAAGCTCTTATCTTTATCTACCTTAAACAAAGCGTGCTTGATTCGCAATTCGGCTGAGTCGCCCAGCGCCGTCGATTTGCCCAATCGCTTGCCCAAATCACCTGCAGATCCTTACTCTGGGAATGCCGACAGACGCAACCATCTTGCCGCTCTGCCGACGTAGTAGTGAAATTGGGAACTCAAGCTTATCAAGCAGGGTACTCCTTCCCCAATGCGTCGATAAAACCGCTTTCATCGAGGCGGCGCAGAATCCGATCATCGATGAGATCCTCCAACCTAAGCCTGTCGATACTCGGATTGCGCAATTTCATCAGACGTTGAATATTGCTCAGGCCTTGAATGGTCGGGAACGGTTTGCGCTCGATGCCGTTGATCACGTCGAGATAGCCCTCCTCAGCCGCCGCGGGGTCGTTGAGCTTGAGCCGCTTCATGATCGTACCAATCACCGCGCCTTTGTTGCGCGACGACAGGCAAAAGGCGATTCCTTCGAGCAGTCCTTTTATCAAGCTCTCGGCGGTCTCGCGTTGCTCCCGCAGCAGGCTGTTCTTGGCGACCACGCCCTGAGAAGAAAACGGGATGTTCGCCTTCGAAAGCTCGGCCAGAATGTTAAAGCCTTTTTGCTTGAGCCGACGGCTGAAGACGCCGTCGAGCACCGTCATATCGATCTGCCCGGCTTCTAAAACCTGCGTCGCCACTGTCTGATCACCGACCACCAGAAAAGTGATGTTGTCGCGCTGCGGGTCCAGGCCCAGATGCTCAAGCGCGAGCATGGCGCCCATCCAGACTGTGCCGGCGAGCGTTTGTACGCCGACTTTTTTGCCGCGTAAATCCTTGGCGCTCTTGATGCTCGGCGCGGCGACGACGTCGTAGCCGAGGCGGTTGGTCAGCGTCATGACAATCTTCAAGTCCGAGCCGCCCGCCACCGCCGGCAACACCGTCGTGCCACCGGTGTAGGCCGCTTGCACGTCACCGGCTGTCAGCGCCGCAACCAACACCGGCGCCTGCCGAATAAAAATCGCGTTCGCATTGACACCGTATTTGGTGAAAAAGCCGTGATCTTCAGCCACCCACAGCGGTGCCACTCGAGCGTTCATCGCCGCGTGGCCGATCACCACTTTGCGATACGGCGCTGCAGCATGGGTTTCGCTGTACTGGGCGATAATCATAATTGCAGCGATCACATATAGGAATTGCTTGATCATTGTTAAAACCTGCCGCGCATAAACGGTTTGAACGCGCTTGAACTACTAAAACGATCGAACGGAGTTTGTCGAGCTATTTCTGAAACTGTTCCCGCGGAAAATTCGCCGTTGCCATGACGCCGCCATCAACCACTAGCGGGTGGCCATAAATGAAGTCTGAATCTTCACTGACCAGAAACAACGCCGCTTTGGCTTGATCGTCGGCAGTTCCTAAGCGACCGGCAAGATTCTGAAAGGTTCTGTTACCCGCCACATCGTCGTCGTAGCCGACCGGTGACCCCGAGCGATTCGGCACCAAGCAATTGACGCGAATCTTGTATTGCGCGAGCTGCACCGCCATGGCCCGAGTCATATTGATGACGCCGGCTTTCGCCGCGGCGTAAGCAATACCGTCGAATCGCCCGATCATGCCCGACGTCGAGCCGAAGTTCACGATCTTGCCGCCGCGCGCCTGCTTGCGCATTTCGTCGGCGACGTACTTGGTCATGAGAAATGGACCTTTGAGACTGACGGCGATGACTCTGTCGAATTCCTCTTCCTTGCTGTCCAAGATGGTGGCGTGATCGGTCAAGGCAGCATTATTGACCAGAATGTCGATTGCGCCGAACCGAGCGACCACTTTTTTGACCATCGTTTGCACATCGTGGGACTTGGAGACATCGCCGAGCACCAGCATCGCCTCATGACCGGCTCGATTGATCTCGTCCACCACCGCTTGGCCGCGGCCCTCGTGAACTTCCGCAACCGCGATTTTTGCGCCCTCCGACGCGAACAGCTTTGCCATCGCTTTGCCGATGTTTCTTCCCGCGCCGGTGATGAGCGCAACTTGGTCTTTTAACTTCATTGCGGTTCCTTTCGAAATTTTCTATTTGCTGGCAGGCGCACAAAACCGCATCACCGCACAGGGATGTCATTCTGCGCGTTCAGCGAAGAATCTCGGCGGCGATTTCTGGTTGAGGCCCTTCGGTTGAAACCTGACGATGACAGTAGCTTCGGCTGGGTAGGTTCTTCAAGACACCCTCGATTCAAATCTTCAGATCTTCCGGCGGCGTAAATGTATAGACATCGAACGTATTGAGCGTACAAGCGAGCATGGCATAGTACCCGATCGTCGCAGTAAGCTCGACCATGCCCTTCTCTCCAAACCGGCCGTAGATCGCCTGAAAAGTCGATTCGCTGACCCGATGGTTGTGAATCATCTCACGAACGAAGCTGACAATCTGTGCCTCTTCTGAAGAAAAGCTTTCCGTTCCCTTCTTTTGATAAACCGCGCGAATGGTTTCCATTGGAATACCGGCTTTCTGTCCGTGCGTGATATGCGCCGCCCACTCGTGTTTGCAGTCCAGCTCCCGCGCTGCCACCAGCGCGGTAAACTCCACGACTTTATGGTCTAAGGTCGATTCGAAGCGGACGTAGCTACCCAGGTGCATCGTGCGCTGCGCCAACTCAGGGCTGTGCAGCAATGCGAGCCAAGGCCCGCCCACCACCCCGCGGCTCTGGGCAATGGCCTCATAGATTTTCTGATCTTGTGGCGCCAAATCTTCTTTTTTGCTGATCGTGGCGATTCGTGCCATTTTTCCTCCGTACTTCTCAGGATAATTTTTCTTTGAGCCAGCGCGTAATAATGTCAACCACTTCGTTGTTTGATTCGCCTCTCTTGCGACCCATATGTCCAGCGCCGGCAATAACGCGCAGATCCTTCGGGCTTCCATGCTCCGCGAGCAAATAGAGATCGCTGATCGGATGTTGATCATCCTCCTTGCCGTTGATGCAAAGCAGCGGCGCGCACGGCTGGTCGATCAAGCCCTGCGCCACCAAAGATAAGCTTGGCGCAATCTTCAGCGTTTCTTCGAGCGTTTTGACGCCGAATATGTACGAGCGCGCATCGAGCAGACTAGCGGGCCCCATGAGATACTGCGAGGCAGTCAAGGTCAAAGCCGGGCGGAGCCATTCCTCTTGAAAGGTCCGATGAACTCCCGCGCCCCAGTTCACTGCTCCCCGCAACCGCTTGGGTTCGACATGCGCCAGTTTCGCCGCCCAATATCCACCGAAGCTCCCACCCATACAGGCGATCCGTTTTCCATCAATGTCTTTGCGAGTTTCGAGATAGTCCATGGCCGCGGAAAACGTGCGCTCGGCCTTGAGATCACTAGCCAGGCAAGGATTCTCGCCGGCGCCCGGCATGTCGATGGTAAAGCACGCGAACCCCATTCGGAGCAGGACATCGCTATTGCTCCGGCGGTCTTCTTTCCAACCGTCGACGCCGCCCCAGTGCATTACGACCGCCGGCCGATCGGCTCCTTCGGGAATCTGTAAATAGCCCACGGCCTTCTTTCCCTCGAACGGTATTTCCACCCGTTCGAGAGGAGGTTTCATGGTCGGCGCAGCTTTTAGAAATGTGCGCAGGGCGCCTTTGTAGCACTTCATCTTCTCCGGACTGCTCGGTACCGGATACCGCCCAATCCGGAAATACTCGTACGCCAAATAGTAAGTCTCGCCCGCTTCCTTGCTTCTTCCCTGCTTTTCTTGTTCCTCTGCCAGGGCCTCGTATTTCAATCCTAGCTTTCCCCACTGTTTGCCCCACGGATCGGGCTCGAAATCTGAAAGTCGACTCACCACCTGCTGAACGTCTTCGAGTTTCACCCGTTCGAACGGATTGATCCGTCCCGCCCGGTGCAAAATGTCGGCTTTGATCTCTTCGAGAGTTTTTTCCGCCATCAGAGTTTCTCCTGCCACGCTGTCAGAGAACACACCAAGTCGGGGCAACAAATGTTTCGCCGCCTACCAAATGCTTCGTGCTCTTCGTGCCTTCGTAACCCTTATTACACTATGGCTTGGCGCCGGGTTCATTGGCGAGCGCTTTCAAAGCCGATTTATAGAAGCGATCGTCGATAAACTGTTCCGGCTTGAAATTCGGTTTCTCCTTCAACACGGCAAATTCGAGCTCCGCGCGTTTGTAAAGACCTTCGGGACTGAGCGCTGGGATATAGGCATCGCGCATGAGATCATAGAGCGATGCGGCGATCTCTCGTTGATCCAAACGGCCATTCTTCATGATAATGTCGATACTGCCGTCGCGGTTGGCGCGAATCCAATAGAGCGCTTTCATCACCGCTTTGACCATCCGTTCCGTCATATCGGGCTCTGCTTGCACCTGTTTCGCCATCGCCTGTAGCGCGCTGAACGGAACGTTCTTGAACTCATCGCCAAGGTAGATGAGCCGTTTCATACCGGCTTTGAGCAGCGGCCGATCGGTCGGCGGCGCCATCAGCGCCGCGGCAGCGCGTCCTTGCATGAGTGCGATCGCTTTACCTTCGTTATCCGGAATATTCAAATACTCGGCAAATCTTTCACCGAAGCCATACTTGGAGAAGAGCGCCTGCAAAACGCTGTAAGTCGAACCACCAAAAGTCACGGCGATTTTTTGTCCTTTTAAATCTTCCAGTCGTTTGATGTCGGGCCGCGTGATCAAGCCGAACGGGATCTGATTAAAAATCTGCAGCAACACTCGGATCTGCTCGCCCTTGAACATCGCCTGCATGGAGGGACCGAAGGCCGAGGAATACTGCACACTGCCTGAAAGCAGCGCCTGAACGTTCATCGCGTTGCCGCGCAGCACGACGATGTTCACGTTGTTCAGCCCCATCTCGTCGTAGAATTTTTTTTCTTTGGCTACGACGTAGGCGAGATGCTGAATGTTGCCGGGCCCGGGCAGCGAAACGTAGATGGGCTTGCTGATTTGCGCGCCGAGGGACGACGAGCAAAGTAGCGCCGCGAGCAGGGCGAAGAGATTAATGCGTTTCATCTGCATTGCTCCGCGATTGGTCGTGGCTACCCGACTAACAGAAAGGGCGCAATTAGCGCAAGCCCCGCAAACGAGGGTCAAGCACTTCTCGGAGCCCCTCGCCGACCAGGTAATAGGCGAGCACTGTGATGAAAATCGCAAACCCGGGAAACACCGCCAACCACCAGGCGAACGTGGTCGTGCTGCCTTCCTGCAGGATCGATCCCCAGGTGACCAATTCGGCGGGCACACCGATGCCGAGAAAGCTCAAGCTCGACTCGACGAGAATCGCCCCGCCGATGCCGAACACAACTGAGACGATGACCGGCGCCAGCGCGTTGGGAAGAATGTGCTTAAACATCACTTTGCGATCGGAGACCCCGAGCGCCACCGCCGCCGTGACGTAATCCAGGTTTCTGATTCTTAGAAACTCGTTACGAGTGAAGCGCGCCATGCCGACCCAACTGGTGGCGCCGATGATCGTCATGGTCAAAAAGATGCTCGGCGGCAGCAGCGCTGCGATCGTGATCAGCAAAAAGAACGTCGGTATCGACAGCATGATCTCGAAGATGCGCGAGATCGCGAGGTCGACCCAGGAGCCGAAATAGCCGGCGATCGCGCCGAGCACAACGCCGATTAGGAGCGCGATGCCGACCGCGACAAAGCCGATGGAGAGAGAAATGCGCGAGCCGTGGATCATGCCTGCGGCGACGTCGCGGCCCAACTTATCCGTGCCGAACAGATGTTTCGCGGAGGGCGGCTCGAGCGGTTCGAGCAGGTTGATGTTGGTCGGCCGATAGGGAACCGGCGGATACAAAGCTCTCGCGCCTTGGAGCCTTTTGAAATCCACGTTGAGCAGTTCCGCCGGCCACTGTGCCAGCTTGGCGCCGACCAGAAAGCTGCGCAGGATGGGAAAATAACCCTTACCCCTGTAATTGAGGTAATACGGCTTGTCGTTGGCGATAAAGTCCGCGCACAGCGCCATGAATGTGAGCAGGCAGACAACGTAGAAGCCGGCGAGCGCGATGCGGTTGTGTTTGAAGCGCCTCCAGACATCCGACCAGAGTCCGTCGACGAGGTTGGCCAAGCCGGCCGGTTTCTCTGTGGCTTGGAGCTGAGCTGTGTGCGATGACGGACTCATTGCTGGCGGCGGCCGAAGGCGATGCGCGGATCCACGACGGCGAGCAAAAGATCGGAAAGTAAAATGCCGATCAGAGTCAGCACCGCGCTCACGGTAAATAGAGCCAGTACCGTCGGATAATCCCGCGCCAGCACCGACTCGAAACCCAACTGCCCCAAACCCGGTATCGAAAAGATCGTTTCAATAATGACGCTGCCTCCGATCAGTCCGGGGAGTAGGTCAGCCAGGAGCGTCACCTGGGGGATTAGGGAATTACGCAGCACGTGCTTGAAAATCACAACTTTTGCCTTGAGTCCCTTTGCCCGCGCCACCTGAACGTAATCTTGTCCGAGTACCTCCAACATGCTCGAGCGCATGTAGCGGGATAGGGCCGCAAACCCGCTGTACGACAACAGGACGACAGGTAGAAATAAATGCCAGGCGTGATCCTGGATTTTTTTCCAAAGCGGCCACTGCTCGGCGAAATCCAGCGACTCTAGGCCGCCGGGCGGAAACAAGTAATAAAAATCACCGCCGCAGATAAATACGATCGCCATGGTCGCAGCCCATACCAGGGGCACGGCGAAAAAGCCGAACGCAAAGACCGTCGTGATCTGGTCACCCAACGAATTGGCGTGAGTCGCAGAATAAATGCCCAAGGGAATGGCCACCAAGTACACGACAAAAATCGACCAGACATTTAATTTGATCGTCACCGGAAGCCGTTCGGTGATTTTGTCCCACACCGGCTGGCTGTCCTTGAAGGAATCGCCGAATTTTAGGGTGAAAAGATTCTCGATCCAGACGAGGTACTGAACGTGCAGCGGCTTGTCGAGGCCATACTGCGCCCGCCACTGGGCC
>Ga0207701_10000849_pt1 | contig 32417 bp, 31 predicted proteins | sample KBSSwiSSwithPhiX_FD_184294 | JGI IMG/M metagenome (GOLD analysis project Ga0207701, IMG submission 184294) | Switchgrass rhizosphere bulk soil microbial communities from Kellogg Biological Station, Michigan, USA, with PhiX - S5 (SPAdes) (version 2) | ecosystem: Environmental > Terrestrial >... | reverse complement strand
GATTTTAAACCAGGGTCGTGGCAACGCGACTTCAATGTGCGTTGATTCCTTCAACAGAACTAGCGCGCGATGATCCGTGCAGGGCGAGGCGGAGGCGGCGATCCTTGTACTTGGCTAGCCGAATCTTTTCAATGTCGCTGTTACCCGTGCGAAGGAGGTTCTCTACGTACTGGGAAATCAGAAGCTGTGGACGACCGCGGGTGTATTTACCGAACTCGCAAGTAGGTTTCCATGCGATACCCGCTGAATGCGGCTGAACAGGTTTCGCAAAGGCGTTGCGGCGCGTTTGCAAGCAGGTTGGACATGCCAAAAAGACTCAAATATTCCGCAAATGTACACGACGCCCGGATCAATCGACGGAAATCGGTACCGAATCGTCGCTCTCGTAACGGCATGAGACTGTGTAATGCAGCGTCTTGAGCGCGTTAAGCGGTAGCCAGCGGCCGGATTTTCACGGCGCTTTGAACGCCTTCGGCGGGATTCTTGCTGTGTAACACGCTGCCCATGAAAGTTTCCGTCGTTATCCCCTGCTATAACGAGCGAAATACGATCGCTGAAATTGTCTCCGCCGTTCGGACCGCCCCCTTGCCGGATATTGAGATTATCGTCGTTGATGACGGTTCCACTGACGGCAGCCGCACGATTTTGAAACGCAATGTCGAGCCCATCGCCGATCGCGTCATTTATCATGGCGTTAATCGGGGGAAAGGCGCAGCTTTGCGCAGTGGCTTCGCCGCCGCCACGGGCGAAATCGTCCTCGTTCAGGATGCCGACCTCGAGTACAACCCCGAGGAATATCCGCGCTTGCTCGAGCCAATTTTGAACGGAAAAGCCGACGTCGTTTTCGGCTCCCGATTCATGGGCGGGCGTCCGCACCGGGTCGTTTATTTCTGGCACATGGTCGGAAACAAATTGCTGACCTTATTTTCCAACATGTGCACAAACGTGAACCTCACCGACATGGAAACCTGCTATAAGGCATTCCGCACAGCGGTCCTGAGGAACATCGATTTGCGTGAAGACCGATTCGGTTTTGAACCCGAAATCACTGCCAAAGTCGCGCGTGCTCGTTGCCGCATTTACGAGGTCGGTATCTCCTATGATGGCCGGACGTATGAAGAAGGAAAGAAGATTACCTGGCGCGATGGGATTCGGGCTTTCTACGCCATCATCAGGTATAACTTCTTCACTCGTAAACCGGCCGCGGTTTTCTCTAACGAGACCTCGGCCAGTGAATCGGCCGACACGGTTGGGCTGGGCCCGCGCCTGAAGCATTCCTGAATGACGTCCAACTGGTCTTGCGGGCGCATCGCACACCTGTTGCTGTGGTGCAGCCTGGTGGTGGCGTTGCTGACGGTAAGCATCCCCAAGATTTATTCCGGCGCCACCGAATACCCGCTTCGGCCCGGCGGCGCGCTTCATACCACCGATAGCTACTTGAAGTTTGCCACCGGGGCAGAAGGCGCGTCGAAGAACTTAATTTCGATGTTTGACTCGATGCCCGTGTCTAAACCAATTGTCATCTTTATCCGCAAGGGTGATGCGTTTAGTTCCGGTCTGGGGATGACGACAGCATATCTCGCGTCGCCGCATGCGGTCCGTTTATGCGAAATCGACGGAACACATCCGGACAATGAACTATCCCTGATCAACCCGGACAAGGTGGCGGGAGTGGTTTTGTGTCGCCTTACCCGGCCTGCTTGGTTGCCGGCCGGCAAAGTATTCGGCTCGGGACTGGAAATAGTGTCAATAGGGGGAAAGGGATGAATGCGCTCGGTCTTTTCGGCGCATTCGGGACGTTGTTCGCCGCAGGTTACGGCTTGCTGGCGTTGCTCGTTCGTCGTTCCTTGCGGTTGAGTCTTACTGAACAAATCGCGTTCTCGTGGCTGTTTGGAACGGGCGCGGTTTCTTTGCTCCTGTGGGTCTTCGGTTTTCTTGCCGACGGCCTCCTCCTGCAGGGGCTAGTCAGCGTTGTTTCCATTTCGCTTGGGATGGTCGGATGGAAATTGAAAACGCCATTGCACATTTGCAGCAAACCAAGGTGGTTCGAAGTTGTTCTTACTGCGGTTATCACCGTCGAAATCGCGATCGTGTTTTATCTTTCCTTCGTTCATACCCTGGGCTGGGATGGGTTGCTAAATTGGGAAATCAAAGCACGCTATGCCTTCGCCAATGGCGGCGTTCTTCCCGCGGCTTATTTCAGCGATACCGGCCGCGCTTTCAGTCATCCGGAATACCCTCTCGCGGTTCCATTCAACGAGCTGTGGCTTTACCTCTGGCTTGGCGAATCCAACCAATTTTGCGCGAAGACAATCTTTCCGACGTTTTACGTTGCAGGAACATTCTTGGTCGCTGCCTTTACCGCGCGTCTGAGCAGAAGAACATGGCTCGGATTACTTATGGCGGCGCTTCTGTTTTTTGTTCCACAAATCACCGTCGAGGTCGGGTGCGCGAGTGCGGGCTACGCCGATTTCCCACTGAGCGCCTTTTATCTTGCCGCGGCTGGATGTCTCTTTTGTGCTTCCAAACAAGGCAACGATGTCTTCTTCCGCCTCTACGCCGCGTCTCTGGCCCTGTTGCCATGGGTCAAGCGCGACGGTCTTATTTTATGGACCGTCGCAGCGGCTTGCGGTGTCTTCGTCATTTTGCGGACAAGAAAGTCCCCATTGTCATTCTTTGCATTCCTGCCCGGGATCGTAATCATTTGTGGGTGGCGTCTTTATCTGACCGCCACGCACGCACTTCAGGCGGTAGATTTTTTGCCCTTCAATCTGGAGACGTTACGTGCCCACCTCAACCGTGCGCTGCCGCTGCTTTCCGCGCTTGTGGCCGAATTCTGTAGCCTTCCTACCTGGAGTCTGTTTTGGTTTATTGTCGCCGTTGCCATCCTGTACGCATTGCCTCGGATGCGCGACCCGGGCGTTGTTGTCCTACTCGTCGCCCTGGTTGCGCCCATCGTTTTGTATTTGTCACTCTATCTTTTCAGCAGCTGGCCAAACTATCTTGACCATGTTGGTCTTTCGATCAGCCGCCTGCTTATGCAGGTCGCGCCCATCGGATTTCTTCTCATCGTTCTCGCGATTTCTCGGCGTCCGGAGAAACATCCACAGCGAGTGCAGATGCCTAATCGTGCCACTTGCGCGATCGCATGTTCCGAGCGAACGGCCGTGGTTGAGCTCGCCTGAAGAAACTGCCCTGGCGCGTGACCCCGAAACCGTTCGGGAAATGTTTGATCGTGTCGCCCGAAGATACGACCTCGCGAACCATCTGCTAAGCCTTGGGTGCGATTTCTCCTGGCGCAGACGGGCAGCTGAAATCGTGGCCAGCTGGAATCCGGCCTGCGTCCTTGATCTTGCGACCGGCAGCGGCGATCTCGCGCTCGTGATCCAACGCAAATTATCGACTGTCCAGGTCGTGGGGCTGGATTTTTCCAATGCCATGCTCGCGCTGGCCCGTCGAAAGGGAGTTCGTCATCTTCTTGCCGGCGATGCCGTCCAATTGCCGTTAGCAAACCAATCCTTCGACGTTGTAACCATCGCGTTCGGTTTGCGAAACATACGCGATCGGGGCGGAGCCTTGCGCGAAATGCAGCGCGTCCTCATCTCCATTGGACATCTCCTTGTTCTGGATTTTTCTCTGCCCCAACATCCGATCTGGCGTTCCCTCCACCGATTTTATCTGCACCGAATCATGCCTTTCGCTTCAGTGCTGATTACGCGCGAAAGAAAAGCCTACCAATATCTCGGCGCTTCGATCGAAAATTTCCCTAGCGGCCCTGCCATGTGCGACTTGATCGAGGCCAACGGTTTTAAAAATGCCGTCGCTGAACCACTCACTGGCGGAATTGTGACTATTTATACCGCCGAAGCAGCTCGCTCATCCCGAGCATAGCGTAGCGAAGCCGCCTGTTGCGCCGTAGTCTCGCGAGCGCGAAACGAGAGCGGGAGGGATTTGGAACGATGTTACGGTGTCGGCGTAGCGAACGGCGAAGTCGCCATCGACGGCGACGCATTCGCCGCCGGTGATGGTGTTGCCGACTGTAGCAAGTCCGCTCGCAACGCTTTCAAATCCGGACTGCTAATCGCAAACGTGCCTTCGTCTTCGTCTTTTCGCGCCATTGCTGTCCCGTCAGGTGAAGAACCTCCTACCGTCAACTTATGCTGAGCCTTGTCATCCTGCGATGTTGTGAAGGTGATAACTAGCTGCGGTTTCGCAAAGGCGGCCGCCGGCGCATTTGCCACCCAGTGAGTGGCGTGCAAAGAGGCAAGTGTGTTCAACAGCGATTGCACATTCACGGTATTGATCGGCCCACTTCCAGTGACCCACTGCCACTGATTGTTCGTTCCGCGGACCAAAGTCTGTTCGCGATCGGTAAAGAGCGACAAATTGTGAATTTGTTCCGGCTTGAAGCTAAAAATCGCTAGATCCTGCCACGACAACGGATCAGCAAAAACATTATCGAGCATCGAACGTCGGACCGCGACCACGAATGGTTCCTCTCCCACCCGCGCGAAAACACTTTCGCCGTCGACTTTGCCGAAGGCGATTGTAGCCAAAGGATGTTCACCGGCGGTGGTCTCGGCCGTATTCTCCGAGGCGAAAGCACTTAACGTGACCGTGAGTTGCGGCTTATCCAATCCATATTTCGGCAAATCGGATGCCACATCTGCCACAAAGCTTGTGACCAGTTCGCCACTCAGCAAATCGATTACCCGGCGTGCTTCTGCCGCATTGGCCGCACGATTATTGCGATTTACAATCGTCCAGTTCTGGTCCTTGCGCGCGAGGACTGTTTTGTTTTTTCCGGGCGCGTCAATCGTGATGCGGTCCAACTGATTTTGATCGAAGCGCACGAGGTGGCGGTCACGTAAATCGTTAGGCTTTGTGCTCAAAATCGATTCGATCTTGTTGGGCAACGTGTAAACGAACTTCCGCGGCGCGAAACGAACATAAACCTGATCCTTCTCCTTTTCGGGAACACCGCCGATCTGCAAGATCTGGCCCGGGGCGCTGCCGGCGGATTTATCATCACCCGTGAAGATGGTGACACTCCCGCGCGGCTCAGCCAGGCCGTAGGGATGCAAATCGCCGGCATCATCGGCTACAAATTGCGCGATCCGGCTGTTCGTAATCTGCGCAATCAGATCGTTGACTTTTTGGTCGTCTGCCCGCGCCCTTAATGGCTTCACGATTTGCCAATGATCACCCTGTTTTTGCAGTTCCATTTCGCCGGCTGCGGTTTTTATGGAAAGACGCACCACTTGTGTCGCCACTGTGTCAGTCAATTTACGGTCGCGGAATTCCTCCGGCTTTTTCGAAATCTGGTTTTTGATCGATTGTGAAGCGAGAAACACATCTTTCGAATTCTCCAGGCGAACATAAATCTTGCCTTCGAGTGCGGCATTGTTACCGAACAAAACTTCGGGCGGTGCGTTCGGCCCCTGCAGCTTGAGGCGCAGCTTCGCTTTCGCCACCCCATATTCTGCCATTCGACTTTTGTCCGCCTCGATTTCTTTCGCGCCGATGGTGGTATCTTTTTTCCAATCTTCCAAATCGAACAAGAGATTCTCGACGGCGCTGCTATCGGCCAGGTCTTTGACGGGCGACTCCAGCCGCCATTTTTTGTCGGTGCGTTTTAATTCGATACGCTCGTCAGCGTTTTGAATCACGACGCCGTCGATTTTATCCCGCTCGAAATTAATGACATTTTGAGCGCGCCGGTTCGACTCTTGGGTGTTTGGCCGTTTGCTTTCATAAAACTTGATAAACAGGCCAATCGCCAGCGCGAGGACAAAGAGGATGAGCGTAGTCCGAAATCTCATAATCGGATTAGGCCCGCCGTTTCCACCACACCGCCGAACCGATTATCGCCGGTACCAGCGGTACCAAGACCAGGACGAGCCACCGCAAGTTGCGCAGTTCAGTTTCATCAAGCGTGAACGTGAGCGGTTTTGGGATTTTCGGCGCAATCCCGATCATTTGCTCCCGACTCATCAGCCAGTTAATACTGCCGGAAACAAAATCGAGTGCTTGTTGGTCCTGCGTCAGCGCGTTGTCCTGAATAAAAAAGGCGTTGCTCACTACCACCATGCGCGATGAGTTCACCCGCACTCGCTCGTCGCCGCTACCGCCCTTTTCGATCGAAGCCGCGATCGTCAATGGCGCCCCGTGGTCGCGATTTTGGTCGAACTGAAGTTTTGCCGGATCATCTGAATTGTAATCGACCTCGCCCCAGTAACCTTTTTCCGCCTGGACCAGTGGCTGTATCTGAACGCCGGCGCCTTGAGCGCGCTGCGGCTCCAGCGTCATCGAACAAGTCCCGCCCAAAAACGGGGCGCGTACCTCGGCCAGCCGTTTTGTGATCGGCGAGTCTCCCAAAAATCGGCCAATGACATCCCGCACCCGCGCAATTTCTTCGATCCCGGTCCGGACCATTGCCATCAGACGATCATCATTCACCCGCACGCCGAGGTCGTTTAGAAAGGCGTTAAGTTTCGGCGTCTTTGCTGAAGGATCTAGCAACAGCAGAATCCGCCCTTGTTTGTTCCAGAAATCACGCAGCAACAGCATCTCGCGGTCGGAAAAATCATACTGCGGGCCCACGATCATAATCGTCTTCATCTCCGCTGGAATCGCATCGACGTTGAAAAGATTCAGTTCTTGGAGCTTGATGTTCTCGTTCTCGATGAACGTCTTCAGCACCGAGATGGGACTGGTCGGCGGCTGCGGCTCCGGCGCCAGTAAACTTGGGGCGGCCTCTGCGATTGGCGGTTCCTTGTGACCCAGCACATAGCCGATGATGTTTTTCTTTCCTTCGGTCAAGTCGACGATCGCGCTGCTAATTGCCTGTTCGCCCTTGAATGATGTCACTCGTGGACCTTCCCCCATTGCCATCCCACTTTGATCCACCTCCGCCATTTCCGAGGCCTTGACCGTTTTGTTCCGCCCTTCGTAATCCAGTACCAGCATGCTTTCGTCAGTCACTACCTTGTATTTGTCGAAAAGCTCCTTCGCTCGCGAGAAGTTGACCTCTGGATTGATGTGCTCGACGTCGATCTTTCCTTTGGCGGCGTACTGGTATTCCGTTAGCAAACTTTCGACGTCGCTTGTAATGGGTGTGTTGGGGGAAAAGAAAATCGTAATGCGCAATTTTCCTTTGAGGGAATCAAGAATGCGTTTGGTTTTGTCCGAGAGAGAGTACTTCTGATCGCGTGAAAAATCCCAGCGCCGGTAATGCTCGAATCCGAGATAGTTTATCATCGCTGCCAGAACGATGAGCAGCCCGATCTGCACCACGACATTCAGGCCGATCTGAAAACGATGAATTTTTTTTGGTTTATCCGTCACAGTTACAGTTTCCATTTGCGCGATTGAAAGGCCTGGTAGGTCAATCCCAGCATCACAATCGTTAGACTCAGGTAGAGAACGATCGGACGGGTATCGATCTCGCCGCGCGAGAGTGTCGCCATTTGTTCAAGGGCCGAGAAATAACCGAGGACTTGCCGCATCGTCGAACTGACCTCGGTTACGATGAAAGTAATTAGGCCCGAGAAAAAGTGCAGCGTGATCGCGCAAAACGAAATTACAGCGGCGATGATTTGGTTCCTCGTTAGCACAGAAGCGAAGCAGCCGATGCTGATGTAAAACATTCCCAGTAACAGCAGCATCAAATAGGAACCCCAATAAGCGCCGAATGATCCTGCCGCGGTCTGGTGCGTGACGTATTGGAAGATCGCGAAGTAAACCAGAGTGGGGACCCAAAGAACCACGTAGAAGATCATGGCCCCGAAGAATTTCGCCAACACCACCTGCCAGTCGCGAACTGGCGCAGTCATCAAGGGCTCGATGGTGCCGAGCTTAAATTCCTCCGCGAAAGTCCGCATGGTAATCAGCGGGAAAATCAACACAAAGGCGAACCAGAAGAAGACCGAGTTAAAAAATGCTTCCTGCACTGAGTACTGCACTGGTCGCTGATTCATGAACGAGATTTGGAAGTAGAAGTCCGCCCCGCTGACGAAGAGAAAGAAGAACAGGACGATGTACGCGATCGGCGAGTAGAAGTAGCTCGATACTTCGCGGGAAAGGAGAGTGTAGAACTTACGCATTTTCCCTCCCGACCGGGTACCTCGCGGGTCTCGCGTGTTGGCGATGACCTCTCGTCATCGCGGACTTTTCCATTCGTTCAAAATCTTTGTGAAGATTTTTTCGGCGAGACGCCGAAACCAGCACGCGAGACGCGTGCGCTACCCAGAACAAATCTCGCAAAGCGTCAGGTTTCATCCGAATGCGTAATTTCCACAAACACATCCTCTAGCGTTGCCCGCCGCGCCGTTAGTTCGCGCACCTCCCAGTTGCGATCGCGGGCAAGGCGAAAAACTTCCGGACGCACATCCGTTCCCGATTCCACTCGTAGCGACAAAATTTTCCAGCCGTCGTCTTCCGATTCGCTTACATCCCGGACGCCGGCGATTTTCTTCAGCTGGGTCGGGGCGTCATCCGCGCCCACCCTGGCTTCCAGTGTCACGCCACCGGCAGTGCGAATGCGGCCGAGCAAGTTCTCCGGCGTGTCGCACGCTTCAATGCGCCCCTTATTGATAATGATGACACGCGAGCACGTCATCTCGACCTCCGGTAAAATGTGCGTCGATAACAAAATGGTGTGCTGTCGACCGAGGTTCTTAATCAGCTCGCGCACCTGCCGAATTTGGTTCGGGTCCAGGCCGATGGTCGGCTCATCCAGAATCAAGAGATCAGGTTCGTGCAGCAGCGCGTCAGCTAACCCGACTCGTTGCCGGAACCCTTTCGAAAGCGCGCGAATCAGTTTGTTTTCGACTTCGCGCAATCCGCAAAGCTCTTTCACATCGCCCACGCGTTCGCTGACACGTCGATGCGGAATGCTTTTCAACGCCGCACGATAATTCAAGTACTCGCTGACTCGCATGTCGCTATAGAGCGGCACATTCTCTGGCATGTAACCGAGATGCGCCCGGGCCTGGAGCGATTGCTCGAAAACATCGAAGCCGGCGATTGACGCCCGCCCTGAGGTGGCGGGCAAAAAGCTCGCCAAAATACGCATCGTGGTGGTCTTGCCCGCACCGTTCGGTCCGAGAAAACCCATGATCTCGCCCTGGCCGACCTCGAAGTTCAGATCGCGAATCGCGGTCTGTCCCGCATATTTTTTGGTTAAATTTTCAACCTTAATCATTGCGATTGATTGTTTGAGACAACTTTCCGCGCGCAGCGTTGTCTAAAAAATTTTAGCGTGCTGTCAACGATACCGTTTGCATTTGGCGCGCGCCATCGCTGCGAGCGATGCCGACCGTGAAGGCTACTGTCATCCCACTTTCGACACGTGTGAGCAAGTTCTCAATCGATCTCACCGAGTTCACGTCGTGTCGCCCGACGCGGTAAATCACCAGCCCGCGTTCGATTGCGATTTCCGCTGCCGGGCTTCCAGGTTCAACCGCGCTGACCAGGACACCGCGCCCGCGCACGAGGCCAAACGCGTCAGTCAGTTCCGTCGTTAGATCTTGCAGTTGCATCCCGAAAAGACGATCGGCGTTGGTAGCGACTGGCTGATTCGAACTGACGCGTGGTTGTGCGGAAGGTTGCTTTTCTGCTACCGCTTTGAATCCTTTGACCGCCTCGCGCACAGCCTCGCCCGGAATCGCAAAACCCAAGCCCTGTGTCGGTACACCCTGCGGCGTAAAAGCCATTTTTGCCGAACTCACTCCAACGAGCCGGCCCGCGATATCCACGACCGGGCCGCCCGAATTTCCCGGATTAATCGCCGCGTCCGTCTGCACCAGATCTTTGTATTCCAAATCGCCAACGGTGATTTCCCGTTTTAATCCACTCAGGACACCGCGACTGATGGAACTGCCGTAACCAACAGAATTGCCCAGCACGATAACGGTCTCGCCGAGAAGATTGGGCGAGAGATTATTCAGATCAATGAAGGGGAATCCGCTTTTGCCTTCGATCTTGATAAACGCGAGATCCTTCTTCGGATCACCAGTGATGTAACGCGCGTTGTAAACTTTGCCATCGCTGGTGGTAACCTCGATGCGCAGGTCGGCTGCTCGTTGCACGACGTGCTCGTTGGTTACGATGTAACCGGCTGGATCAACAATGAAGCCTGAGCCGAGACTTTGCAGGCGCTGTCGGATTTCGCGCGTCTGACTGCGGTAGGTCCCGAAGAATTCAGCGGCGAAATCTTCAAACGGATCACGGACTTGGCGTCGGACCACGCGCTCGGAATTAATGTTAACGACCGCCGGCATCACTTTCGCGACCGCGAGCACCACCGGCTCGGAAGCGGGGTCGGTTGGGGAGGTGGACGGCAGCGGCGTCGGCGTTTGTGCAAATGCCGATCGCATCACGATTAGGAGCGCAATTGTAGAGGCGAGCGCCGTTACAACCCGTGGTCGCTTCATTTTAACTGTTCGACAATTTCGGGCGGAATTTTCTCACGCAATTTTGGATAAAGTTTCGACGATCCGAAGCAAGTCCAGCTCTCTTTCTTTCGTTTGCTGGTCCGCCACGTTTGGTCTTTCCAAGCCCAAATCTTCCCGCGAATTACGTTGTCCAAGCTCGCTACCGGTACCCGTTGACCCAGAACTTCGTGCTCCTTCTTGTCCGACAGGAATTCCTGATAGCGTACGTCAGTCGTGAACTGAATACGCAACTGGCTCTGCTGCCCTTTTGCGTCAATGGAATGCTCGAATTTTTGAATTTGAAACTCGGCTTGCTCCAATTGCTTCGAGATTTGCGATAATCGATCGGTCATTACGACGATATCAGCATCAATGGTGTAGATCGGCTCGACGTAGCAATTCACAGCCAGCCCGCCAATTAAACACCATGGTTGGTTCGCGTTCAGGATTCGAACAAGTGCGCTGAAATCCTTCGAACCTCCATTCGTTACTGATTCAAAAACCTCCGCTGCTGTCATGATTGCGAACGCAAGTAACGAGGCGCTCCCTCGACTGTCAATCTTGGGCTCCCGCGACTTTTGAAACGGCACTGCGCCAAGTCAAAGAGATCGAAATCAGTACAACCTCCGCCGTAAAGGATTATGCCTTGACTGGGAGGGGCGGCTTCTCCGCCAAAGGACGGCTTCCTCCGGAGGCGAACAAGTCGTCCGGTTTGGTTAGCGCGATGCCATTGCGATGAAGCGCATCGATGACAAATTGTATTGATATGCATCGATCGTTTGCCGCCCGGCCGAATCTCGATTTGCTCGAGCAGAATTACGACCGCTGGCAGAAGGATCCCGACTCGCTCGATTCCGGTTGGTCGGCATTTTTTGAAGGGTTCGAGCTCGGTAGTCTCGACGGAAAAAATGGCGCTGCCGTCGAAGCGCCGAGGGAAGCGCGGCGCGATCTGCGGGAGAGTCCGCTACAAACGCGAATTGACGCCCTGGTTTACGCTTATCGCATTCTCGGGCACACCATCGCACGGGTGAATCCGTTGGCGGAGAAGCGCCCCGAAAATCCACTTCTTACCCTCCGCGAGTTCGGTTTTAGCGACAAAGATCTCGACTACCCGGTTTCCTCAAAGTTCTTCCTCGATAATCGCCAGATGTCGCTGCGCGAAATGATCGCCCTGCTCGACCAAATTTATGCTGGGTCGATTGGCGCGGAATTTCAGCATATCCAAAACACCCGTATTCGGGATTGGGTGCGGCATCGCCTCGAATCGCGGATTTTCGCTCGTCCTCCTTCGCCGGAAATACAAATTGCGCTCCTTCGCGCGCTACTCGAATCGGAGACCTTCGAAGTTTTTCTGCACCAGAGTTACGTCGGGCAAAAACGTTTTTCCCTGCAAGGCGCGGAAGGTTTGATGGCGATTCTCGACACCCTTTTGCACAAGTGTGTTACCGACGGGGTCGAGGAAATCTGCATGGGCATGGCCCATCGTGGCCGTCTCAATGTGCTGGCAAATTTCCTCAGAAAATCGCTCAACGTCATCTTCACTGAGTTTACCGAGAATTACATTCCCGCTCTCGTTGCCGGGGATGGCGATGTGAAATATCACCTCGGCTATCGCACCGTGCGCAAACTTGCTGCGGGCGAAGTGGAGATTCGGCTATCGGCAAACCCAAGTCATCTCGAAGCGGTTGATCCGGTGGTGGAAGGGACCGCCCGTGCCCGCCAGCGCATCCGTGGCGATACCGAACATCGGCGCAAAGTTCTGCCACTATTACTTCATGGCGACGCCGCTTTCGCGGGGCAGGGGATCGTGGCGGAAACCCTCAATATGTCGCAGCTCAAGGGTTACTCTACCGGCGGCACCATTCACATCGTCGTTAACAATCAGATCGGGTTCACCACTCTGCCCGAAGATGCGCGTTCGTCGATGTATGCGACCGACATTGCCAAGATGATCGAGGTTCCCATTCTGCATGTGAATGGCGAAGACCCGATTGCGCTCAAGTTTGTTTCCGAGATGGCGCTCGATTTTAGACAGGAGTTCGGACGCGACTTCGTCATCGACATGTATTGCTATCGCAAATACGGCCACCAGGAAGTCGATGATCCCGGTTTCACCCAGCCCGATCTCTACGCCAAAATCGATAAACGGCCATCCATCACCCAAATCTACAAGCGCGAGTTACTCGATCGCGGCGTGCTGACGCAGGATGATGCCGCTTCGCTCGAGACAGAATTTCAGCTCCGGCTGGAGATGGCGCTCGAACATATCAAGTCGCTGGAGAAACAAAAAACGGAGGAGCAGGCGAAGTTCAAGGAATCGACCGCGGTTTTTCAATCGAAGTACAGCACCGAATCAAAACCGACCGCGATCAGCGAAGAAATGCTTCGGACAATCGTCGACGGTCTAACCCGCGTCCCGGCAGGGTTCCACATTTTGCCGAAGATAAAGCGAATGCTGATCGATCGGCGCCGCCAGATTTTTAAGGAGGGCGGGCCATACGATTGGGGATTTGCCGAGTCTCTCGCCTTCGGATCGTTGCTACTCGAGAACATTCCGGTCCGATTATCCGGCCAGGACAGCCGTCGCGGAACGTTTGGGCAACGCCACGCCTATTGGTACGATGCCAAGACCGGTGAGTCCTACAATCCGTTAATGCATCTGGCCGAGAAGCAGGCGCGTATTTGTGTTTACAATAGTCTGCTTTCGGAAGCGGCCGTGCTCGGATTCGACTATGGTTACTCGCTCGATTATCCCAACATGTTGTGCTTGTGGGAGGCGCAGTTCGGCGATTTTGCTAACGGGGCGCAGACGATCATCGATCAGTTCATCGTCTCGGCTGAATCAAAATGGCAGCGCCCCAGTGGCATCGTTTTGCTCTTACCCCACGGTTACGAGGGGCAGGGCCCGGAACATTCCAGCGGACGCCTCGAACGATTCCTGCAAGCGTGTGCCGAGGATAACATCCAGGTCTGCAATCCCACCACGCCCGCGCAGTATTTTCACGTCCTGCGGCGGCAAATGAAACGCGATTTCATCAAGCCGCTCATTATCATGACTCCTAAAAGTTTGTTGCGCGCGGAATTCTCAACCTCGCGCGCCGAGGAATTCATCCGCGGCAAATTTCACGAGATCATCCCTGACTCTGTAACCGTGGTCCCCGGCCACGGCGGCAACAAGCGCGACAAGATCGAGCGCGTGATTCTCTGTTGCGGGAAAGTTTATTTTGATCTCGTTAGCCATCGCGAGAAGGAAAAGATAAACAACGCCGCCATCATCCGCATCGAACAACTTTATCCGCTGGATGAAATGCAGCTGCGTGCTGCGGTGGAAGCGTTTCCGAAAAAGGCGCGACTGGTCTGGTGCCAGGAAGAACCGCAAAACATGGGCGCATGGACTTTCATCGAACCGCGCCTGCGCGCGCTCTTTAACCGCGACGTCGGCTATGCTGGTCGCGGCGCCGGTGCCAGCCCCGCCGTCGGCGCCCTCGCCCTGCACAAACGCGAGCAAGCTTGCCTGATCGGCGAAGCTTTCTCGGTCTAGACAGGATTAACAGGATTGGATTCAGAACAGTCTCCTCCATAATCCTGTAAATCCTGTCTTTGTCTCTGTTGAGACCCGCCATGACTTTGGCGTTCGACTCGCGCGCTGCTTTGGGCTTATTTAGCCGCGCATGAGCGTGCAGGTAAAAATCCCAGCCGTCGGTGAATCGATTTCCAGCGGTGTCGTTTCCGTCTGGCACAAGAAATCGGGCGAGCAGGTAAGGAAAGGCGATCCGCTCTTCACCCTCGAGACCGACAAAGTTTCCACCGAAATCGTGGCTGAAGCTGACGGCGTTCTCAGAACCAAGGCCAATGAGGGCCAGGAAGTAAAAATTGGCGAAGTGGTGGCGGAGATTGAAGAGTCTGCTACGCCAGCCGCGGCAAGTCAGAAAAAGGAGCCCGCACCACCTGTAGCCGCTGTCGTTGACCGCGGCCAGCCGGAGTCGCCCCGCAGCAGCGGGGCTACAGCCACCGAGCTTTCACCCGCGGTTCGCCGGATCGTCGATGAAGAAAAGCTCGATCCTTCGAAAATATCTGGAACAGGGAAGGGGGGCCGCATTACCAAAGGCGACGCCCTTGCTGCCGCACAGAATCGTGCTGCTGCTGTGGCGGAGGAAATGGAAGCGACCACGCTGGTCGAAACGCTTGAACCAGTTGAATCACTCGCGTCCGCGGCGAAGGACGGGCGGGTTGTTCGTAAACGGATGTCGCCGTTACGTCGCAAGATCGCGCAGCAGCTGGTAATGGCGCGGAACACAGCGGCAATCCTGACGACTTTCAATGAATGCGACATGAGCGAAGTCCAGGCGCTGCGTGCTTACGCGCAGGAACAGTTCACGAAAAAGAATGGCGTTAAGCTTGGTTTAATGTCGTTCTTCGTCAAAGCCACGGTGGGCGCGTTGAAAGCTGTGCCGGTGATTAATGGCCGAATTGAAGGCGACGACTTTATCCAAAACAATTTTTACGACATTGGCGTCGCGGTCGGGACTGAGCGCGGCCTGGTTGTTCCGGTCGTCCGCGACGCCGATAAGAAATCATTCGCTGAATTGGAGCGGGACATCGCCGATTACGCCAAGAAAGCGCGCGAAGGAAAATTGAAAATTGAGGAGCTACAAGGTGGCACGTTCACCATTTCGAACGGAGGCGTTTATGGCTCACTGCTGGCCACGCCAATTTTAAATCCACCGCAAAGCGGAATTCTTGGGATGCATAAGATCATGGAGCGCCCGATCGCGGTGAAGGGTGCGGTGGTAGTGCGTCCAATGATGTATCTCGCCCTCAGCTACGATCACCGCCTCATCGATGGCAAAGAAGCCGTCACATTTCTAATCAAAGTGAAGGAAGGAATCGAAACCCCGAAAACCTTGCCGATCGATTTTTAACTGTCTGAGGCGTGGCAAGTTCGCCCCTCACCTCGATCCTCTCCCCGCCAGGGAGAGGCAGAATGACTCGGGCGCGTAGCCAGACGTTTCGAATGCGCAAGCTGACCCGCGCGTGTTTCGCCTCTCCCTTTCGTAAAGGGAGAGAACCAAGGCGAGGGATTTCGTCACCGCTCCCAGTACCGTTCAAATAGTGTTCGCTCGGGGATGGTTGCAACCAACGTCTTTTGGGCGGATTTACCATTTAACATGGATAAGTTTGATATCGTAATCATCGGTTCCGGACCCGGCGGATACGTTGCGGCTATCCGCGCCGGCCAGCTCGGACTCAAGACCGCGCTGATTGAGAAAGACAAGGAGCTGGGCGGCACCTGCCTGAATATCGGATGTATCCCGAGCAAAGCCCTCCTTACTTCCAGTGATCATTTTCATTTCGCAAAGAAGGAAGCAGCCAAACATGGAATCCTGTTAGACAACCCGCGCGTCGATTTATCGACGATGCAAAAGCGCAAAGACAAGGTCGTTAAGACGCTTACCGGCGGCGTGCGGCAGTTAATGAAGACGAACAAGGTGATGGTGCTGGAAGGAATGGGCACGATCACCGCGGCGGGAAAAGTTTTGGTGAAATCTTCCAGCGGCGAAACACAGGAGATCGAGACCAAAAACATAATCATCGCGACCGGAAGCGTCCCGATCGAACTGCCGTTCGCTAAGTTCGACGGCAAAACCGTTGTCAGCAGCACCGAGGCGCTCTGTTTTGAAGAAGCGCCAAAAAAGTTTCTCGTCGTCGGCGCGGGTGCGATCGGGCTTGAACTTGGTTCAGTTTGGAATCGGCTCGCCAGTGAAGTGACGATTCTGGAGTTCTTGCCGCGTATCGCGCTCGGTTTCGACCTCGAGCTCTCGAATTTACTCCAACGCGCTTTGACTTCGCAGGGGATTAAGTTTCATCTCGAGGCGAAAGTCACCGGTGTGAAGGTTGAAAATGGCCGCGCGGTCGCGACTGCTACCAAAGCTAACGAAACTTTGACATTCGAAGCCGACAAGGTGCTGGTGTCGGTCGGTCGCCGCCCATTTTCGGAAGGGCTCGGCGCGGAAAAAGTCGGGGTGGAATTCGATGAGAAAAAAAGGATCAAGGTCGACAAGCACTTTCGCACCAATGTCGAAGGCATTTATGCAATCGGCGACGTCATTGCCGGACCAATGCTCGCGCATAAAGCCGAGGACGAAGGGATAGCCTGTGTCGAAAACATCGCGGGCAAGTCGGGGCACGTGAACTACGACGCCATTCCCGGCATCATTTACACCAATCCGGAGCTGGCTGGCGTAGGCATCACCGAGGACCAGGCGAAAGAGAAAGGAATGAATGTGCGGGTCGGCAAATTTCCATTCCGCGCCAACGGCCGTGCCCTGGCCAATGAAGACGCGGAGGGGGTGGTCAAGTTCGTCGCCGACGCCAAGACCGATAAGATTCTGGGTGCGCACATCTTGCAACACGCCGCCTCTGAGCTAATCGCCGAGCCAACATCAGTGATCGAGTTTGGCGGCAGCAGCGAAGACCTCGGCCGGACCTGCCATTCGCATCCAACTCTGAGCGAAGCGGTAAAGGAAGCTGCTCTTGCCGTGGAGAAACGTGCGCTACATATCGTGAATCGCTAGCCGGAGAACAGCAGCGGCCTAGTCTGGGTAAACTGCCGAGACTGCTGGCTAGCAGCCCGCAGCTTCTCCAGACGTCCCGCGCGTGTACCCTAATACAAACTCGGCTGCCCGGATGGGCGGGTTTTCCAGCGGCGATGGATCCAAATCCATTGCCCTGGATACGCGCGAATGAATTTTTCGATTTCGGTAGTGTAGAGCGCAGTCGTATCGATGATGTTTTTCTTGGCGTAGCTGGCGCTACGGACAGCTTCGACGAACTCACCGACAAGAACGCGGTAATGATTTGTATCCCAGACGCAACAAACCGGAACAATGATGGCGTCGGTGCGCAAGGCAAGCATCGCGACGGCGCGGGTGGTGCAGGCAAGATGGCCGAAAAATGGAACAAAAACACCATCGCGCTGCAACGTGTTTACGTCTGCGAGAAGGCCGAGACTGCCACCGGCATCGAGGATGGCGAGGCCCTCCAAAATTGAATCCCGCTTGTTTATCGGACGGTTGCCGAAACGGCTGCGGGCGCGCGAGGTGTAACGCTCGAGAAAAGGGTTATCCAGCGGGCGAGCGAGGTAGGCGACGGTCTCGAAAATGGCGGAGAAAACAAACGCGAGCATTTCCCAGTTACCCAAATGCGTCGTGACAAAGATGACGCCTCGTCCCTTGGCTTTGGCGGCACGATAGCGTGCCACTGCTTCAAGGAAAGACGTGTCAACTCGTGCCGCCAGATCAGCCGGCGTGGCCCGTGGGAACTGAGCGAAGTCGGCGATGAGACGGCCGAAGTTTTCGAAGGATTGGGTGAGCAACCGGCGCCGTTCAGCGATGGAGAGCTCAGGAAAAGCCAGCTCGAGGTTGCGCAAGCCAATGTTGCGCAGGCGTGGCAGACAGGAGAAAAGGACACGGCTCCCGAGCATAGCAACTTTCCTCGCAACGGAATTTGGCACGACCACGAGCAAGGCCAAAACGGCACGAACCGCGATATACTCGAGTAGATAACGCGCCAATTTCATCGTGCGCGGCTAATCGGTGATACGGCGAAAAGCGAGAACAGCGTTCAGTCCGCCGAAGGCGAAGGAATTCGAAAGCGCCGCTTCGATTTCCCCGGTGCGCGCTTTATTGGGGACAACATCGAGATCACAGGCCGGATCGCGTTCGAGGAAATTCGCCGTCGGCGGCAAGAAATTGCTGCGGAAAGCAAGCAGGGTCGCCACTCCTTCTAATGCTCCGGCCGCGCCTAACGCGTGGCCATGCATGGATTTTGTCGAACTAACGGCAAGCTTGTCAACGTGGGATCCAAACACCTGCCGGATTGCGCGTGTTTCCGTGGAATCATTCGCTTGTGTCCCGGTCCCGTGCGCGTTCACGTAATTGATTTGTTCTCGAGAAAGATGCCCGTCCTCGAGCGCGGCGTTCATGGCGCGAGCCGCGCCTTCAGCGAGTGGACTGGTAAGATGATACGCGTCAGCCGACATGCCGAAGCCGGCAAGTTCTGCGTAAATTTTTGCCCCGCGCGCACGTGCGTTCTCCAGTGTTTCGAGAACCAGCATGGCGGCGCCTTCACCAAGGATGAGACCAGCCCGATTCTTCGAAAACGGACGACAGGTGTCCGACGCCACGACCCGCATCGCTTCCCAAGCTTTTAAGTGTCCAAAAGAGATTGGCGCTTCACTGCCCCCAGCAAGCGCGCAATCGAGCGTGCCGTGTCGGATCAACCAAAATGCCTGTCCGATCGCGTGGTTCGCGGAGGAGCAGGCCGTGGAGGTAGTGAAGGTTGCGCCGATGAATTTTTGTTCCATCGCGACATGGCTGGCGACCGCGTTACTCATAATGCGCGGAACAGCAGTGGGCGAACAACGCGGTTTCTTTTCGTGATAAAACCCAAAGTAATGCCCGTCTTGGGTGCCGATGCCGCCCAAACAGGAGCCGGTAATGACGCCAGTCCGCGCGCGCAGTTCGTCATTCCAGGTGAGCGTCGAATCAGCGATGGCGTCGCGAGCGGCCACGATGCCAAGCTGGGCGAAGCGGTCGAGCCAGTTCAGCTGCGATTCGGTAAAATGCCTGGTCGGTTCAAACCCTCCGACCTCGGCCGCATTATGAAAGCGAAGCCGCGACGTGTCGATCTGGGTAATAGGCCCGATGCCCGGACGACAGGCACGCAACGATTCTTCGAACTGCGCGACGGTAGTGCCGATACTCGACAGCACGCCAACGCCGGTAACGACCACGCGGCGCATCGCTACTTGGACGCCGAACTTTTTGCTTTCAGTAACTCTTCCACGCCGTGAATCGCCTCGTCCACCGATTTCATTTTCGCCGCTTCCTCATTGGGAATATTGATGTCGAATTCTTCCTCGAGCGCGAAAATCATGTTCAAAGCATCGAGTGAGTCCATTTTCAGGTCCTCGAACCGGCTCGCCGGAGATAGCTCTTCCGGTGCCATCTTCTTGTTCATGGCAATGACGCGAATGACTCTTTGGGCGACGGTTTCCTCACTCATGCGCGCGCATCATAACGCTGCTTAGGCGTATTTCGACTCTGAAATTTGCAATGGCCGAGTTCATGATCTGCGGGGCGGCAGGCCTACAAACCTTCGACCAGAATCATTCGCGTGCTCGCGGTACGATGACGCTGCTTTCGTGGCTCAACATATTCGGGTGAATTAAGCCAGGCCTTGGCGCGTTCCATGTTATCAAACTGCAGAATAACGATGCGCTTCGGTTTCCAATCGCCTTCCAGCGTCTCGCACACGCCTCCTCGGACAATGTATTTCCCCCCGTATTGCTCCACCGTCGCGGCCGCCTGCTTTTTGTATTCTTCGTAGCCGACAGAATCGGTAATTTCGATTTCGACAATGATGTAGGCTGGCATCAGTTAAGTTGTCGCCAAAGCTTCGCGCCGCGCAATCACAATTCGCGTAATGATGGCCGCTGCCAGGCAAATGATGGCGCCGAGCCCCAGCGCAAAGGGTGTTCCAAACAAATTTGCGACTGCTCCGGCTTCGATGCTGCCCACTGGAATCATCATGCCGAAGACAAGTGACCAAATGCCCATCACCCGGCCGCGCATTTCGTCCGGCACGATCGTTTGCAGAGTCGTGTTGGAGGTCGCGAAAAACAGCAGCATGCCGAATCCAGACAGGAACAGGCATCCTAACGAGAAGTAGAAACTGCGTGTGAACGCAAGGGTGATCACGGCGGCAGAAAACAGATAAACACCGCCGAAGGCAAGTTTCCGTGGCGTTACCAGATGACCATAGGCGGCAACGAGCAGCGCGCCGATCAACGCACCCACGCCGCTCGCCGAGATCAAAAGGCCATAACCATTGGCACCGCGTCCGAGAACATCGCGCGCGAACGCCGGCATCAGGACGGTGTAGGACCAGCCGAAAACGCCTACGGCGAAAAAAAGAGACAAGATTGTGCGCACACGCTGATGTTGAATGGAATAGACGATACCACTCCAGGCGTGTTCCAGCGGTGAAGTGTGAATGATTGGCCGTTCCGAATGCGGCAGTTGCATCATCATAAGACCGGCGATAACGGCGATGAAGCTTATGCCATTGAGAAAAAAACACATCGGAATTCCAACTGTACCAATCATGAGGCCCGCAATGGATGGGCCGATCGCGCGTGCGCCATGGAAGATCGAGCTGTTGAGCGAAATCGCATTAAGCAAATCTTCGCGGCTCGTCATTTCGACGGTGAAGGATTGTCGCGCCGGAATATCGAATCCCATGGCGATGCCATTGAATGCTGCAATGACCATGATGAATGAGGCGGAGGCGAAGCCGGCCCACGCACCGGCAGCAAGCACGAAAGCGCAAAGCATTTGCGTTGTTTGTGTGCCGATGAGGATCGATCGCTTTGAATAACGATCCGCCAGCGAGCCACCCCAAAGCGAAAAGACCATCATTGGTGCGGACCCAATGGCGGCGACGGCACCTAACAGGAATTTGGAGCGAGTAATCTCGTAAACGAACCAGCTCATCGCCGTTTGTTGCAACCACGTGCCGGTGAGCGAGACGAGTTGTCCGTAGAAAAACAGTCGGTAATTGCGATGCCGCAGCGCGCGAAAAGTCGTGCGCCAGCTGACTTCGCCGACCGGGACGCGTCGTGCGCGTCCGGTAAAGTCCTCGGGAACGCGTGCAGTTTCGGTGGCTCTCACGGGGTCACACCTTAGTCGGATGCCATTCGCGCGCAGGGCGATTCTTAAAATCGCCAGACAAGTTCGCGATCATGAGACGTGATCGGTCCGAGCCGGACTGGCGTAGCACGCGAGACGCGTGCGCTACCCAGAGCGCATGATCGCATCGATTTGTGCGAGATCGTCCGCAGCTAGTTGCCAATCCGCAGCTTTTGCATTTGCCCGAACTTGTTCGGGCTTGCTTGCACCGGCGATAACCGACGCAACCGGTTTGTGCGAAAGCAACCAGGAAAATGCCAACTCGAGAATGGTATGGCCTTTCGATTCGGCAAATTCGATCAGCAACTCGACGATCGCCAGATTTTGCTCCGTAAAAACTTTGGGTCCCCAACCATCCGCCGCACGGCTTCCTTCCGGCAATTTCTTGCCTTCGCGGTACTTTCCGGTCAGCAAGCCGCTTGCTAACGGGAAATAGGGGAGAAATGCGAGTCGACGTCTTTCGCATTCCGGCAGCACCCCGTTTGTTTCCGGTTCCCGGTGGAAAAGACTGAATTCGTTTTGAACGCTGACAAATTGGGCACGGCCTTGTGAGGCATCCGTCGCTTCCCGTATCTGGGCAACGGAAAAATTGGAGCAACCGATCTCACGCACTTTTCCCGCGCGCACGAGTTCATCGAGTGCGCCCAGCGTATCCGTGATCGGTGTCTTCGGGTCGGGCTGATGTAATTGATATAGATCAATCCGATCCGTCCGCAGTCGCCGCAAACTCGCGCCGACTGCCTCCAGGACATATTTCGGCGATGCGCCCTGCTGGCCTTTCTCCATTTCCATACCGAACTTCGTCGCCAGAATAATTTGATCGCGTCGCTTGCCGAGTGCGCGCCCCAAAAAATCTTCGCTTTGCCCTTTGCCGTAACGATCGGCGGTATCAAAAAAGGTGACGCCGGATTCAATTGCTGCGTCGATGACCTTCGCGCTCGCTTCGGCATCGATCCGCCACCCGAAATTGTTACAGCCAAGTCCAACGGGGGAGACCTGTAGCGACCCGACTTTGCGTGTTTGCATGTAAAAGGAGACAGGTTAACAGGATTATGCGGGATTTAAGAAGAGACAACCGCTGATCCAATCTTGTTAATCCTGTCTAGTTCCGGGTCTTGAAGCGTGAACACGACTGCTCGTGGAATTCTCTTGCGCAAACGCAAATTGAGCGACACCAGCCTCATCATCTCCTGGTGCACCGATTCTCTGGGCATAATTCAAACCGTTGCTCGCGGCGCGCGACGGCCGAGAAGCCCGTTCCGCGGGCGGCTCGATTTATTTTTCGAAGCGGAGATATCGATCGCGAAAAGCCGCAAATCGAATTTGCATACCTTGCGCGAGGTCGTGGTGGTTAACCCATTCGCAGGAATTCGAAATGATCATCGACGGACGCAGGCGGCGTCGTATTTCGTCGAATTAATTGAAGTCTGCACCGAAACCGAACATCACGAACCGGAGATCTTCCGTTTGCTTCAGCGCGCCTTCGGTTACCTGAATGAAGACGATCCGAATCAGCGGGCGGTGACGCATTTCGAATCCGAACTTGCGCGCATCACGGGTGTTCAGGGCGCGAAGCCGACTGCGGCAATGGCGTTGGGACACCTGTTTGGCAGGCTGCCATCCTCGCGGGTTACGTTGCTCAAATTGCTCACTCGCGATAAGGGTGACTCATGAAAGTTCGCTGTCTTTTTCTACTGCTGCTGGCTGCGCTGAGCGCATCTGCCGAAACTTACAAAATCGATGCTGGCAGCTCGCAAATCGCTTTTACCATTCATCAATTCGTCAGCACTGTGCGCGGCGATTTCCATCGATTTAGCGGCACGATTGAAGTGGACCGCCAACATCCGGAGGGTTCGTCCGTGATTGCCCGCATTTCCGTCGGAAGCATTGATACCAAAATCAAGAAGCGCGACCAACATTTGCTTAGCTCGGAATTCTTCGACGCCGGCAAATTCCCCGAAATCATCTTCAAGAGTCGCAGCGTAAAACAAACCGGCGAAAACAGTGGCGATATCTTGGGCGATTTCACCATGCACGGCGTCACCAAATCCATGACGTTGCACGTGAAATTGGCAACCCCGGCAGGTGGGGATTCACTCCCCGCACGCAATCGTTGGATCGTCACCACAGATCCAATCAATCGCAAGGATTTCGGACTCGCATTTGGCAACGCCACCGAATCGATCTCCGGCATTAGTAATAACGTTACACCGGCAATCGAGATTGAAGCGGTACAGAAGTAGGGATTTGCGGATTCTCCGGGGCTTGCATCTCTTCTTGTCTTCGCTCGGAATAACAAACGGAACATATGAAAATCGACGCCCTGGGAGATTCCGCGCTGATCATTAATCTGGCGGATGAAATTTCGGACTCCAGCGGCCTCCTGGCACGCGTCCTTTCCGCAGCCGCGACGATCGAAGGGGCAAAACTTCCTGGCGTAGTCGATGTCACTTCCTCTTACGAATCGGTAGCTGTTTTCTTCGATCTCCCCCAAGTCGAGCCGGACATTGAAGATAAGATTCGCGTCTTGATTGCATCGGCTGGCGTTCGTGTGTCCGGAAAGAAACGACGAGTTCAGATTCCGGTTTGCTATGACGAGGAATTCGCGCTCGATCTCGACCGTGTCGCGAATCACACGTCCCTGACTCCCGACGCGATCGTCACGTTGCATTCCTCTGCCGAATACACAGTAGCCTGCATTGGGTTCATGCCCGGTTTTCCTTTTCTGGCCGGTCTGCCGCAACAATTACGTGTGCCTCGTTTGGAAAGTCCCCGCACGAAAGTCTCGGCCGGCTCGGTTGCGATCGCCAATGCTCAAGCTGGGGTTTATCCGCTGGAATCTCCGGGAGGTTGGAATGTGCTTGGTCGCACTCCGCTGCAGTTGTTTCGGGTAAATGAAAGCCCGCCCACGCTCTTGCGACCGGGCGATTGCGTGCAGTTTCGTAGAATCACGCGCGCTCAATTTGATGTTTTCGAACAATGACCGTGTCCGTTATTTCGGCGGGGTTTCAGACCACGGTGCAGGATTGTGGCCGGATCGGACTCCGGAAATTTGGCGTTACGCCAGGCGGCGCGCTCGATCCGATCTCATTGCGGTTGGCGAATCTTCTGGTCGGGAATCTGGAATGTACGGCTGGTTTGGAGTGCGTCAGCGGCCGGCTCCGGCTGCGATTTCACGATGAACGGATATTGGCGTGGTCTGGCGGCGAGTTCGAAGTGCGGGTCGGAGACAACCTGGTTCCGATTTTGCACTGTGCGCGCGTTTCAACTCACGCGGACACCGAGATTTTGCCACAACGCGGTGGCCGCGCCTGGCTGGCAATTTCCGGCGGCATCAATGTTCCCAAAATTCTGGGAAGCCGAGCGACGGATCTGCGCGCGCATTTTGGTGGGTTGGAAGGCCGTGCGCTGCGGGATGGCGATGAGCTGCCGCTGGGAGTGGAATCGGAATTGTGTGCGCGTGTGCGCGACGAAATTCCCGACCATGTTTCTGACTGGAGCGCGCCGCGATTCGTCGGACGCGGAAAACCTCTTCGCATTATTCGCGGGAAGAATTGGGATGACAATATCGGAGCCAAATTGCTGGCGCAGAAGTTTCGCGTAGCGATGAATTCGGACCGAATGGGCTTGCGATTGGAGGGCGAAGAGATTGCGTCGGCCAACCGGCGTGAGCTTGTTTCCGAGGCGGTAACGCCAGGAACAATTCAGCTTCCTCCGAGTGGAGCACCGGTGGTCCTTCTTCAGGGTTGCCAGACCATCGGGGGTTATCCGAAAATCGCGCACGTGATCACCGTCGATCTGGGCTACGCGGCGCAATTACAACCGCTCGACGAAGTTCGCTTTGAATTGATTGAGTTGGAGGAAGCGCGTCAACTTTTACGAAAGCGCGAGCGTGAGATCGCGCTTTTTCGTGCCGGATTGGAGGCGCGCTTCGGATGAAAGTCGACCTGAATTCAGATCTGGGTGAAGGCGCCGGTCACGACGACGAAATCCTAAGTCTCGTTAGCTCGGCCAACATTGCATGCGGATTTCATGCGGGCAACCCGGCCGGGATTTTTAATTCCATTCGGGCGGCGAAAGAAAAAGGAGTGGCGGTGGGAGCGCATCCGAGTCTCGACGATCGCAAGAATTTCGGACGCACTGAGATGCAGGTTGGGGGAGCGGAAGTTTACGCGCTGGTCGCCTATCAGGTTGGCGCTTTTCAAGCGCTGTGCACGGCAGCGGAAGTGAAGATGAACCATGTAAAGCCGCACGGCGCTCTATATAATATGGCGGTGCGCGACCGGGAGCTGTCCGATGCGATCGCGCACGGGGTGCTGGCCGTCGATAAGGGTGCAATTCTATTTGCCCCCGCCGGGACGGAGTTGTTTAAGGCGGCGCACGAATTGGAGCTGCAAACTGCCTCGGAAGTCTTTGCCGATCGCAACTACAACAGCGACGGGACGCTCGTTTCGCGAACCAGGCCAGACGCACTGCTGCGCGATCCTGCTGAGGCGGCGGAAAGGGTCGTGCGGATGTTAAAGGAAGGAAAGATTCGCGCCATCGACGGCAGCGATGTAGCCGTGCGCCCTGAAACTATTTGTCTGCACGGCGACACGCCCGGTGCGGTCCAGTTTGCGCGTACGTTGCGGGAGCGTTTGGAAAGAGAAGGGGTTGAAATTCGGGCGCCAAGAAGAATGACGAAGGAATGACGAAGAAAAGCAGTTGTTTTTTCAACTGCCATAATGCCTTCGAGCTTAATCATTCGGACTTGATTCCTCATTCGTCATTCGAGTAATTCATGACCGATAACGTCCATAGTTCACGCGAATCGTCGCTCGTTCGCAATCTCGGCCTCCTCGACGCCACCATGATCGTGATCGGCTCGATGATTGGGTCGGGCATTTTTATTGTGTCGGCCGAGTCATCGCGATTGATTGGCGCCCCGGGCTGGCTGTTGCTGACGTGGGTCGTGGCAGGATTGCTGACAATTACAGGAGCACTCTGTTGCGCGGAACTGGCCACGATGATGCCGCGCGCGGGCGGCGTTTATGTTTTTCTGCGCGAAGCTTACGGACCAGCGCTCGGATTTTCATTTGGCTGGACGCTGTTTCTTGTTGTGCAAACCGGAACGATCGCAGCGGTGGCGATCGCATTCGCACGATTCCTCGGCGTTTTTGTGCCAGCAATTGCTGGCGACCACTATCTGATCGCGCCGATCATCGTGCTGCCGGGCTACGCGCTCAGTCTTTCGAGCGAACAATTGGTCGCAATTCTCTTGATCGCGTTTCTCACTTTTTTGAACACGTGCGGACTTCGTGTCGGCAGGATCGTGCAGAACAGTTTCACCTTTACCAAAACGGTGGCGCTATTGGGCGTCATCGTCATTGGGCTGCTTTGCGGCTGGAAATCGAATTGCGCGGCACTGGGCTCGCACTGGTGGAATGCGCCGGCGAACGGTTGGAGCCCACAGGTCGCACAACCAGGATTCGCCGTGGTCGGCGGACTCGCCGTCGCATTGTTATTTGGGAAAGCTATGGTCGGGCCGGTCTTTGCACAGACCGCGTGGACCAACGTCACTTTTATCGGCAGCGAAGTGCGCGAACCGGGACGTAATCTTTCGCGCGCGTTGCTGTATGGCTGCGGGATCGTGGTGGTGCTTTATGTGCTGGCGAATGTCGCTTACATCGCATCTTTATCGTTAGCGGAGATTCAAAACGCGCCGCAAAATCGGGTTGCCGTTGCAATGATGCGGGCGGTTTTCGGGAAACCGGGCGTGCTGGCGATGGCCGCTGCCATCATGATCTCGACGTTCGGTTGTAACAACGGGCTAATCCTCGCCGGCGCGCGGGTCTATTACGCGATGGCGCGCGATAATTTATTTTTTCGGAAAGCGGGGACGACGAATCGATTTCACGTGCCGGCATTTGCATTGGTGGTTCAGGCAATCTGGACGGCGCTGCTCACTCTGCCGCGGACGGTAACGACGAGCGCGCAAACTGGCGAGCGCGGTTTCGGCAATGTCTATACTCAATTGCTCGAGTACATCGTCTCAGCCGACTTGGTTTTTTATGTGCTCCTTGTCGCAGCGGTTATCGTCTTGCGCAGCAAGAATCCAGGAGCGGAACGGCCCTATCGCACCTGGGGCTATCCAATAGTACCGATACTTTCGATCGCGCTAGCCGCGATTTTGATTCTCGACCTCGCTTATCTGGCACCAAGTACCTCCGGCATCGGCATCCTGATCGTCTTGACCGGCGTGCCAGTTTACTTTCTCTGGCGGCGAAGAGCGTGAGGTGCGGCGCAGCGCATCACGCTTCTTCCATCAACATCGACAAGGCTGCGGCTAACGACTCGAAGGTAGCGAGCTTGATGTTCGGACCGTAGTGAAAGTGTGAGAGAATGTTTAAGCCGATGTCCTTGCGGGGATCGGGAACGACGCGCACCACGGCCGCCACCTTCTTCTCCGCAAGCGCATCCATGATTTCCGCGATATGTATCGCCGCGGCCGGTTCCATTCGATCGAGCCACCGAAAGTCCGTCAGGACTCGAAATCCCGGCGTCACCTCGTTCATCATCTTGCGCACCTGTTGCGCGACTGCGGCCACTTCTTTTTTTGTTACCTTTCCCGCGGCACTGATCACCAACAGCCGCTTCGACTGATCGGCTTCAACGGAATACATCGCAGTATCAAATCGTCGCGTTTCTCGTTAAGAAACACGAACTCGCTTGTAGCGATCGCGACCTCGTCGCCGCCCTTAACGGAACTTCGTCTTCTTTCGGCGGAATTTTATTGCTGCCGAATAGGCCGCTAACTCTCCGTTGGGATCGCGCCAGGAAAACGTGCGTACCCGCGTTCTCCCTTTTGCGCCATGGTAAGTGACAGAATAGAACCGTCGCGCCCCATAGCGAGAAACTCCCACTACCGGCTGTTTCAGACGGAGCTTGGTCAGAATCCGCGACGGGATTGGCTGGCTGCGTTTATTGGGAAGCAGACGAAGGACTTTGTCGCGCCAGCGGTGGGCCGCCTTCAATGCATCCTTGGAATGTCCGGCGAAATGTTTGCTGTATTCCTTTTTATTGCGCGTGATGGCTACCTGGTAGCCACTGGGCAAAATTCGGATATTGGTAAACTCGCGATATGCTCCTGGCCGTTTCTTCATTCCGCCACCTTGCCACCGTCTTTGCCAAAATGGAAGAACGTCTAACGAAAAATCGATAATTTTTTTAGAGCGCAAAAACTGATGGAGTCATTCGCCAAATTCGAACATGAAGGCTGGCAACGCGTCGCCGGCAAATATGATTCTGTTTGGGCCAGTTCGACGCGGCAATTCATTCTACCATTGCTCGATGCAGCGGAAGTTTCGGGAGGGATGTCGGTCCTGGATGTTGGCTGCGGTCCTGGCTACGTCTCGGCCGCCGCCACAGCGCGCGGTGCAATCCCGCGCGGTGTCCGCACGGCAGGATTACTTGCGCGCCAGACGCCGGCAAGGTTGCAAGCAATTCAATCCGCCATCGAGGAATCGGTTCGTCGCTACGCCAAGGGCGACGGCTTTGCTATTCCCAAAGCAACGTATGTTATCGCGGTGGGCAATAAAGTACGAATGGAGAAAGAAGAGGAGAGAAAGCAGAGGGCGGCGGCATGAGACTTTGTTTTCTGACCGTTATTTTGCTGGCCTCGACCATCGCGTTGGCGGCTGGGAAGGACGCGCCCATCACCGAGCAGGAATTGGTGCAGCGAACGCAGGAGTTATACGATGCCGTTGCAGCCGGTAATCAGGCACCATGGAAGCAATATTTTGCTGATGATTGCATCTTCTCAGACGAGAAGGGGCGAACAATGGACAAGAGCAAGCTCGTTGCCGATATCACTCCTTTGCCGACTGGTTACTCTGGCGTGATCAAGCTCGAGCATGTGCAGAGTCGGATCTACGACGAGGTTGCCATTCTCAGTTATGACGCTAACGAAGCAGAGACGATTTTTGGCCAAAAACTAAGCGCACGTTATCACATCACTGATACTTGGCTGCGGCGCGACGGTACCTGGCAGATTGTCGCCAGCCAGGCGCATCGTTATTACGAAGATCCCGCGGTCGGCAAAGCTGATCCGAAAAAATTTGCTGATTTCATCGGCACTTATGAGCTGGCCTCTGGTCAAACACGCACCGTGCTTTCGGAGGGCGACAGCCTGTTTGTCGAACGGAACGGCAAGAAAGATCAATTACTACCGGAAACATCCGACCTCTTTTTCCGCAAGGGAATCGAAGGGCGAATCCTATTCCGCTACGATAAAGACGGAAAAGTGGACGCCCTGATCGATCGTCGAAACAACGAAGACGTTGTCTGGCGGAAGAAATCTTGAGCGGCGCCCTGCCGGAGTTCCAGAGGTTATTGCGGCCGTCTCGGTGGCTTGCGCCACCGGCTAACTTCCGCCAGCTCTCGGCGCTGAAGCTTTTGCGTTCAGCACCAGTTCTGCTGTGGCAATGTCTTCTACTGCGACTCCGATTGATTTAAACAGGGTGATTTGATCGACCGATTTTCGTCCGCTTTCTTTCCCGGCGATCAGTTCACCGATTTCGATTAGTTCCTTACCGGCGGCGATGACATCGCCGGATTCCTTTAGCGCCGGTTCGCGTGATTCCACATAAATGGTCGATCGACGCAGCACTTCGTCATCCAACTCGCGCCAATTCGGCCGCGTAGCGCCGACAGCGTTGATGTGGGCGCCCGGTGCGAGCCATTCGCCGCGCAGAACCGGAGTGATTGCCGAGGTTGCTACCACGATTATATCCGCTCCGCGCACGGCTTCTTCAGCCGAATGGGCGGCGTGGGCGTTGAACTCCTGGGCGAAGCGTTCGGCGTTACGTGGACTCCAGACTTTCACTTCGCCAAATGACCGCACCAGTCGCAATGCTTCGAGGTGACTTCGCGCCTGCACACCTGAGCCAAGAATCGTTAGCGTTTTTGTGTCCGTGCGAGCCAGCAGCTTTGTCGCCACCGCCGATACCGCGGCCGTGCGCATTTCGGTAATGAGCCGGCCATCCATTACCGCCAGTGGCTCGCCGGTTTCCGGCCGAAAGAGCAAAATCATGGCGTGATGCGTCGGCACCTCTTTGTTTTGCGGATAGAATGTCACCAGCTTTGCCCCGAGCGCGCGACCCGAAGCGGGCATGATACCGAGAAAACCATTGTGCGGAGATATCGAAAGAACTGTTCGCAATGGTTGCAGAACGGCACCGGCAGAGAGATCTCGCAACGCATCAGCCATGGCCGGGATCAGGTCCTCCATGCGTAAACGCTTTCGCACTTCTTCTTCGTTTAAGATGATAGGAGCGGCTTCCATCGGGTTGTCCTTTTATCGTTAAGCGAGCAAAACGGATCGCTATTTCAATCGCATTCGGGAAATGTCCAACTTCACGTTCTCGCGTGCTTTTCGGCGTTCATGGCGGGTTGCCCTGAGGTAAATGAGTGTTCCGGCAAGGCCGAATGCGGCGGCACCGAGGAAGTTGGCGGCCGGGCTGCGGGTCCAAAGATAGGCGCCGACAATTGCACCGGCGCTGACGATCAGGTCGCGCACCAGATAATAGGCGCCGATCATCTGGCCGCGGTGCTCCGGTTCGCTGTAAGTGACGATGAGCGCCTTGCGTGAGGTATCGCCAAATTCTTTCAGCCCACGGATAAAAAAGGCAATCATCAGCGCGGGAAAGCTCCGTGAAAAAAGCAATACCACTGGGAAAAGGGTGAACATGACGAAAGTGGCGGCGACAAACGGTTCGCGTCGCCGTTTGTCAGCAAAATAGGAACTGGGAATGATGCACAACGTTGCGACCAGGACTTCAATAGTAGTGAGCAAGCCTACTTCCCGGCCGGTAACACCGGCGTAATCCATGGCGAAGATTACCACCCAGGCGAAAGGGATTCGCTCACAGAACCGGACTAAAATATCGCTGAACAACAACCACCACATCGAGGCATCAAACCCGCGCAGACTCTGCAGAAAGCTCCAGCGTTCTGGGCCGGGGGCGATTTCTGCGGCTTCTTTTCGTTCTTCGCGCAGTTCACGCAGCGCAATGAAGGTAACGCCAGAGAGGATGATCGAAATGATTAGCGCGATTCGAACCCCCGGCACGACACCGAAATGATCGATCAAAATTCCACCGATCACAGGCGCGATCATAATCGGGACGCGTTTGATCACCATCTGCACGCCGATCCCCATTGAGTAGCGATCGGCGGCGACGGAGGCGCCGACGAGCGAGAAAGTCGCCGGGAGAGAGAAACAACTCCAGGAGAGAAACAGGAACATTCCGGCAATGACACCGGCCCAATGCGGAATCAAAAGGACCAGCGCATAACCGGCGATCGAGACGAGGTTGAAAGTGATGAAGGCGCGCCGGTGGCCCCAGCGATCGGCCCATAATCCCCCAGGATAAGCGTAGATGGCGCCGATCAGAGTGCGTAAAGCATCATACAGACCGATGACGAACACACTGGCGCCGAGGGTCTGGAGATATTTCGGGATGAAACGCATCCACAGTTCCTCACCGCTCCCGATGATGAAAATCGCGATCAGGGTGATCACGAGATTGCGTTTGAGCGCGAAAAAATCGGCAAACGGTTTCCCGCGACTTACGTTCGGTTCAGTCGGCGTTTCCATGCGGCATGAGGTAAGTCGTGCGCAAGGTACTCAAGCTGGGCGAGTGAGCGAGTTATGAAGCGGATTCTATTGAAATACAAATGAGAGGTGTGCTGCGCGGAAGAAAGTCAGGCAGGATGCCTAACTTCCGGGTAAACGCTTCGCGGCGCTTTTAGTTCGACGCCGCGCAGTCGCCGATATAATTTCATCGTTTAGCGCATAATGGCCGAGATGATTTCTAATAATCCACCGCATGTGATTGTACGCGGGGGTGCGACTGGATTCGCGCAACAGATTCAGGTTGGTGCACATCAGCTTTCCGCCGACGAGCCAATCCAATCCGGCGGAACAGACACTGGGCCGTCACCGTACGATCTGCTCCTGGCTGCGCTCGGCAGTTGCACCTCAATGACAATTGGCCTTTACGCGCGGCGAAAGAACTGGCCGCTACAAGAAGTGGTCGTCTCGCTCTGGCATTCAAAGATTCATGCCGCCGACTGTGCCGAGTGCGAGACCAGAGAAGGCAGAATCGATCGAATCGAGCGCGAGATTCAACTGACCGGCTCGCTGACAAGTGAGCAGCGATCCAAGTTAATGGAAATCGCAGATAAGTGC
>Ga0207701_10000848_pt1 | contig 32419 bp, 18 predicted proteins | sample KBSSwiSSwithPhiX_FD_184294 | JGI IMG/M metagenome (GOLD analysis project Ga0207701, IMG submission 184294) | Switchgrass rhizosphere bulk soil microbial communities from Kellogg Biological Station, Michigan, USA, with PhiX - S5 (SPAdes) (version 2) | ecosystem: Environmental > Terrestrial >... | reverse complement strand
TCCCGCTCTCTCGCGAGCCGCTTCGCCGGCTCGTTCCGTTCGCGTGGCTCGCTTCGCTGCGCTCGCTCGCGCGGTGGTTCGCCACTTTATTCCTTCGTCAGCGCTTCGTCGAGGTTCAGCAATGCGTTGGCAACCAGAGTCCACGCCGCCTGTTCGGCGGTGTCGATATTGGCGACCTCGTAGCCCTTGATCGTCTGCGCGGCCGCCGTTCGATCGTTCCGGAATCGCTCGAGCTGCCGCTGGTACGAAGCGAGGATGCGCTCGATCTCCGCGGTCTTCGGCGTGCGGGTTGCCACCAGGCGGAACGCGTAAACTACGCGGGCGGAATCCGCCGGCGCCGCCTCCTTCAACGTGCGCGCCGCGAGAGAACGCGCGGCTTCGAAATACGCCTCGTCGTTCAGCGTCGTCAACGCCTGGAGTGGCGTGTTCGTGCGGACGCGACGGACGGTCGTGTGCTCGCGGCTCGTCGCATCGAACGTCATGAAGCTCGGATACGTCGCCGACCTTCGGATGAAGACGTACAGACCGCGCCGGTATCGATCCTCGCCGTCGCTCGGTGTCCACTTCTCGGTGCTGTAGGGAATGTCCCAGATGCCGTCTGGCTGCGGCGGAAAGACGCTCGGTCCGCCCACTTTGCTGCTCAAGAGGCCGCTCGCGGCCAGCACGCTGTCGCGCACCATTTCCGCTTCGAGGCGAAACCGCGGACCGCGCGCGAGCAGCCGATTGTACGGATCCCGTTCGACGAGTGCGGCGGACGCCTCTGACGTCTGTCGATAGGCGGCAGAAGACACGATCAGCTTGTGAATGGCCTTCTGACTCCAGCCCTGCTGCACGAATTCGGTGGCAAGCCAGTCGAGCAGTTCCGGATGCGACGGCGGCGATCCCTGCGTCCCGAAATCCTCGCTGGTTTCCACGATGCCGCGGCCAAAGAATTGTTCCCAGGCGCGATTGACAACCACCCGGGCGGTCAACGGGTTCTGTTCGTCGATCAGCCAGTGCGCCAGGCCGAGACGATTTGGCATCTGATCGTCGCGCAAGGAAGGCAGGCTCGACGGGACTCCCGCGTAGACCTGCTCGCCCTTGTCCATGAAGTTGCCGCGACGCCGAACGAACGCCGACGGCCGCTCGAAGCCGGGCCGCTCGCGCATCACCAACGCGGTGGGAATCCCCAGCGCTCGGAGCTGCTTCTGCAATTCGGCGATTCGATCGCGCGTCGGCTTCAGCGAAACGGCGACGCCCCGATAGAAGGTCGCGAGATCCTTCCGCTGCTGTTCACTTCGGTCACCTTCGGCGAGATTGAGCACCGGTCTCAACCTCGCAGGCAGCTCCACGACACGTTCAGGGCTTGCGCTGGAAGACAACGACAGCCTGACCCGTCCAATCGCCTGTCCGACGACGGCTCCTTGATACTTCAGCTTGATTGCAATCGCCCCCGGCATTTCCGTCGGCGTTTCGAGCGTGAACACGATCTGACGCGGCAGGCGCTTCTCTTCGCGGCTCGCATCGATACGCCATCCACGAGGCGCGACGGCATCGCGCGGCAGGCTCTTTGGAAAGAACGCCTCGAAGTTCGTGCCGCCGACTGCCTCGTCGGCCCGAATCGACTTGATCGGCTGACGTGTGCCGCCGGCGGAGATCTCCACGCCGTTCAGCACGAAGTTTCCATACGGGTCCCGGCCAGGACCGCCCTTTGGCAGCGACGGATCCGGCATCGCTTCCAATCGAATCGCCGTGACCCTCCCAGCCGTCGTCGTCCCTTCGATTGTAAAGATCGTTTCGCCCGGGTTCGGACCCGATGCGAGCACGGAACCGTCTGCCTGGACCGTGACGATGACACCTCCGTCGGCAGCCGCACGGCTCGGCATCAGCACGCGCCACGCGCTGGAGGGTTCGAGCCGCATCTCCTGTTCCCAGGCTGCTTGCTCATGCACCAGCGCCGGGTTGTCGGCCTTTATCGCTGCGTCGAGGCGATCGATTTCTTCCTGGATCTTCTTCCGTTTTGCTTCCTGCTCCGGCGTCGCCACATCGATCGTGGCTTCGAAGTATCGCGTGCCATCGCCGAACGTCCGCGAGTCGTAATAGCTGTTCTGAAAGAACGCCATCATCCGGTAGTAGTCCTTCTGCGTGAAGGGATCGTACTTGTGGTTGTGGCACTGCGCGCATCCTAGAGTCGATCCCAGCCACACCGTCGCGGTGGTGTTCACGCGATCGACCAGCATCTCGTATCGTGTCTCTTCCGGGTCGACGCCTCCTTCTTCATTCGTCATCGCGTTGCGATGGAAGCCGCTCGCGATCAATTGATCGGTCGTCGGATTTGGCAGCATGTCGCCCGCGATTTGTTCGATCGTGAATCGATCGAAGGGCATGTCGTGATTCAACGCGTCGATGACCCAATCCCGGTACTTCCACATGACGCGGGGAAGATCCTTTTCGTATCCCTGCGAGTCGGCGTAGCGGGCGAGGTCGAGCCACGGGCGCGCCCAGCGTTCGCCGTAATGCGGCGAGGCAAGGAGTGTGTCCACCAGCCGCGCATACGCGGCATCCTTGCCGTCGCGCGCGGCCTCGGCGAGAACTGCATCCACTTCGGCCGGCGACGGCGGCAGCCCGATCAGATCCAGCCACACGCGGCGCACGAGCACTTCGAAGGGCGCCTCGGCGGACGGGATCAGACTCTCCTTCTCGAGCCGCGCGAGAATGAAGCGGTCGATTGGCGTGCGGACCCAATCCGTCTTCTTCACTTCCGGCGGATCCGATCGCACCGGCCTGCGATAGGCCCAGTGCACGGGTTGTTCGTCGGCGGCAGGTGGCGCGACCGTCGGCTGGCCCGCACCCTGCGGCCAATGCGCGCCCTGATCGATCCACGCGCGAATCAATGCGAGCTGCGCGGTAGGAAGGGGGTCGCCGTCCTTCGGCATGCGATCGTCGCCGTCGAGCCCGAGGATCCGTCGAACGATCAGGCTGTGTTCGCTTTTGCCGGCGACGAGGATCGCGCCCGACTCGCCGCCCTTCGTGATGCCAGCGGGCGAATCGAGACGGAGCTTGGCCTTGGTCTTCTTCGGACCGTGGCACTCGTAGCAGTTCTTCTGAAGAATGGGCTGGATGTCGCGCGCGAAATCGACCGCTGTTGGGGGTGCGGCTGAGCTCTGCGCGTGAACAGACACCCACACGGTTGCGGTGACTGCCAGCGTTGCAGCCGCCAGACCCGGAAGGTATCCGCTTCGCATAAATAGGGTGTCTGGACGCCCAAGTGGGCGATCGATCCGGCGAAGAGGAGGTTAACACAGACCAGGGTCCGTGATCCGGGGTCCGCCATCAGTTAACTGATTCACGGAGAGCCGGCGTCCCGGACGACGGATCCCGATGCGTTTATTCCCCTCTCAACGCGATGACCGGGTCGACCCGCATCGCCCGCCGGGCAGGCAGGAAACTCGCGATGAATGCGATGCCGGCGAGGAAGATCGCCACCGCCAAGAACGTCAGCGGATCAAAGGGACTGACCTTGTACAGAAGCGATCGCGCCGCAGGCATTGCGGCGGCAGCCAGGACGCAGCCGATGACGATTCCAATCGAGGCAAGCACGACGCCCTGACCGACGATCAACCGCAGGATCTGCCGACGCCCCGCCCCGAGCGCGAGACGAACGCCAATTTCCTGCGCCCGCTGCGAGACCGAGTACGAGAGGACGCCGTAGACGCCGATCGCCGCCAGCAGCAGTCCAATGACACCAGTCGTTGCGAAGATCCAGCCATAAAGCCCGTACTGCCAGAATTGCAGCCGCCGCAGCTCAGACATCGTCCGCACCTGCGCCATCGGCAGGTTGGGATCGGAGGCGCGAATCGCTTCGCGGACCGCAGACGTCACCGACGCCGGGTCGCCGTCGACGCGAATCGTCAAACCCGTATTGAGGAATTGCTGGTAGGCGAACGGCACATACGCGGCCGCCGGCGCCTGATCGTTGCCCGGATCGACGCCGTACAGGTTGAAGTCCGGCGTCACGCCGATCACCGTGAACCAGTCCTCCTTCGGGCCGTCGAGTTTAAAGCGTCGGCCGATGACGTCACCGTTCGGCCAGAACTGCTTCTTCATCTGTTTATTGATCACGGCGACCGGCGAATGGGACCAGCCTTCGGCATCGGTGAAATCACGCCCCTCGACGATCGGAAGGCTCATCGTCGTCATGAAATGCGGCGTGACCGCAAGCAGCGAGATGCCCCTCTGCTCTTCTTTCGGCACGGCTCTGCCTTCGACAATGACCGTGCCGCCGGCTCCGCCGCCGCTGAGCGGGACGAAGTTCGACGCAAAGGTCGCTCGGACGGCGGGCAGCGCCTCGACGCGCCGCACGATGTCCTCAACGCGGCGAAGTTTCGCGTCCTCGGCCTCGTACACATCGCCCGGCATGTAGAAGCGCATCGTCATCAGCGGCTTCGGATCGAAGCCCACGTTGAACGTGCCAAGGTTCCAGAACGTGCGGACGAAGAGAAGCGCGCCAACGAGCGCGACGAGGGCGAAGGCGATCTGCGCCACGACGAGCGAGCTGCGGAGGAATGACTTCGCCACGCTGTTTCCGCGCGTCCCTTCCTTCAGCGTCTCGTGCAGGTTGCCTCTCGAGATCTGCAGCGCCGGAAACAATCCGAAGACGATGGCTGTTCCGGCGGCGACTGCCACCGTGTAAATCACAGACCGCCAATCGATTTCCCAGTGAACGTAGTAAGGGACCTGATCGGGCGGAATGGCCGAGGCGATGAGGCGAGTGCCGGCGACGGCGAGGAGGATGCCGAGCGGCACACTCAGCAGGCCGAGCACCAGGCTTTCGGTCAGCAATTGACGGACGATTCTCGCGCGGCCCGCGCCGAGCGCGGCGCGAACCGAGATTTCGCGGCGGCGCCCCGCCGCACGTGCCAGAAGCAGATTCGCGACGTTGGAACACGCGATGAACAGCACGAGGGTGACACCGGCCATCATCAAGACCAGGACGAGCGGCACCTCCCTGGGCAGAAACGCGTCGCGCAGCGTCCGCAGCCTCGAGACCCAGCCTTCGTTCGTGCCCGGGTACTGCGACCCGAGTCGTCCTGCGATTGCGTCGAGCTCATGCCGCGCCTGGTCCATCGTGACGTTCGGCTTCAGCCGCCCGAACGCGAACAGGCCGCGGAAGTCACGCTGGTCCTTCGCGACCAGCGGAACGAGCGGAACCCAGAGCCTTTGATTGTTCGGGAACGCGAACCCCTTGGGCATCACGCCGACGACGACGTGTGGCTTGCTGTTCACGAGGATCGCCTGCCCCACGATGTTTTCTATTCCGCCATAGCGATTCATCCAGACGTCGTAGCCAAGCAACACGACATCCGCGGCACCTTCACGATCGTCCTGTTCATTGAAATCGCGGCCACGAATGGGATGGGTGCCCAGCGTTGGAAACAGATCCCACGAGATCCCTGCGCCGAGATACCGCTCCGGCTCACCTTTTCCGTCAGCGATCGTCAGGCTTCGTCCACTGACCGCCGCGATCGTCGAAAACACGGAGTTGGCTTCTTTCCAATCCCGCATGTCCAGATACGAGAGGCCGGCCTGATCGTTGGTCTTTGGCTTCTGCTCGCCGACGACGAGAAGGCGATCCGGATCGGTGTAGGGATACGGTTTGAGCAACACGCCGTCGATGAGGCTGAAAATGGTGGCGTTCAGGCCGACGCCGAAGCCGAGACAGAGGATGGCGACCGTTGCAAACCCCTTGGCGTGCGAGAGGTTACGCAGGGCATACCGGACGTCCTGGATGAGCATGGGGGCTTAGACGAGTTGCGGGGGCGACATGTTGCGGCAACCGGTGAGCGACGAGAGGGTCAGACGGGGGTCAGACCCCCGTCATACCTCAAAATGCGCTCTTTGAGTCGTCTCGGTGGTCTGACCCCGGTCTGACCCCGCGTTCAGCGACTCGCGCTCGTTGGCGACGACCCGGTCAACGCCGCGCGACAGTAGTCGACGCACTTCTTTGTTTCCTTGACGGCGTCAGACCCCTCGGGAATCTGGTACTCAAGCTCGACCGACCCCGGCAGTTTCCACTTGTTCTTGCTCACCATCTGCAAGATGTCCTTGATCGGCGTTTCGCCGGTGCCCCACGCCAGGTTGAGCGAGCAGTGTTCCGGCGTCGTTCGATCCTTCAAATGGAAGCTCGAGATGCGGTCGTGGTACTTTTGCAGGAAATCCATCGGCGTGCCGCCGACGTTGCCGGCCGCGACCCAGTGGCCGAAGTCCACGTTGGCCATGTTTCCTTTAGACAGCGAAAACGCCTGATCAAAAGCGGTCATGCTGCCTTGCAAGTGGGTGTGATACGCCGCGTAGATCTTCTTCTTCATCGCGAAGTCGCCGATCCGCTTCAGCTGCGCGGCTGCGTTCTCGCCGGCCGGCAATTCGAGCGTCGTGTGGGTGCACCCCAGCGCTTCTGCGACGTTGAAGATGTACTCGAACTCCTCGTCCGACATGTTCGGACTGAGCTGCTTCCAGGCGTAAATGCTGACGCCGGCGTCGTTGTACATCTTGCGAAGCTGCTTGAACTTGTCCATCGACACGGACGTGCGCCAGGCTTTGAGCTTCGCCTGCGCTTCCTGCTGCGCCGCAATCTGCTCCGGCGTCTGTTGACCGCGTCCGCGTCCACCGCCCCCGGCGCGCCCCCCCTCTTGTCCCGGCGCCGGGATCACGCAGCTCTCGCCCTTCCAGCTTCCCATCTTGGCGCCCGGAGGCAGGTTTGCCGGATCGACTGGTTCTCGGCCGCGCCGGCCACCCCCGTCTGGCGCCGCGCCTCGCGGGCCGCCCGCGCCGCCAGGGCCACCGCCACGGCCTGATGTTGGCGCACCGGCATAGCTCTCCGCGGTGTCGCCCATCAGCTCGATTGCGCTGATGCCCGAGTCGAGAATGTACTTGAGCGTGGCCTCGGCACCCTGATCGGGCATGCTGCGGTAGCTGTAAGTGATCGTGCCGATCTGTACACCATTGATGAGTGAATTGGGTTTGGCCTGCGCGAACGCGCCGAAGATCGATTCGGTGTGGCCGATCACGGCTGCGGCCGGCAGCCCCGCCAGCGCCAGCTTTCCGAATTCCCGTCTCGTATACGACATAATTTCTCTCCTCGGCTGGGGTTGAAACGGCAGCCCGCCGCAGGCCGCGTTACGGTCGTGACACAGTCTACTGCCTACTGCGGACCGTTGATCACAAACCGGTCGTGGACTCTGGAATGTGTGGCCCGACGGCCTGATCTGTCCAACCTCACTGGCCAGCGCCGCCCTCTGTCAGCGTGTGTATCCGATCGACGGCCAAACCCTTCCACACCTCTTCGTTCCCATTTGGCCACCTGACGATCACGCGCTCCACTGTCTTCGCCTCTCCTAACCCGAACTGCAGGCGCAGATCGTTCTGCGAATAGTAGCTCCCTCCCCCACGGACTTCTTGACGCTGCTCTCCATCCGCCGTGATCACGCGCACCAGCGATCCGATCGCACTCCGATTCGATCGAGTCCCGACAAGCTTCACCGTGATCCAGTGATGCCCGGTGGTCTGATCGAGCCGAAACAGATCCGGCGTGTCATGGATGTTGTTGATGATGACGTCGATGTCGCCGTCGTTGTCGAAGTCGGCGAAGGCCGCGCCGCGTGATGCTTTTTCGGTAGTCACCGGCGCGCCCAGCTGCGCGGTGACGTCCGCGAATCGTCCGTTGTGAAGGTTGCGATAGACGACCTTCGGTTGCTTGTAGGCGGCCTCGGTCTTCAGCGTGTCAACCTCAGGGTAGACGTGGCCATTCACCAGGAACAGATCGGCCCACCCATCGTTGTCGAGATCGAGAAAGCCGACACCCCAGCCGAGCCAACGGGTGTTCACGCCGACGCCGCTCGCAAAAGTGCGGTCCTCACACATGCCAGTGCCGGTGTTGGAGTACAGGGTTGAGGTATCGCCGGCGAAGTTGGTCTTGAAGATGTCCATCGTGCCGTTGCGATCGTAGTCGGCGATGGCGATCCCCATCCCTGACTGCGACTTCCCGTCCTGGCTGTACGCGCAGCCCGCAGTCGTGCCGATGTCTGTGAACGTGCCGTCGTGGTTGTTCCGGTAGAGCGCGCTTGGATTCGAGTCGTTGGCGACGTAGATGTCCGTCCACCCGTCGCCGTCGAAGTCGAGCGTGGAGACGCCGAGCGCGTAGGTGCCCTTCGCCTGGCGGATATGCGACTGCTCGGACACGTCGGCGAACCTGCCGTCGCCGTCGTTGTGATATAGCAGATTCCTCGCGCCCGGGAGGCCTGGCGGGCCACATGCCACGGCGAGTCCCTTGTACCGGCACAATCCGGATGACGGCAGCGGAGTGGCCGACAGATCAAGGTCGATGTAGTTGCCGACGACCAGATCGAGCCGCCCGTCCCGGTCGTAGTCGAGAAACGCGCATCCGGTGCTCCAGCGGCGAGGAGTGATCAGATGTGCCGCGGCCGTGACGTCTTCGAAACTGCCGTCTCCCTTGTTTCGATAGAGTTTGTTCTGACCCCAGTATGTGACGAAGAGATCGTCGTAGCCGTCGTTGTCGTAGTCGCCCGTGCAGACGCCTTGTCCCCAGCCGCTCGCAGCGAGTCCGGCGCGGGCGGTCACGTCCTCGAACGTGCCGTCGTGACGGTTTCGATAGAGGTGATTGGTCGGCTCCTGTCCTTTAGCGAAGCCTTCGAGCGTGGTGCCGTTGACCAGAAAGATGTCGAGCCACCCATCGTTGTCATAGTCGAAGGCGGCCACGCCGGTGCCGGTGGTCTCGATCAGATACTTGTTGGTTCCCTGTCCGCCGTAGATCGTCTTCGCGGTAAGGCCGGCCTTCGCCGCGATGCTGGAAAAGGAGAACCCGAGGTCCTTCGTCGGCTGCGGCGTGACGGTGATGCCTATCCAAACGAAAATGGTGGCAGTCAATACTCCGATCCGAAGATCGATCATTTCGAGCCGCTCTTCCGGTGGAGCATCACGACATCGGTCAGCGGCGGACCGCCCGACACCGACGCAATTGTCACGCGGCGCAACTGCTCGAAGCGCAAACCGACTGCCTCCGTAATGTCGCCGAGCACGGGCCGCGGTTCGTTGTGCAAGAACACGCCGCCGGGTGCAAGCATCGCGGCGACGTTGCTGATCGCCAGCATCAGTTGCGTGTCGTCGAAATACGGAAGAATGTTCGTGGCAATGATCAGATCGACGGGCGCACTCGAAAGTCTCGACGTCACGACGTCGAGTTGTTCGGCCGTGAGCGACTGTGCCACGTTAGGACGGGGTTGGAGCCTCTTGAACAGATGCCCGGACACCGGCGACCTTGGCGGAATGAATCCATCGGCGATGCCCGCGCCGATCTGGTGAAAGTACGCGCGGTACTCTTCAGTCAGGTGCACGGTGGCTGATTCCGGAATACTGACGAGCGTCAACTCTGGCGGACTTGTCCGGGCTTGCGCGATGTGATCGACGACTCGTGGATTGATGTCAGCACCTATCACCGTCAGATCACCCAGGCGCGACAGGCCGAGTGCGACCAACGCGTCGATCACGGTCCACGGCTGGTAGCTTTCAGGCGGCGCGTTTTCGAGCAGACCGGTACGCGGCGCCAAGTCGAGTCCGGGACCGATGATCAGCACGCGACGGATCTGGCGCGAGGGGTCGAGCGCTTTCAGAATGCCGAGGCCGTTGTACACGACAAATCCCGCTTCAACCGCCGTGTCCGTGCTCAAGCCACGGGCGCGATAGAGCGCGGCGACCGCGTCTGGACCAGCCCGCTGGGCGACGAATTCCTTGTCGTACACGAATTTCATTGCGCGCGTGTACTCGCGGGTGAGCGCGGCTTCGCGTTCGCTGGCGTTCGGGAAAGTCGAACGCACGAGCCCACGGAAATATGTCAGCCGCGGATCAGTGGACGACGAGTCGAGAGCCTTGAGCAAGTCGCTGAGACGTGCGCGCACGTCGGCCGGAACGGTGTTGCCGTTGTCGATCAGCCCCTTCGCGCTGATCGCGGGCTCGATCGGCGGACGGCGCGTGAAGCGCGTCGACTGAAGCGCGTAGAAAACCAGGTGGTCGAGGTCCCCCTCTCGGACGCGCCGGGCATCGTCCTCGCGCACGCGCTCGAGGTAGGCGTCAAAGGAGGCTTTCGTAATGCCGCGGCTTTCGAGCCTGGCGTGGAAAGGCTCGAGATCGTTCCACGTGAGCGGTGCGGTGGACGAAGAACTCTGAATGAGTACGGCGAGGCCGATTGCGCAAACGGCGGCGCGGAGACGCACGGGTTTTATTGTAGGTGAGAAAAAAAGGCCGGGGCTTTCGACCCCGGCCTGCATGCTCGCGCGCCGGAAGTCGGGGTCCGAAGACCCCGACCTCCTTACGACTCCCCGCGATTAATAACTGAACTTGAATCCCAGCTGGAATGCCCGCTGGAAGTTCGACTGGACGGTGACGTTACGGTTGATCCGTCCAAAGTCAGCCGAATTCGTGTCCTGGTTGTAGTTGCGCTCGTCGTACATCGGGCTGTTCAAAAGGTTGAACGCTTCGAAGCGCATCTGGAACCGCGTCTTATCCGTGATCCGGATCATTTTGGCGATGCTGGCGTCGAGTTCCCAGTAGATCGGGCGGCGGAACTCGTCATACCGGAACATCGCGGTGCGGCGCTGGAACGCCTGTCGGACGAGGAAGTATGGCTGGGTGCAGCCATAGGCGACCGAGTACGACTGCAGATCGTACTTGTTGGTGGTGGTGTTGTATGTGCCAACGCACGGCTTGACGCCGTAGATGAACTGCCCTTCTTTGTCGCCGTTGAGGGCGATGTCCTTGAGCGCGACGCCGGGCGCGAGGTCGACGTTGCCCGGCATGTCCCACGGCTGTCCCGACTGGAACACGAACATTGGCGCCAGCGACCAGCCACCGAGGACGTAGCCGACCATGTCCTTACGGTTCTGGCCCGGCAGCTGCCACACGCCCGATGCGGTGAAGCGATGCTTGCGCTGTGAGAAGTACGGGCCGTTGTTCTTCAGCAGCGAGACGTCGTCGACATACGCGTTGCCGATGCCGGTCCCGGTGTTGGCGCCGTCTTCCGTCCAGCGTGGCACCCAGGTGTAATTGAGCGCCATCGTCATACCCCTGCTCCAGCGCTTGTTGGCGACCAACTGGAGCGAGTCGTACCACATCTTGCCGAAGTTGTTTTCGGTCTGGGTGATGCCGCCGAACGCGTTGTAGGGCCGCGCCAGCTCGGAGCGCGCGAGCGTTTGACTGGTGAAACGCGTCGTGCCTTCGAAACCGGGAACGCCGAAGTACGGATTCGTGATCAGCTGATCGCAGAACGAACGGCTTCCGCCCTGAGTCACGTCGCACTGCGCCTGGAAGGCGGCAGACGCCTCATTGACCCCGCCCCAGTTCCCCTGCACGTCGTAGCTGCGGCTGCCGACGTAGCTGGCCTCGAGGACGACCCTCCACGGCAGCTCACGCTGGATGCCGATTGAGTACTGGTGCACGCTCGGCGTCACGAAATCGGGGTTGGCGAAGGTGATCCCACGTCCGAGGTTCGTCAACGGCCCGAGCGAGCTGCCCGGCGGCTGCTGGATCCCGTTCGGGTACGGATTCGACAGGATGTTTGGAATCACCGTCCGGTTCCCGTCGTTCGAACTGATCAGCTGTGTGGCCAGGCTGAACCCCTGCGTCTGGCCCTGCCCCGTGGGGTTCAAGTAATACTTGCCGTAGCCCGCACGGAATACCGTCTTGTCGTTGATCTGGAACGCCATGCCGGCGCGACCCTGCCAGTTATTCTTGTCGTACTTGTATGGCGTGGTCGGGTTTCCGTTCTGGCCCAGGAACGTCAATCCACCCTTCACCGGCTGCCCGATTGTCGAACCGATCGGGTTCTGAAGCGACTGATCGAAGATGTAGTTCAGCCGATCCTGTGCTTCGGAAACGGGGCTGTTGAAGTCCCACCGGAACCCGAGGTTCAGGGTCAGTTTGTTCGAGACGCGCCAGTCGTCCTGAATCCACGGCGCCACGAACGTCCACTCATAGTGAGGGAACAGGTTGACCGGCACGTTGCCCCCAGACGGAGCGCCGAGCAGGAAGGCGGCCCAGGTGTTGCCTTCCAGCGTGCTGGTCGTATTCAGCGTGCTACGAGTAAACGTGGAGCGGGAGAAATCGACCTGTCCGCCAGCGTTACCGTAGTTCGTGCTGTACACGTTGGTGAAGCGTGTGTCGAGGCCGCTTCGGACGTTGTGATTGCCGCGCGTGAGCGTGATGTTCGGCTGGATGGTGTAAATCTTGTTTTCGTTTGGCCCGAAGCCGCGCGACAACGTGACGAAGTCATCCATGTTAATGACGGGGAACAGTCCGCCGACCTGAGCCGCCGGGAACTGCGACACCAGACTCGCCGGCCAGCCGAGCGACGTGGAATCGAAACCGAATGACGGCGTGCCCTGGCTGCCCTCGAAGTAATAGGTGAAGCTGCCGCGCACGTTGAACACCGTACCGCCACCGAGGATGTGCACCCAGTCGCCGACGACGGCATCGTTGTGGCGATCAAGCGGCAACTGACCGTTCTGGGCCGGGCCGGTACGAATCGCGGTGGTGTTTCGTATTTCATTCCGTTTGTTCTGACCCCAACGGAAGAACATGCGGTCGTTCTGGCTGAAGTTGTGGTCGACTTTGCCCACCCAGTTCCAGAATTTGTCCTGGTTGAAGTGCTCGTTGTAGCAGAGGTTCTGCTGCCAGTCTGGCTGCCCCGGCGTCGTGCAGTTCGGATCGGGGTAGTACTGCATGAGCGCCTTGGCCACGGGGCTGAAGCGATTGGCGGGAATGATATTGCCGGGGAACGGATCGCGCGTCCAGACGCCATTCACATCGCGGCCGGTCGCCGGATCGTAAATGATGATCGGAACCCCCTGTGCGTTGACGAGCTTGCTGAAGTCGCCGTTCTTCATCGCCGGCGTCGGCACGCTGCTGAACTGGGCCGCCGGCGTGCCCTCGCGGTACCTCTCGCCGTTGAACATGAAGAACGTCTTGTTGGTGCCGTTATAGATGCCGGGAATCTTCACCGGGCCGTCGATCTCGAATCCGTATTGATCGAGGTAGTGGTTCACCTTCGGCGTGCTGCGCGCGTTCAACAGGAATGAGTTCGCATCGAGCCATTTACGGCGGTAATACTCGTAGACGGTTCCGTGGAAGGAGTTGGTGCCCGACTTCAGCGACATGTTCATGACGCCGCCGGCGGTTCGGCCGTACTGCGCATCGTAGGAGTTCGTCTGCATCTTGAACTCCTGCACCGCATCGGCGGGCGGGACGTAGGCGATGTTGTTGCCGCCCTGGTTCGCATTGTTCGGCGCGCCATCGAGCAGGAATTCGTTGTTGCGGTTCTGTCCGCCGTTCATCGACCAGTCGGCGAGCGCGCCGTTGTCGAACGGACGAAGATAGATGGCCTGTGCGTTGTAGGTGACGCCGGCGATCAAGGTCGCAAGGGCCATCGGGCTGCGCGACTGGAGCGGCAGTTCGGCGATGCGCGCCTGATCGATGACCGTGCCGCGGTCGGCCTTGCTCGTTTCGAGCAGCGGGGCCTCCGCCGATACGTTCACGCTTTCAGTGACGCCCCCGACACCGAGCTGCGCGTTGATGACCGCGACCTGGCTCACTTCGAGCCGCATGTCGGTCCGGTTGTATTTTTGGAACCCGCTCATCTCAACCGTAACCGTATACAGCCCGGGACGGAGGAACGGGATGGTGTAATTGCCGTCGTTGTTCGTGACCGCCGTGGCCACTTCGTTGGTTTCCTGGTTACGGACGGTGACTGTTGCTCCAGGGAGCGCGGCCTGGCTTGAATCGACCACCTGGCCTTTCACCGTGGCCCGGAATTCCTGGGCCGTCGCGCCGCCTACCATCGCGAACAAGATCGCGATGATGAGGAGGCCCTGACACGACTTCATTCTCATCATTCGGTGTCCTCCAAAGTACGCCGGACAAAAAGAGCACGAACACCAAAGGCCGACGCCCGACGGGGCCTCGACTTGGGACCCCGGCAGCCGATGCTGCCGCCAAATCCGCCGCACTGTAGCGGTTAAGTTATACAGCCGGAGGCAGACTATGACAAGTGTGTGGCAGCGCGATTGTGGTGTTCTGCACTGTAGAACGCGGGCGGCAGCCGGCAGAACCGCGTAGCCTTTGGCCCAGAGTGGAAAAAGTTGAGCGTGTCACTTGTGAATTGGCGGGGCAACCAGGCCAGGATTGAGTTTCGCAGCGCGCAAAAACGCCTCGCGCGCCTCCTGTGCCCGGCCGAGGCGTTCCAGCGCGCGCCCCAGCTGGTAGTAAGCAGGTGCATATTGCTCGTTGGCGGCCGTCGCGCGGCGGAACAGGTCAACGGCTGCCTGGACGTCGCCGGCGTTGAGCTTTTCGATCCCGACCGCCGTCATGACACTCGCCTGTTGATCGGCCTCGGTCCGTTGGCGCAGCCGCTCGGACTCGGCGAATTCGGCTCTGGCTCCGGCCTCGTCGCCCGACAACTGAAGGACCTGCGCGAGCGTGTAATGCGTCGGCGAGTCCGAACGAAGCGCGATCGCGCGGCGGAGCGCGCTCGCCGCGCCCGCCCAGTCCTTGCGCGCCTTGAGCACCGATCCAAGCGCAAACTGCGCGTCTGCGTAGTTGGACTGCTGCGCGATCGCAGCTTTCAGCTCGATGATCGCCGGATCGAATTCTCCCTGCCGCCAGTAGATGACGCCGAGCAGGTAGTGGATCTGCGGCTGCGGATCTTTGGCGAGCGCCCGTTTCAATTCGTCGATCGCCTGAGACGCCTGGTCAGCACGGTTCAGGACGAGGGCCAGGTTGTAGCGTGCGAGCGTGTGCTGCGGCGCGAGCTCCAGCGTCCGGCGAAAGCTGGCAATCGCATCGGTGATGTTCTGTTCGGATTGAGCGAGTCCGAGCGTGAACGAGCGGTCGGCGTCTTTCGGATCCTCGGAGACGAGCGCACGCGCCCGCTGGACGGCTTCGTCGCCGCGTCCGACCTTCACGAGCGCGAGAATCAGGTTGTTGGATGCTTTACGAAACTCAGGCTTCTGTTGCAGCGCGGTCCGGTACGCGACCACCGCGGCGTCGAGAGCGCCGATTCGTTCCAGCGCTTCACCGAGGCGGTTCTGGATCTCGGCGTCACGAGGCGCGAGGCCCGCCGCTTCCCACAGCAGCGACAGCGACGCTGGATAGTTGCCGTCGCGCTCGAGCTGGGCCGCGCGGTCGTACAAGTCCTTCGCGCGATCCTGCGCGGGTGCGAGCGTTAGAGATCCCAATACGAGCGAGATCGCGAGGTATACAGGAACGATCATTCAACATTCAACATTCAGCATTCAGCATTTACTGGATCTTCCTCAGCAACACGTTCCGATACTCGATCGTGAAGGGCGGGCCGACGTGCATCTGGAATCCGAGCAGGCCTTCGGCGGCGTAGTGTTGTGAGTCCTCATCGAGAGCGACGGCCATCAATTGGCCGTTGATCAACTGCATCAGCACCGGCCCGCGCGCGATGATGTGATATTGGTTCCAGCCGTTCACGTTCATCACGCCTCGAAGCAACGTGTTGTCGCCGATCGTGCCGACGACCTTGTAGCGCGGCCCATCCACGATGCGCGTCACCTGGCCGCGTTTCGAGAGCACGACGTGACCCTCGCCGGTCGGTGCGCGTCCGCGTTCGTCGTGGACGTTGCCGACGTACCCCTCGGTGAAGTCCATGTCGGCCTGGTACCCTTTGAGCACCCACTTGCCGATGTTCGGCAGTTCACTGCTCCGATACTGAATGCCGCTGTTGGTGCCGTTCATGCGGAACTCGACCTTCAGTTCGAAGTCCTTGACCGTGCCGCCGCGCCAAATCAGGAAGTTGTTCAACTTGACGACTTTTTCCGGCGTGGTTTCGCCGACGATCTCTCCATTCTCGACGCGCCAGAACGTCGTGTCGCCGTCCCACCCGTTCAACGTCTTCCCGTCGAAGATTGGCACGAAGCCGGTGTTGTCATCCGCTTCGGTCTGGGGATACACCCCTCCTCCACGGCCGGTCTGCGGAGCCGTCGTTTGTTGCGGAGCAGCGACAGGCTGCGCGCCGACACGCGTCAGCGTCGCCGCGCACAACAGCACGACCGACGTAATGCCCCACGCTGACTTCATTCATCCTCCTCGGGCTACGCGAACGAAACGCCGATGTGATTCCCGACCGACCTGATGTAGTCGCGTCCTTCCGTGTACTCCTCGGGCGTCTGCAGGTGCTCGAGCATCAGCGGCGCGTCTACACCGAGTCGAGACAACTGACGCAGATACTCCGCGTAGTCCATCTGGCCCTTGCCCGGCACGACTTCCTTGAAGTGAACGTTGTACTCGGGAACCCACGCAAGGTCCTTCGCATGGCAGGACACGATCCACTTGCCGAGCTTCGAGAAGCACTCGGCGATGAATTCGCGATTCTGGTAAAAGCGCGTGGGCGAATTGATGCCGTTACAGACGTCCATGTGGACGGCGAACGCGGGGCGATCCACGGCCCGAATCAGTTTGAGGTAGGAGTCAGGGCCATCGGGCAGGCTCCAGCCCATCATCTCGATCGAAAACTTCGTCGCGCGCGGCTTCACGGCATCGATCACGGTCCGGCAATTCTCGACGGTGGCGTCGAAGAATTGCTGAGACACGTTCTTGGGGTCGGCGCCGTACCAGACGGACGGGTTGTAGGAGCCGGCGATGTCCACGCAGCAGCGCGCCTCGACGACGTCCGCGAGGGCGAGCCGGTCGGTGACGTATTTGAGATTGTCAGCGCGTTTCTGCGGATCGGGGTCGAGCATGTTCCGCCACGCGCCGACCTCGGCAATCAGTACGTTCTCTGCCGCAAACGCCGATCGGATCGCGCGCACGCGGTCGCCGTCGGCCGCGGTTGCCGACGGGCAGTACGCCGCGCTGTAGCCGAGCCGCCGATGCTCACGCGCAAGTTCGGCGGGGTCGTCGGATTTCAGGAAGATGGGCCCGCCAAGCCGGATCGGCCGTGTCTGTCCTTTCGCGGCCGATTGAGGCCGCATCATGAGAAAGGGCACGGCCGCGCTTGCGACCAGAAAGTCTCGCCGACGCATCATCGGGGTGCTCATTTCACTTGGTGAGGTGGTGAATCGGTGGATTGATGAATTCGGCTTCGCACGCGCTACCGCGCGTGCTTTGAAAGCGCGGCAGTAGCCGCGCCATGCCAATTCACCAATTCACCAATTCGCCGATTCTACTCCGGCTCAGCGCTCGACCAGCCGGTTCCGCTTGACAACCCCTCACCAGAGTTCTACGGTAGCCCCCGCCGGGAGAAAGGATCTTCTGATCGACTCACTGTAAACCGCTCTCGAGGAGTGTGCTATGCCGTTGACCGTTCGTCGTCACGTCCGTGCACTTTGCTGCTCCGCCGTCCTCCTCGGCTGCGCGCTCGCTGCGCCAGCCCTCCACGCCCAAGTGCTCTACGGGTCCCTCGTCGGGACCGTCACTGATTCGAGCGGCGCCGCGCTGCCGGGCGCGACGGTCACCATCGAACAGACCGAAACGAAGTTGTCCCGCGAACTGGTCAGTGACGCGGCGGGTGCCTATCACTTCACGGCGGTCCCATCGGGCACTTACACCATCTCGGTGAAGATGAACGGTTTCCGCACCTACAGTCGCAGCGTGCCGGTGTCGTTGAACTCGGTGGCACGCGTCGATGTGAAGCTCGAGATCGGTCAGCTGTCCGAGAGCGTTCAGGTGTCGGCCGAATCACCGGTACTGCAGACCGACAAGGCGGAGGTTCGCGCCGAACTCAAGGCCCAGGAACTGGAAAACCTCCCGGTGCCGATCGGACGCAATTATCAGCAGCTGTTCAAAGTCATTCCCGGCTTCACGCCGCCAGCCGACGCGCACTCGATTCCGTCGAACCCCTCGCGCGCACTGGTGTTCAACGTCAACGGCGCGAGCCGTAGCTCGAACAACACGCGCATCGACGGCGTCAGCACGACCAATATCTGGCTGCCTCACGTCGCCGCGTACGTCCCCGCGCTCGAATCGCTTGAAACGGTCAACGTCGTGACCAACAGCTTTGATGCCGAGCAGGGCCTCGCCGGCGGTTCGGCGATCAACGTGCAGATCAAGAGCGGGACGAATCAGTTCAAAGGATCGGCGTTCGAGTACTACACGAACGAGAAGATGCGGGCGCTCAACTACTTCACGCCGGCGGGCACGTCGAAGGGCAAATGGACCTATCACCAGTTTGGGGCGACGCTTGGCGGGCCGATTCAACGTAACAAGTTGTTCTTCTTCGGCAGCTACGAGAACACCCGCGACCACCAGTTTGCGACGCGCACCATTTCAGTGCCGACCGACGCGCTGCGCCGGGGGGATTTGTCAGCGTCGTCGAGCGCGATCTACGACCCGGCAACCGGCGACCTCAACGGCGTCGGGCGAACAGCGTTTCCGGGAAACATCATTCCGGCGGATCGACTCGATGCCACGGCGCTCAAGCTGATCTCGATGATGCCGCTGCCGAATCTCCGAAACGCAGACGGGTCGGTACCGCTCACGAACAACTACTTCATCAAGGCGCCATTCAATTTCGATCGCTGGACGCTCGACACCAAGGTGAATTGGAACGCGACGTCCAAGTTGAATGTCTTCGGCCGCTACAGCCAGCTCGATTTCTGGACGTTCAATGAGACCGTCTACGGTGATCAGCTGCAGGGGATGCCCATCGGCGGCGGCAATCCCGGCACCGGCACGGGAGGCACCTACAACTTCTCCGCAGGCGCCACCTACGTCTTCTCGCCTGCCATCGTCGCGGACGCCCACTTCGGATACGTGCGACAGTCCGTCTCGGTTGAACACACGGACATCGGACAGAACAAAGGACAGAGCCTGTTCGGCTTGCCAGGCCTGAACGGCCCGCGCGACTTCGAGGGCGGCATGCCCGTCTTCGACTTCGATACGTATCAGGACGTGGGGATCACCGAACTCTACATGCCCTACATCCGGCACGACGACCAGTATCAGACCGTCCTCAACTTGAACTGGATGAAGGGCGAACACAACCTCCGGTTTGGCACCGACATCTATTACCAGGGACTGAACCACACGCAGCCGGAACTCAGCGCGGGTGACAACTTCGGCGCGCGCGGCGGGTTCCGTTTCCGCGGCGGCCCGACGCAGTTGCCCGGCGGACCATCCGGAAACAGCTTCAATGCATGGGGCGCGTTTCTCCTTGGCCTGCCCGATCAACTCGGGCGTCTGAACGAGACGGTTGCACCGTACACCACGCGGATGTCGAGCTACAGCTTCTACGCCCGCGATCAGTGGCAGATGAGCAGTCGCCTGACCATTTCATACGGCGCGCGGTACGAATACTTCCCCGTTCCGACGCGAAGCGATCGAGGGCTGGAGCGCTACAACCCTGACACCAACATGATGGAAATCGGCGGCGTCGGATCGGTCCCCCGCGATCTCGGAATCGCTGCCGAAAAGGGGCTGTTCGCACCGCGCGTTGGCGCGACGTTCCGCGCCTCGTCCTCGCTCGTTATACGCGGCGGGTTTGGCATCACGAACGACCCGTACTCACTCGCGCGTCCGATGAGAACGAACTATCCGGTGCTGGCGAACCTCGTCGTTCAGGCGCCGAACGCCTCGTTTGGCTGGGCGGGAAAAACGGCTGACGGTGTGCCATCGGTCCCGGTGCCGGACCTCGGCAACGGCATCATTCCGATCCAGGGCAATGTGACCGCGATCACGATCCCGAAAGACTTCAACCGCGGTTACATCAGGTCATTCAACGGCGCCGTGCAGAAGGAGCTCAAGTGGGGCTTCGTTGGAGAGGCCGCCTACGTCGGGACGCGCCAGATCGACCAGCTCGGATTTCTCGAACTCAATTGGTCGCCGATTGGCGGCGGTCAGGCCGGACGTCAGTTGAACAAGGCATTCGGCCGCACAGCGCAGACGCGTCTCGTGGCGCCGATCGGCGATAGCAAGTACGACGGCCTCCAGACACGTTTGGATCGCCGCTTCAGGAACGGCGTCCAGCTGGGCGTAAGCTATACCCTCTCGAAATCTACGGGGATCGCCGGAGCGCCCGACAGCGACGGCGCGCCGCGGATAATGATTCCCGACTACTACTCACTGAATACGGCACTCAGCCCCTTCGATCGCACGCACAATCTCAACATCACGAACGTCACCGAGCTTCCGTTCGGGCCAGGCAAGCCCTGGTTGAAGGACGGCGTCGGGGCGGCGATCCTGGGTGGGTGGCAGGTCAACAACCTCATAAGTTTCTGGAGCGGGCTGCCGTTCGACATTACGGCGTCAGGCACATCACTGAACGCGCCCGAAAGCTCGCAGCGGGCGGATCAAGTCAAGGACCACGTCGAGATACTCGGAGGCATCGGTCCGAACAGCCCCTACTTCGATCCACTCGCGTTCAAGCCAGTGACGGAGGCGCGGTTTGGCACGGCCCCCTGGAGTGCGGTGCGCGGTCCCGGCTATGCGAACTGGGACTTCGGATTGTTCCGGGCGATCCGCATGCCCCATAACAGCGACTTGCAGATTCGATGCGAGGTATTCAATCTCCTGAACACGGCTCACTTCAACAACCCGGGCGGCAACGTCTCGAACCTGCAGCTCAATCCGGACGGAACGGTCCGCAACCTGAACGGGTTCGCTGTGGTCTCGAGCGCCTACGGCGAGCGCCAGGCGCGGATTGGGGTTCGTTTCGGTTGGTGAGCTAGTTAACGGAGGGGACGGAGGGAACTCCGTTTCCTTCGTCGCCTCCGGACAATAAGGCAATGCTCCTGACCAGAATCAGCTTCGGATTCCTTCTTGCCGGGCTCCTCGCGCAGAGCCCGGCACCACAGCAGCTTCCACCCGACACCATCTACTACAACGCCCACGTCGTGACGATGTGGGGCGATCATCCGGAGGTCGAGGCGGTTGCGATTCGCGGCGACCGCTTCGTCGCCGTGGGCAGCAACAGTGATGTTCGAAAGCTCGCGGCATCGACAACGCGCGAGGTCGATCTCGCGGGGCGGACGATCCTGCCAGGGCTGCAGGACAGCCACACGCATCCCATCTCGGCTGCGCTGAGCGAGCAGGACCGACCGGTGCCGGTGATGAATTCCATCCCGGACATCCTGGCTCAGATCCGCAATCTGTCTGACGTGACGCCGCCTGACGGCGTGATCTTCTTGCCGAAGGTCTACTCGACGCGCCTGGCCGAGCGGCGATATCCCACCCGGTACGAGCTCGATAAAGCCGCGCCGCGGCAGGCGGCCATGACCGATAACGGCTACGCATCGGTGCTCAATTCAGTCGCGCTCGAGCGGCTCGGGATTGGACGCGATACCCCGCAGCCTTCGAACGGCAAGATCATCAAGGACAGCAAGGGGGAGCCCACCGGACTCATTCTGGGTGCGCCCCAACTCCTCGGTACGCTTCGGCGCGCGAAACCGGTGACCCAGGACGACATGATCTGGGCGCTGAAAGCGATGCAGCAGAAGTACAGCGAGGTGGGCCTGACCAGCACGATCGATCGCAGTCAGGGCCCAGAAGGCTTCCGTGTCTACCAGTCGCTGCGACAGCAGAATCAGCTGACGGTCCGTAGCACCGTCACCTATCTCATTAGCGGCCAGGGGACTCCAGACCAGGTGCGGCAGGACATCGAGCGCATTCCGTTCGTGACCGGCATGGGCGACGAGTGGTTCCGTGTCGGACCGATCAAGGTCGTGGCCGATGGCGGCATCCTCATCGGCACTGCGTACTTGCGCGAACCGTACGGCACTCACACTGGGATTTACGGCTACGACGATCCCGAGTACCGCGGCGTCCTGTCGGTTCCGAGGGAGAACTTGATCGAGATGGCGCGCGTCGCCAATCGTCTGGGCTGGCAGATGACCGCCCATACAACTGGCGGCGGCGCGACCGACGCGCTCCTCGATGCGTATGAGGCGGCGGACCGGGATCGTTCCATCGTCGACCGACGCTTTACCGTCACCCACGGGAACTTTCCCAACGCGCAGGCGATTCAGCGCGCGCGCCGGCTCGGAGTCGCATTCGACTCGCAGCCGGCGTGGCTGCATCTGGATGGCGCGGCGATCAAGGACGTGTTCGGTCCGGAGCGCATGCGCGATTTTCTTCCACTCAAATCCATGTTCGACGCCGGCGTGGTCGTTGCCGGTGGGTCCGATCACATGATTCGGTTCGATTCCCGCAACGCGATCAATCCGTACAATCCGTTCTTCGGAATGTGGATGGCGATCACGCGCAAGACCGTCGATGGCGCTATCCTCGGGCCCGACCAGGCGGTCACACGCGAGCAGGCGCTTCGCATGTGGACGTTGAACGGGGCGTGGATGACCTTCGACGAGAAGATCAAGGGATCAATCGAGCCCGGCAAGCTTGCGGACCTGGTGGTGATCTCGAAGGACTACCTGCGCTGCCCGGTTGACGACATCAAGGATATCGAGGCGCTCCTGACCGTGGTCGGCGGACAGGTCGTCTACCGCGGCACGGGGATGTAGCGGGCTATCTCTTTTTCGATCCGGCGACCAACAACACGACGCCGCCAGCCAGCGCCACCCCGCCAAACAGCGGTGGCAGCGGGATGCTCTTGTGCTTCTCAGCCGTTGCCTCGATTGGGCCGATATCCAGGACTTTTTCACGCCTCGTGTAACTGATCCCGCCCAGGGCCAGTGAAACCAGACCCAAAATGATGAGCAGGATGCCAACAATACGCATGAAACGCCTCCCGGCCGACCCCGCTGCAAAGAGCGTGCAGGACGGCTGGGTTGACCGATCGGGCCAAGTGCGCTATTTTTGAGTCATGTCACCCCGGCCCTGCGGAACAATGTGCGCCTGTTGTCGGCCCAGTCAGGGCCTGGTGCTGTTTCTGCGCGCGGGGGTGACGAGCACGACTTAGTCGAAGTAACTCTCACAGCGCTGACACCAGAAAGGCCCGGAATCTTCCGGGCCTTTTTTTGTTTTTGGAGACCATGATCGACGAATCAGTCGGGCAGATTTCGACGCTGGGGGCGCTTGTCGGGCGCACGCCCCTCGTCCGCTTGCGGAGCTTCGAGGTCCGTTCCGGCGTCGAGCTCTACGCGAAGCTGGAAGGCCATAACCCCGGCGGATCGGTGAAGGATCGCGCGGCGGCGGCGATGATTCGAGAGGGTGAACGTTCCGGAGCGCTGCGCCGGGACCGGATCCTGCTCGATGCGACCTCCGGCAATACCGGCATTTCCTACGCGATGATCGGCGCGTCCCGCGGCTATCGCGTCATGCTGTGCGTCCCGTCGAACGTCACCGCCGAACGGAAGCGCCTGCTGCAGATTTACGGCGCCGAGCTGGTGTTCACTGATCCGATGGACGGCAGCGACGGCGCAATCCGGGAGGCGCGCCGCCGCTACGAGCGGGAGCCGCATCGCTACTTCTATCCGGATCAATACAGCAACCCCGCGAACTGGCGCGCGCACTACGAAACAACCGGCGTCGAGCTCATCGAGCAGACGGATGGACGCCTGACCCATTTCGTGGCCGGTCTGGGAACGGGTGGCACGTTCGTCGGAACAGGACGACGGCTGCGAGACTGGCGGTCGTCGGTGCAGTTGATCTCGGTCGAACCCGAGTCAGCGCTGCATGGTCTCGAGGGGCTCAAGCACATGCCCTCGTCCATCGTGCCGCCGATTTACGACCCGTCGGTTGCCGATCGCAACGAGCCGGCATCGACCGAAGAAGCGCACGCGCTGGTCCGACAGCTTGCGCGGCGCGAGGGCATGCTTGTCGGGCCTTCGGCCGGCGCGGCGCTCGCCGTCAGCCTGCGTGTTGCCGAAGAAGTCGACAGCGCAGTGATTGTGATGATTTTCCCCGATCGGGGCGATCGGTATCTCTCGGAACCATTCTGGAACGGAGGCGACGAAGTGAAACCCCAGGTCTGGACCGGATCGAATACAGCCATCGACGAGAGTGAAGCCACGCTCGTTCTGCCGGATGACGTCATGGCATCCATCAGGCAGCATGGCGCTGCCGCCTATCCCGACGAGTGCTGTGGAGCCATGATTGGCGACGAGTCCGGTCAGGTGATTGAGGCGCTCGCCCTCTCCAACACGACCAGCGATGAGCGCAAGCGCCGGTTCCTGATCGGTCCCGACCAATATCGCGCTGCCGAGAAGCGCGCCAGCGAAACCGGGCAGACACTCCTCGGCTTCTATCACTCGCATCCGAATCATCCGGCGGTGCCGTCGGCGTTCGATCTCGCCCACGCGTGGCCGAACCTGCGGTACTTGATCCTGTCGGTCAGGGGCGGACGCCCTGAGGAAGCGCGCACGTGGACGCTTCGCGAAGATCGTTCCGCGTTCGACGAAGAGATCGTTGCTGAACAGCCGCAACGGCTGCGCGCCTAGCTTCTCGCAGAGACCGCGGAGGGTTTCGCGCAGAGGCCTCTGCGCGAGATTCTCGGCGATCTGCGCGTGACCTCACTCACAGCTGGTCGTTCGCACAGGACCCGCCAACCGTGCTTGGCGCGTCGCTTTCCTTGTCCTTCTCTTTTGCCGGCTCCGGCGCGGTCGTGGTCGACACTGGCGGCGTCGTCTTCTTGCCAAACCGCCACGCATAGCTCGTCAGGAAAATCTCACGCGGGAACGTGGCGTCGCCCGCATTGCCGGTATATGGATTCGGGCGGCGATTGTAGTAATAGCCAAACGGCACGTTGAACGAGAACGTGTGTCCGCCGACCTGATAACTGACTCCGGGCTCGATGAACATCTCGGTCCCTGGCCGCCGCCATCCGTGGCTGTCGCCAAACAAGTCGTAGCGCCGCAAGCCTTCCATCCGCCACGCGACAGAACCGGCGATGCCCTTCCAGATCCCGACCGACGCGCCAAGGCGGGTCATGTACTGATCGGGAACCGAGTTCACTCCGAGTCCCTCATTCGGCGTCCCCGGCGCGGTCGAAATGCCCAACGTGGTCAGAATTGACGGCGTGTTGTTTTCGTCGCGTGGATTGGCCAGGTAACTGGCAGAGCCGAACAGGAAGAACCGGGACATCGCCTTGAACCCGTGCGCTTCCATCATCAGGCCCCAGCCGCCATCGCCTGGCTGCACCGACTGATCGACGTAGCGAAGAACGTTCGACGTGTCTGTCCGGCCGGGGAATTGATCCTGCGCCCGCGCATTGCCGGTTGGGAACTTGACGCCGCCGCCGGCGGCGATGTTCCACGTCTCGTGCGTTTGCGTGTCGAACAACCAGTACCGGCCCGTCAGGCTGATGTCGCCAATGCCCTTTCCGTTCTGCGCAATCTCATGACGCGGAGCCGGGAGCGGAAACGCCGGATCCCGCGATGCCCACGACGAATTGACGAACGGCATCGCGAAGGTCAGCGCCAGCTGGCGATTGACCGCGTGGCTGACGCCGAGGTCCACGAGGTTCTGCCTGTTGGTGACGTAGTTCTGCAACGTCTGCCGCTGGACCTGCTCGACGGTGCCGTTGTAGTGATCGTTGGAGACGAGATTCCGGCTTGCGATCGTGAACTGCCACTCGCCGGGTTCCTGATACGGATGTCTGTTCGCGCCAAACACGGGCGCGCTGTTTCGAATCAGCACTCAACCCTGCGCCCACGCATGTGGCGCAGAGGCGAGCAGCGATCCGAGAGTCGCGACGGCAATGATGGAAAGCCGAAGCACGGCACGCATGGGGACTGAACTCTCCTCTACCCCGGTCAGCGCGGGTTGGCAACGCGGAACCAGTGCACAGGGAGTCTAGGGACTGACCACGGGAAGCTCAATAATACGGACGTATTAGCTGATTGTTGATTGTGGATTGCTGATTGTTGATTGATCGGTCTAATCTGCACCTGAATCTCCCATGCGACGACCGGTAGCCCTGCTCGTACTCGTCTCAGCCGTGCTGTCTGGCAGCGTTTTCGCCGCGCGTCAGGGACCCCAGGCAATCAATCCGATGACGGCAGATCCCTCCGCTGTCAGCGAGGGCCGCAACCTCTACAACACGATGTGTCAGTCCTGCCACGGCGCCGCCGGTCAGGGGACGGATCGAGGGCCGGCCTTTGCGTCGGGCGCGTTCGCTCACGGGAGCACCGACGCGGATCTCTTTCGATCGATCCGCAGTGGGATTCCTGGCACACAGATGGCTGGATTTCCCGGATTGAGCGATGCAGATACGTGGCGACTGGTCACGTATCTGAAAAGCCTGCAGCCTGGTGCGGCCGCGACGCCGTCGGACACGGCGCCAGCGGCCGGCGACGCGCCAGCCGGTGAGACGTTGTTCTTTGGCCCGGCTCAGTGCGCTGATTGCCACGAGGTCAACGGTCGCGGCGGCATCGTCGGGCCCGATCTTTCCGGCGCAGCCCGATTCGCGCCGGCCACGCTGCGCCAGAAGCTGCTCGAGCCAGATACGCCGATCACGGCGGCGTCGGGTGGGCGCGGTCGCAGCGGTTCTGCGCCGGCAACCGTCGTTGTGAAGACCGCCGACGGCCGTTCCATCAGCGGCGTCCGCAAGAACGAGGACACCTTCTCGCTGCAGATGATCGATACCGCCGGCGGCCTGCATCTTTTCGACAAACGGACGCTCGCATCGTTTGCCGTCGAGGACCGTTCGCTGCATCCGCGTGACTACGCGACTCGCCTCTCGACTGCGGACGTCGCGAATCTTGTCGCGTACCTCTCCTCGCTTCGAGGGCGCGACGCGGCGAAAACCGCGACAGCACCGGTCGTTCCCGGCGGCGTCACCTACGAGCGTCTGCTCCACGCGAAATCTGAACCGCATAACTGGTTGATGTATTGGGGAGACTACCAGGGCACGCATTACTCGCCTCTGTCCAGCATCACCCCGGCAAACGTGAGCAGCCTTCGCGCTGCGTGGTCGGCGCCTGTGCCCGGCGAGAACGTCAGCGAAAGTACCCCACTCGTGGTCGACGGCGTGATGTACGGCACCAGCGGCGGCAGCCCGCGCACCGTGACCGCGATGGACGCCCGGACCGGGCGTCAGATCTGGCGTTTCGTCCGCCCGCAGAAAGTGCGTAATCCCGGCGAGACCGATGTCGTCAACCGCGGCGTCGCCATTCTCGGTCATCGTCTTTTTGTCGGAACGAACGATGCGGCGCTTTTGTGCCTTGACGCGCGGACCGGTCTCCTCCTCTGGGAGGTTCAGGTTGCCGATACGATGGAGGGCTTCAACATCACGAGCCCGCCGCTGATCGTCAAAGACAAGATCATCGTCGGTCACGCAGGCGGCGAGTATGCGCTGCGCGGATTCCTCGATGCGTACGACGTCACCGGCAAACATCTCTGGCGGTTCTACACGATTCCGGGGCCTGGCGAAATTGGCCACGACACGTGGAAGGGCGACAGCTGGAAGACCGGCGGCGGCGGGACGTGGCTGACCGGCACCTACGACCCTGAACTCGACACGCTGTACTGGCCGATCGGCAATCCTGCGGCGATGACGGATCGGTCCGTGCGCGGCGACGGCGACAATCTCTTCACCGACTCGGTCGTGGCGCTCGATCCCGATACGGGTCAGCGCAAGTGGCACTTCCAGTTCACGCCGAACGACGGGCACGACTGGGATTCGACCGAGGACATGTTGCTGGTCGATCGGATATGGCGCGGCCGTACTCGCAAGCTGCTCCTGCACGCCGATCGCAACGGGCACTTTTATGTGCTCGATCGCACCAACGGGGCTTTCCTTTCAGGCACTCCCTTCATTCATCAGACCTGGAACACGGGATTCGACGAAAAGGGGCGGCCGATACCCGTCGCCGGATCCAATTCGAGTCCCGAGGGCAGCTTCCTCGTGTACCCAACCCCGGGCGGCGCCACCAACTTTCAGCCGCCCTCGTACAGCCCGCTCACGGGGCTGTTCTATCTCGAGTACTCCGAGTCCGGTGCGCGATACGTCAGCGCGCCGCAGGTGCCAGAGAAGGGGCGCGAGTATCTCGGCAACGGTGTCGCAAAAGGCCCGATGCCGCGCGGGCCGAACGACCCGGCGCCGAACGCGGGAATCAAGGCGCTCGATCCGGAAACCGGAAAGACCGTCTGGGACTTCAAGATCAGTCAGGGTTCACTGACCAACGGCGTTCTCGCCACCGCCGGCGGCGTCCTGTTTGCCTCGACCCGCGATGGCAACGTCATCGCGCTCGATGCGAAGACGGGAAAGTATCTTTGGCACTATCAGACCGGCGGCAATCACGCCGCGGCGCCGATCAGCTACGCCGTCAACGGCCGACAGTACGTCGCGCTGACGGCGGGGAATGTTCTGTATAGTTTCGCGCTACCGGAGTAATTGTGAATTGCTGATGTTCGATTGCTGACTGCTGATTGATTTTGTGAGGCGCGGTCGGTAGACCGCGCCCCAATCAGCATTCAGCACTCAGCATTTCAGGAGCATTCATGGCCTTCATCCGAGTCAAACAAGCCCCCACACCCGAAGCTGACCTCAAGACCACCTACGACGCCATCGTCATCGGCTCTGGCGCGGCGGGCGGGATGGCAGCGCATGTGCTGACCTCGCACGGCATGAAGGTGCTGATGCTCGAAGCGGGCAAGAAGCTCGACATCAATAAAGAGCTGAAATCGATGGAGTGGCCATTCGAGCACCCGAGGCGAGGCGTGATGCCGCCCGGACACCATGCGCTGACGTTGAACGAATACACCGTTCGGAAGCCGCCATACGCCGCGGGCTCTTCGTACAAGAGCGTCTACTCCTATGTGCAAGGGTGGAGCGGCAGCGATTACAGCAAGAACATCGTCGTCGACGAGAAGCATCACCCGTATTCAGGCACGAACTACGCGTGGGTCCGCGCGCGGCTGCTCGGCGGCAAGACGAACATCTGGGGCCGGCTGGCGCTGCGGTTGTCGGATTACGATTTCAAGGCCAAGAGCCGCGACGGTTATGGAGAAGATTGGCCGATCTCGTATGCCGACATTGCGCCTTACTACGACAAGGTCGATCTCTACCTCGGGATATCGGGCGTAAAGGAAAACCTACCGCAGTTGCCGGACAGCCTCTTCCAGCGCCCCAACCGCCTCGCACCCGCTGAAGTCACGCTGCGCAATTCACTGAAGAAGATGAATCGCGTCCTGACGCCGTACCGCGCCGGCGTCACCACTGACGGACTGAAGCACAACCGATACCGCAATCGCTGTTTCGGCCGGGGGGCGTGCGGCCGGCGTGCAGGAGGCTGCGACATCCATGCCGCGTTCGATTCCCCAACCGGGCTGATCTACCCGGCGATGGACACCGGGAACCTCACGCTGCGAACGAATGCCACGGCGCGCGAAGTCCTGGTTGATCCAAAGACCGGCAAAGCGCGCGGCGTCGCGTTTGTCGATACCGACAACGGGCGGTCCTATGAGGCGCATGGCCGCGTAGTCGTGGTCGCCGCGTCAACGCTGGAGTCGGCTCGATTGCTGCTTCTGTCGAAGTCCGCGATCCATCCGAACGGCATCGGCAACTCCAGCGGCCACGTCGGACACAACTTCTGCGAGCACGTCATGGGTCCTGGCGTCACCGGGTTCGTCAAGGATCTCGTTGGCAAGCCACGGACGCTGGACGACGGACGGCCAGGCAGTTTTTATGTGCCGCGGTTTCGCAACCTGACCGACAAGAGCTCCAGCTTCATTCGCGGATATGGTTTCGAGGGGGGTGCCGGCACGCAGATGTTTCCCGAGCATGCGACGGAGGTTGCGGGATTCGGCGCATCGTTCAAGAAAACGGTGCGCGACAACGCTGGCGCGTACATCAGCATGGGCGGGTTCGGGGAAGTCCTGCCGAGATTCGAGAATCACGTCGATCTCGATCCGGCCATCAAGGACAAATGGGGCATTCCCGTCATCCGATTTCATTACCGGTTCGGCGACAACGAGAAGAAGATGTGCGAGGACATGGCGAACACGGCGCAGGAGATGTTCGAAGCAGCCGGCTTCGAGATTCTCGATGTCAGCCGCAATCCGTTGACGGAAGGCTGGTCCATTCACGAACTCGGCACGGCCCGAATGGGGATCGATCCGAAGACGTCAGTTCTGAATCAGTTTCAGCAGAGCCACGACGTCAAGAATCTGTTCGTCGTCGATGGCAGCAGCCACGTCAACGCGTCCTGTCAGAATCCGACCTGGACCATCATGGCGCTCGCCTGGCGATCGTGTGATTACCTCGCCAGCGAATTCGGGAAAGGAAACCTGTGATGAGCGACCGCGAGAACGATTTAACCCGCCGCGACGTCATCAAGCTCGGCGCCGCCGCGACGGTGGCGGCGTCACTCGCCGTTGGCGACGCTGCGGCCCAGGTGGCGGCTGGCGGGTTTCTCACGCCGGCCGAACTTGCCCTGCTCGATGAGTTGAGCGAGATGATCATCCCCGCCGACGACCACTCGCCGGGCGCGAGAGCCGCCAACGTCGCGGCGTTCATCAACGCACGCCTGGCGGAGGCATGGGATCCGAAGGATCGCACCGAGTGGCGGAACGGATTGACCCTCGTCGATCGCGTGTCGCAGGAGATGCACAAGCTGACGTTCATGAAGGCGTCGCCAGACCAACGGGTCGCGGTGCTGACGCGGATGGCGCAGAACGAAAGCGATCCAAAGACAGCCGAAGAGAAGTTTTTCAAGGAACTCAAATCCCGAGTCGTCTTCGCGTATTACACGTCGGAGATCGGGATCAAGCAGGACATGGAATACAAGGGGAACACGTACCAGAACGAGTTCGCAGGGTACGACGTGACGTCGGGCTAAGGTGAATTGTTGATTGTCGATTGCTGATCGAGGCAGGATTCAATCAGCATTCAGAAATCAGCGTTCAGCATTTCTCAATTCAGCCTTGGCGCTCTGACTGCTCTACCCGGCGCGACGCCACTGACGAACTTTCCCATCCGCACGACAGGTACGCCGTTCACCAGCACATGCTGGATCCCTTCCGACGGCAGTGACGGCTCGCGATAGGTGGCGCGGTCGATGACGCGGCCGGGGTCGAAGATCGTCAGGTCGGCGTCTGCCCCGACCCGAATCCGTCCCTTGTCGCGCATCGCCGGCACGCGTGACTCGAGCCTGCGCGCCGGCATCAACGTCATCTTGCGCAGCGCCTCCATGAGCGTGAGCGAATGTGCCTCCCGCACGTAGCGGCCAAGGACCTTCGAGTAGGTGCCCGACGTTCGCGGATGACCGATTCCGTTGAGCATGTACCCATCGCTTGCGATCGCAGTTAACGGACTGTTGATCGCGACGGCCACCATTTCTTCTGTATTCGAGTGACCGACGACAGGACCGCCGATCTTGCGGTACTTGATGAACGTTTCGCGCGTGAGCCGCTCCCCTGTCGAAGGCCACTCGATCTGGGCAAACCGCTCCGCCGGCCACAGCTCCCAGCCGTCGTAGTTTGCGGACTGAATTTCCGTCATCCCCGCCGTGTAGGGGTACGCCTCGGTCGTGACGTCCAGGCCGCGTGCCTGGGCCTCCGAGATCACTTGAAGCATCTCGCGGGTCTGCGCGAGACCGGAGCTATTGATGTGCACGACGTGGACCGGTGCGCCGGTGATGGCCGCACCAGCAATCACTTCCTCGAGGCCGGCCATGCCGCCGCGAATGTGGACGTGCACGGACGCGTGGTGCCGCGCGGCCACGCGGATCATCTCCAGTACTTCCCATTGCGTCGCGGCAGCCGTGTAGGAGGGGCCAAGGCCCATGCCCACGGCTCCCTTGCGCAGCCCTTCGTCAATCCTGCGCGCCATCTCTGCGATCTCGGCGGGACTGGCAGGCTTGTGCGCCGCGTCGCCGCTCGGCAGAAAGGTGCTGGGGTCGTGCATTACCGCAATCCGAACCGGAATGTGGCCAACGCTGACGCCGTAGTTGATCGCTCGCCCCGGCTCTCTATCGCGATACCACGCATCGATGTCTGCCGCGCCCACTTCGAGCTCAAAGGCAGTGGTAACGCCGTCCAGCACCTGGCAGCGATAGGTTTCGTCGGTCTGTTGGTGCGAGTGCAAATCGATGAAGCCTGGTGCGACCACCAGGCCGGTCGCGTCAATCTCCTGCCGGCCGGCCAGCGGACCTTCGGCAATCGCCGCAACCTTTCCAGCGCGGATACCGATGCTGCGTACACCATCGAGCCCCGATTCCGGATCGATGACGCGCCCGCGAACGATGACGAGATCAAAGTCCTGCGCCGTCAAGGGGACAATGACGCTAAGGACAACCGCGAGTAGGGCGGACGTGACGAAGATCTTCTTCATAGGTGTGTACGCGCGTAGCTTTCTTCGCCGCAGAGCGTGATGTCAAGCGATTCCAAATTGGTGAATTGGTGAATTGGTGAATTGGTGAATTAGTGGGTTGGTGAATTCGCCTCGCACGCGCTACCGCGCGTGCCATGAAAGCGGGAGTAGCCGCGCAATGCAAATTCACCCATTCACCCATTCACC
>Ga0207701_10000847_pt1 | contig 32449 bp, 25 predicted proteins | sample KBSSwiSSwithPhiX_FD_184294 | JGI IMG/M metagenome (GOLD analysis project Ga0207701, IMG submission 184294) | Switchgrass rhizosphere bulk soil microbial communities from Kellogg Biological Station, Michigan, USA, with PhiX - S5 (SPAdes) (version 2) | ecosystem: Environmental > Terrestrial >... | reverse complement strand
GTCTGACGGACCCGCCTCTCACGCCATGAAAATCAACGGCGGCATCGTTGTGACGCGTTCGCTCGATGAAGCGATTGCACTCTGCGATCGCATGGCGCCCGAGCACGTCGTCTGCGACACCAACGCCGTCGCCGGGCGGATCACGCGCGCAGGGACGGTGTTCGTCGGCGACTATAGCGCTCAAGCGTCCGGCGATTACGTCACGGGCTCGAACCACGTGCTTCCGACCAACGGTGCCGCCCGCGCCCGTGGCGGCCTTAGCGCGGCCGATTTCGTCCGGGTGACGACCGTGCAGCGCGTGACGCGCGATGGTCTGCAGCGAATCGGGGACGCCGCGACGACGCTCGCGAAGGCCGAAGGACTGTCGGCACACGCGGCTTCCATCGAGATTCGTCTCACACCACGTCGGCCGAAAAAGGCCGGCACCAAAAGGTCTCGATGAGCTACGAATACGAGCGCGTCGCGACCCCCGCCGGCGGATTGCGGCTCCATCTCAACGAGAACACCGCCGGCTGTTCACCGGCCGTGGTCGAAGCGCTCCGCGCGCTGACGGCGGTGCAGCTCGCCGAGTATCCCGATTACGACGAGGCGATCGCGGCGACGGCGCGCCGACTTCAGGTCGGTCGCGATTCGGTGCTGCTCACCAACGGTCTGGATGAAGGGATCCTGGTCGCCGCGATGGTGGCGCTTCGCGATGCCGTCAACGGCGAAGCCATCGTCGTCGTTCCGGCGTTCGACATGTATGCGGCCTGCACGGATGCGGTGGGCGGACGTGTCGTTCCCGTTTCTCTGGAACCTGATTTCGGTTTTCCCCTGGAACGGGTGCTGGCGGCGATCACCGATCGCACGCGCATCATCTGGCTCACCAACCCCAACAATCCGACGGGGCAGAGCATTCCGCGGGACGCCATTGCTGGCATCGCCCAGGCAGCCGCCGGCGCGTTGATCTTCATCGATGAGGCCTACGTCGACTTCGGCGGCGTGAGTTTGATCGGCGATCCGCTGATGCAGCAGTTTCCGCGCCTGATCGTCGGCCGCACCTTTGCCAAGGCGTATGGGCTGGCCGGCATTCGAGCAGGCGCCGTCGTGAGTCAACCGGAGACCATCGCGGCTCTTCGCCGGGTGACGCCTCCCTATAGCCTCAACGTCTGCGCGGCCGTCGCGCTGCCCGCCGCGTTCGGGGACACGGCGTTCTATGACTGGTATCTGAACCAGGTCCTGGAATCGAAGCAATTGCTTTACACCGCCCTGGCGCAGACCGGGATCGAGTATTGGAAAAGCGATGCGAACTTCGTGCTCGCGCGTTTCGCGGGCCGGAGCGCCGACGTGCAATCGCGCCTCTCCGCCAGCGGCATTCACGTCCGCGATCGCTCGGGCGATGCCGGATGTCGCGACTGCCTGCGCATCACCGCGGGCGTTGTGGAGCACACGCGCAAGTTCGTGACCGCGCTCGAGTGGCTCGTATGAGACAGGCCAGCATCAAACGTGTGACGACCGAAACGCAGATCGCACTGAAGCTGTCGATTGACGGCAAGGGACGCTACGACGTCCACACCGGAATCAGGTTTCTCGATCACATGCTCGAGCTGTTTGCGCGGCACGGCGGCTTCGATTTGAAGCTCGCGGCCACCGGCGACCTCGACGTCGATCAGCATCACACGGTGGAGGACATCGGCATCGCGCTCGGCGAGGCCGTCGCTGCCGCACTCGGCAATCGACGCGGCATCAACCGGGCCGGGTACTTCGTGATGCCCATGGACGAGGCGTTGGCAGTCGCCGCAATCGATCTGAGCGGCCGGATCCACACCGTCGTCGATCTGCGCCTCAAGGTCCAGCAAGTCGGTGACCTTCAGGCCGAACTCGTGACTGACTTCTTCGAAGGATTCGCTCAGGGGGCCCGGGCAAACGTGCATCTCAAGGTGCTGTACGGACGGTCCAGCCATCACCACGTCGAGGCGGTGTTCAAGGCATTCGCTCGTGCGCTGCGCGTGGCGTGCGCGCGCGATCGTCGCCTCGCGCGAATGCTGCCAAGCACGAAAGGGCTGCTGTGATTGCCCTCATCGATTACGGCGCCGGCAACCTGACGTCCGTTCGAAAGGGCTTCGCCGCCGCCGGAGCCAGTCTTTTCACGCCGACTGAACCCGCGGATCTCGGCAAAGCGCGAGGCATTGTCGTGCCCGGCGTCGGCAACTTCGCCGCGACTGCTGCGCTCGAGGGCGCGTGGACGTCGGCGATTCGCGAGACCATCGACCGTGGTACTCCTCTTCTCGGAATCTGCCTCGGCCTTCAATGGCTGTTCGAAGGCAGCGATGAAGCGCCGGACGTGAGAGGCCTTGGCGCAATTCCAGGCAAGTGCACGCGACTCCCGCAATCGGGAGGCCTCAAGGTGCCGCATGTCGGATGGAATTCGCTGCATGTGCCACGCGACTCGCGCCTCCTGCAGGGTGTGAACGAAAGCACGCAGGTCTACTTCACTCACTCATACGCGGCGCCTGTGACTGCCGAAGCTGCGGCCACGTGTGAGCACGGCGCCATATTCGCCGCGGCCGTCGAAACGGAGCACATCTTCGGCGTTCAGTTTCATCCTGAGAAGTCGAGCGACGCAGGTATTCAAATCCTGCGAAACTTCGTCGCGGCAACCCGCGTCTGACGATGCTGTCGAAACGTCTCATCGCGTGTCTCGATGTCCGGAACGGCTGCGTCGTCAAAGGCGTGAACTTCGAAGGACTGCGAACGGCCGGCGATCCGGCTGAACTGGCCAAGCGCTACAACCGCGAGGGGATCGATGAGGTTGTCGTCCTCGACGTCACCGCCACCCTCGAAGGACGCCGCGCGTTCGAGGACACCATTCGAGCCGTGTCGAGCGAGTTGTTCATACCGCTGACGGTCGGCGGGGGGATTCGCAGCGAACCTGACGCCGCGGCCGCGATCGATGCCGGCGCCGACAAGGTCGGCGTGAACAGCGCGGCGCTGGCCGATCCAACGTTGCTGACACGGCTGGCGGCGCGCTACGGCAGCCAGGCCGTGGTCGTCGCCATCGACGCCAAGCGGGTGAACGATCGATTTCAGGTCTTTTCACGAAGCGGCAGCACGCCGACGACACGCGACGCCGTCGAGTGGGCGATCGAGGCGGAATCGCGCGGTGCTGGCGAGGTGCTGCTCACCTCCATCGATCGCGACGGTACCCGAGCGGGGTTCGACTGCGAGTTGACCGCCGCGGTTTCGAGCGCGGTCTCGATCCCGGTGATCGCGTCGGGAGGGGCCGGCACATTCGAGCACTTCACCGCGGTTTTCAAAGACGGACGCGCTGACGCCGCGCTCGCGGCGTCGGTTTTCCACTACTCCGAACACGCCGTGTCGGACCTCAAGCGTCATCTCCAGCAACAAGGTGTTCCCGTCAGATGTTGATTCCATCGATCGATCTTCAAGGCGGCAAGATCGTGCAGCTCGTTCAAGGAGAACGGCTCGCGATCGAGACCAGCGATGTTGATGTGTGGGTGCGGAAGTTCTCCGCGTATCCGAAGGTTCAGCTGATCGATCTCGATGCGGCAAAGGGACTCGGGTCGAACGAGTCACTCGTCCAATACATCTGCGGGCTGCTCCCCTGTCGCGTCGGCGGCGGCATACGCTCGGTCGAACGCGCGGAGGCGATGCTGGCCCTGGGCGCGAAGAAGGTGATCCTGGGGTCGGCGCTGTTTCGCCACAACGACGTGGACGTTCAGTTCGCCAGCGATCTTTCCGATCGGCTTGGCGCCGACCGGCTGATCGCGGCGGTGGATGGGAAGGACGGAAAAGTCGTCATCCATGGCTGGAAAACATCGCTCGACTTGACCCCGAAGCAAGCGGTCGCGCAGCTCGAGCCCTTTTTCAGCGAATTTCTCTATACCCACGTCGACCTCGAGGGACTGATGCGCGGCACCGACATGGGGGCGATTCGGACGTTGCGCGCAGCGACGACCCGGGCGCTGACCGCTGCCGGCGGGATCACGACGCGGGCGGAAATCGACGAATTGGATTCGCTGGGTGTCGATGCCGTGGTGGGAATGGCGGTGTATACGGGGAAACTGAAGGTCTGAGTCGGTCGCTTCCAGCCCCCCGCTTCCAGCTTCCCGCTCTTGCCGCAGCCCGAGCCGCGAGCCGCGAGCCGCGAGCCGCGAAAGAAGAAATAAACGCGGCGCTCGTCCCCCCCGTCTAAGACACCGCTATGAAAAACATCGCTCTCGCCTTACTGGCCGTCGTCCTCGTCGCCGGCCCCGCGTCCGCTCAGGGAAAAGAAACCGAAACCGTAGACAAAACGCTGGCGTTTTCCAACGGTGGCAAGCTCAAGCTGAACAACTTCTCAGGCAACGTGCACATCACGGGGACGGCTGACAGTTCGGTCCAGATTCACGCCGTCCGGCATGCGACACGCGAACGCCTGGACAACATCCTGCTCGACATTCAGGTCTCGGGCTCGACGATTGAGATCGAAGCCAACCGCAAGTCGGCAGGCTGGAACGAACGGAACGACAACGTTGTCGAAACCGAGTTCGACATCAAAGTGCCGGCGGCGACGCTGCTGGACGTCCACACGTTCTCCGGCGACGTCATCGCCAAAGGGACCACCGAGGATGTAAAGGCACAGACGTTCAGCGGCACCATTGACATCGATCTGTCGACTGCCGGGTCGGCGCCTGATGTGAAGGCCGAAACGTTCAGCGGCGATATCTCCGCTCGACTTCCGGCGGCGTCGAACGGCCATGTCACGTTCAACAGCTTCAGCGGCGATTTCCGGAGCGATTTCCCGGTGATGCTGAATAAGAGGTCGAAGCGCGACATCTCGGCCGATCTCGGGAGTGGCGGCGGCTCGAGCTTCGATTTCAAGACCTTCAGCGGCGACCTGAAACTCATCAAGTAGCTTCCGCCGCATCACCGTAGCTTCCGCCTTTAGGCGGAAGCACCTTTTGAATTACGCTGGCCGTGATGCGCCAGCGTGTCCGTCTTCTCTTTCTGATCGCTCTCCTGCCGGCGCTCGGGGCGTGCACCCGGAGCGCCGGTCTGTTTTCCGAGGCCAATGCACGCGCGCACGTGTCGATGCTGGCGGGAACGATTGGCAGTCGGCCTGTCGGCAGCGAGGCGAATGCGAAAGCGCGCGCCTACATCATCGACCAGCTCAAGCTGTACGGATACGAGGTCCGCGTTCAGGAGACCGACGCAGTACGGCCTGAGATCGGGCGGACGGCGCACGTCGCCAACATCATTGCGTCGCTCGGGGGCCGTCGGCCCGAGGCCTTCGGACTTGTCTCACACTACGATTCCGCGCCGGAGTCGCCGGGCGCGGCAGACAACGGCCTTGGCGTCGCCGTCTGCCTCGAGACCGCGCGGGTGATCGCCGCCCACGCGGACAGGCAGTGGACGACGTTCGTGCTCGTCACCGATGGCGAGGAATCGGACCTCATGGGAGCTGCCGCGCTGGTGACCGATCGCGTGGTTGCCTCCAGGCTGCACGCCTATGTCAACGTCGAGGCGGCGGGATCCGACGGCACAGCGGTGCTCTTTCAGTCGGGGCCTGGCAACGGATGGGTGACGACGCCCTGGGCGCGTGTTGCGCCGCATCCGCGCGGCGGATCGTTTGCGATCGAGGTCTACAAGCGGCTCCCGAACGACACCGACTTCACCATCCTTGCGCGCCAGAACATTCCGGGACTCAATTTTGCCGCTGTCGACGACGGCTTCAGCTACCACACCGCCCGGGACGTCCCTGACCGTCTGACGTCGCGCGCGCTTCGCACGACCGGCGAAAACGTCGCCGCGATCGCCACGGCGCTCGACAGGATCGACATCACGCAGCGTGGGCGATGGGGAGCCACCTACTTCGACATTGGCGGAGTCTCCGCGCTCGCGTATGGAATGATCGTCAGCTGGATCATTGCCGCGGCGGCCCTGATGCTCGGCTCCATTGCCTGCCTTCGCACGATCGTGGAGGCGCTTCGGGTTGCCGGCGGTGTCCGCTGGATACTGACTGTTCTCTGGACGGTCATCGGTGTGGTGGCCGTCACCGGGGCGATGACGGGCGCGACATGGGCACTTCGCGCTGCGCGTGAGGTCTACCACCCGTGGTACGCCCATCCGGATCGCTTGTTCCTGCTGCTGCTCGCGGTCGGCGTTGCGACCGCGTGGGGGGTCACCAGAGCGGGCGCCTTGCTGCCGGCGCGAGTTCGTTGTCCCAGAGAGCCGGTCGTGGTTTGGAGTCTTGCGCTGCCGATCTGGGTCGTCGCGGCGGCCGCCATGGCGTGGCTTGCCCCCGCAGCCGCCTACTTGTGGACCCTGCCGCTCCTTGTCGCAGGAGTTCTGGCCTTCATACGCCTTGACCACATCGTCGTCGTGCGAGCGGCATCGGTGGTCATTCTTGCGGTTGCCGGTACGCTCTGGCTTCGTAACACCGTCGATCTGCTCCATTTTGCCGCTGCCGTGCTCGGCAGGCTTCCGATCATCACGCCGGTGTACGCGTATGCCGCGGTGATGACGCTCTCCGGCGTCATGATCGTTCCACCGCTTCTCGCCGCCACCGTTCGAGAACATCCGGTCACCAGGCCGGCACTCGTCACTGCGCTCTGCCTGCTGACGGTGGCGGTTGCGGCGGCGGCCGCTGCCCTGGCACCCGCCTATACGACCGAACGTCCGCTGCGGCGTCACGTCCGCGCCCTTCAGGAAGCGGACAGTCGAACAATCTGGGAGGTCACCTCACTCGAGCCTGGCGTCGATCTGGGTCCTGGCGCTCCGGGCACCTGGACACGTCAGACCACCGCGGCGCCTGCCAGCGTGCCGTGGGGACGCTTCCGCGATCCATTTGTGTTTCGAGCCACCGGCATACCACTCGGACCGGTCCCGGCAGACGTTGCCGGATTCACGATCAAGCCGTTCGAGGGAGGAGCCGAGGCTTCAATCACGATCGTTCCGCGGAACAAGGGCCTCGCCATCTCGTTCGTCCTGCCTGCAGGGATTGCCCCGCTGACGTCCAGCTTTCCGGGAGCCGAGCGGCTCGGACAGTGGACGGCGACGTTCATCGCTCCGCCGCCCGACGGCATTGCCTGGCGCGCCACGTTCAGCAGCGCCGATGCCGCCCGCCTGCGCGGCCTCAGGGTCGCGATCACCGATGCCGGATTTCCAGGCGGCAGCGGCTGGCAGCGGCTGCCCGACTGGCTGCCACAGGACCATGCCGTATGGGGCGCGGCCGCGACGTGGGTGGTCGACCCGTCGACGATCGCCCCGGTTGAACCCGTGCCCCCATTACGGTAAACTACGTAATCGTTACGGCAGTTAACGTAATGCGACGAGGCGAACGAGCGCGCGAGTGAGCCCACGCGAGCGGAGTGGGGATCATGGGGCCCCCGCGAGCGAGCGTGTCGGGGAGTCCGAGGGGCAAAGCCCCTCGGAGTGATAAATGCCCAACCCTTTTGTCTACGGTGAGGTCGTGCCCCGCGAAGCGTTCGTCGATCGAGAGGTCGAGCTCGATCGGTTGACGAGCGATCTTCTTGCGGGACAGAAGATCTTTCTCATCTCACCGCGCCGGTTTGGAAAATCGTCGCTCGTGCGGCAGGCCATGCGTGCCGTCGAGCGCGGCGGCGCGCTGACGGTCGAGGTCACCGTCAGCAGTTATAGCTCGTACGTCGCTTTTCTCGAGGGCTACGCGCAGGCCCTGCTGGGCGTCGAGACGCGCATCGATAGAGCCCGGGCCTGGCTGCGCGAGATGCTGGGTGGGGTTCGACCGGAAGTGCGAATGGAGCCCGATGACCGAGGCGGCAGTCAGCTGGCCGTGTCATTTCCTTCTGCCCGGACCGATAAGGACGTCTCGAAGCTGGCTCAGGAAGTGTTCGCTTTGCCGGGACGTATCGCTGAGCAGCGACGGCGCAAGCTCGCGATCGCACTCGACGAATTCCAGGCGATTGCATCCTTCAATGGCGGCAGCGTCGAGCACGCGCTCCGCGCGGCGGTTCAGCACCAGCGCCAGGTCGGCTATGTGTTCTCCGGGTCCGAACCCAGCCTGATGGAGCGGATGCTCGGACGAAACCGCCCCTTCTACAAAGCCGGGCCGGTGATGCGACTGCAGAAAATTCCGGCGGAGCCATTTGCCGCATTCATCGAGTCGCGCTTTCAGGCGACCCGCTTGCGTCCCACTCCCGGCCTCGGCGCGGCCATCGTCGAGCTCGCCGGCAACCTTCCCTACGACGTGCAACGCCTCGCGCACGAGGTGTGGGACGATGCGCACGGAGGAAAGTCGGTCGGCCTGGATGATCTCCACGAGACTCTGAAGCGATTGCTCGGCGAGCATGAGGCGCTGTTCGAGGCCACCTGGCAACGGCTGACGCTCGCCCAGCGCGCGGCGCTACGCGCGGCGGTGCTCGAGGAAGGGCTGGAGCTGCTGTCGGCTGACGTACGCTCGCGATATCGACTGGGCGGTGCGTCAACGGTGCAGGCGTCGCTCAGCGCGCTGGTGCGCGACGATGTTCTCGCGCGAGAAGGTACGCGTTACGTCGTGGTCGACTCCCTGTTTCGGGAATGGGTCGCGAGGCACACGCATTAGTGTCGCGACTCGCGGCTGGCGATTCGCGACTCGACCCCTTAGAATTCGCTCAACTCGAGCCGCGGGCCGCGAAGCGCGAATCGCGAGCCGCTAGTCGCTGGTCGCTAGTCGCGGCGGAATTCTATGCCCGTCTCCCCTGTCGTCCGCTTCCTGGCCCGCGGCGCGTGTCGCGTGTTTTATCGCGTCGACTGCGTCGATCTGCCGCCGGAAAACGGCGCGGCGCTCCTCCTACCCAATCACCCGAACGCGCTGCTGGATCCGGCGGTGATCTGGGCGACGGCGGAGCGCGACGTCAGGTTTCTCGCCAAGTCGCTGCTGTTCGAAGGTCCGCTGCGGTTCCTGGTTGCGGGATCGGGTGCGATTCCCGTGTATCGAAAGCTCGATCAGGCCGACGTTTCGAAGAACTCGGAAGCATTTGCGGCGGTTGACCGGGCCCTTGCGGAGGGAGATGCCGTCTGCATCTTTCCCGAGGGCGTCAGCCATTCGGAGCGCCGGCTCGTACCGCTGCGCACCGGGGCGGCCCGCATGGCGCTCAGCGCGGAGCGCGCAGGTACCCACGTCAATCTCGTGCCAGTGGGTCTGAACTTCGATCGAAAGACCACATTTCGCTCGCGCGTGACGGTGATCTACGGTCACAGCTTCAGCTGCGCGGATCTTGCCGATCCGGCCGCTCATCCTGACGCCGTGCGCGAGCTGACCGATCGCATCGCTGACCGCATGCGAAGCCTGCTGATCGAAGCGGAACTGAAGACCGATGCCGCGCTCGTGGATCGTGTCGATCGCATGTATGCCGCCGCACGAGGAATCGGCGGCGATCCGCGGGAAAGGATCGAGCGTCGCCGGATCATTGCGGCCGGCATCGAGAGACTGCGGTCGCGGGACCCTCAGCGATACGACGAAATCCTGATGCGGTTGCATCGCTACCACCACCGACTCCAGCGGTTCGGATTGAAGGATCGACATCTCGACTGGACCGTCTCGACCGGTGACGCGGTGAGTTTTGCCGTGCGCGAAATCCTCGCCGCGATCGTCCTCGTTCCACTGGCTGCGCTCGCGCTGATCGTGTTCGCAGTTCCCTACCACCTGACTGGCTACGGCGCCCGGTGGTTCACCCGCGAGCCCGATGTCGCGGCGACCGCCAAGGTCGTGGGCGGGTTTCTGATTTACGCCGCGTGGCTGCTCGCGTTCGTTGCCGCGGCGTGGTGGTGGCGCGGCTCGATGGCGGGATCCTTGACCTTCATCCTCGTCCCGGTCTTCGCAGTGGCCGGCCTCTTCGCATTCGAACGCGAGTCAGCCGTCGTCGACGCCGTCCGCGCCTGGTTCCTCCTCCAGCGGACACATGCGGATACACGTGGGCGCCTGCGACGGCGACGATCAGAGCTTGCGGACGTGTTGGATGAAGTGAACGAGTGGCTGGCCGAAAACGCCGCCGTGACGAAGCACGTCAGTTGAGCAGATAGCGTTTCGCGAACTCGATCCATGTGTAGAGCATGAAGTTGTTGTTCGGGGTCGTGGACGGAAGCAGGTGACCTTCGTCGTTGTAGACCGTCGTCCAGACGGGGACGCCGTTCGCGCGGACCCGCTTCGCCATCTCTTCTGCCTGGGCGACCGGGACACGGGTGTCTTTGGCGCCGTGGATGATCAGCAGCGGAACCTTGAGCTTCGACGCCTGAGTCAACGGCGAGATCCGGATCAAGAACTCGCGCATTGCTGGATCTCGCTCGTCACCGTACTCGACGCGGCGATCTTCAGGGCGCGTCGGGTCCGTGCCCTCGAAGTAGCCGATAAAGTCGGAAATCGCGTTGCCGGCAATCGCACAACGAATGCGGTCGGGGTACATTTCCGCAACCGCATACGACATGTACCCGCCGTAGCTGACGCCGGTGACGAGGACGCGATTCTTGTCGAGCGAGGGTTGACGAGCGATCCAGTCCAGGAGCGATCCGATGTCCTTGACAGAGTCTTCACGCTTCAGTCCGTCGTCGAGGCGGCCGAACGCTTTGCCGAACCCCCAGCTTCCGCGCACGTTCGGAAAGACGATGGCGACGCCGAGCTCGTTCAGAAAGTAGGCGCTGCGTCCGAGATACTGAGGCCGGGCGCGCGATAAGGGCCCGCCAGGTCCGCCATGGATATTGATGATCACCGGGCGAGGGCCGGTAAATCGCGCCGGCGGACGATAGAAGACGCCTGAAATGGAAAGGCCATCGAAACTCTTCCACGTCACAATCTCTGGTTCGGGGAGCACGTCGGGATTGAACGCGCCGAATTCGCTTCGCGTCCATCGATCCACGTCCCCGCTTTTCGCGCGGACCGAGAAGACATCGCCGAACGTCCGCAACGACCAGAGTGAGAATGCCACCTCGCTGCTGTCAGGCCGCCACATGGGCGGCGTGAGCAGTTGACCGGCGGGAAGTTTCGGCGCCCATCGAACAGCGAGGGTTGTCGCATCGAGGAGCTCGACCCGGCTGGCCGTCGTGCTGTCGAACACCGCAGCGATGGTCCGCCCATCGGGAGAGAGGGCAAATGCTTCCAGCGCCTCGCCTTCCTTGCTGATTGGCTGCCATCTTGCCGTCGCAACCTCGCCGCGCCAGAGTCTCAGCACATCTGACCCGCTGTTGCTGAGGACGTAGACGAAACGCCCGTCGGGTGAATAGGCAGGCATGCGCCAGACCGCTGGATCGCCGGTGGGACTCAGCCGCGTCTTCTCCCCGCTCTTCACGTTGACCCGCCAGAGCGAGGTCTGGGTATTTTCGGCCGGCAAGTTCACCACGAGCAGCTCGGAGTCGTCTGGCGACCAGCCGGCCACGCTCCAGCGGCCTTCGACCTCGGAGACGAGCCTTGCGCTCGACGGATCGCGCGGATCCATCACGTAGAGGTCGCGGTCGGCGCCGCCATGTCCGCCTCGACGAGTTGAATCGAACGCGATCAGGCCGGACCGATGCGACCAGACCGGGTCGCCATTCCGCGATTTTCCATCCGTCAGCAAGACGGTCGTTCGGTTGAGCGGATCGTAGCGAAGGAGTTGCAGCGTTTCCGCACCGCCTCCGGAGTCCTTGCTCAAGACAACGTAGGATCCGTCCGGGGCATACCAGGCGCCAGCCAGGGCGGGATTGATTCCTTCACGAAAGAACGTCAGCTGTTGGCGGTCCATCCCCGGACCTGCCACCGAATGGATTTGGGAAACGCTGCCAAAGGCTGTCGTAATCAGGACCGATCGCTCACGCGGATGCCAGCCAAGGAGGATAGCGCGCCGCGACGACGCGTATGGCGCCAGCGTGTCAGCGGTGCTGGCTGGAATGGGCGGCAGGCCCTCGGCCTTAACGTTCGCTGGGACCTGGAGGAACTCGGAGGCCGCCGCCGCGCCAGCGGCTCCAGGCGACGTCCCCTGGGCAGAAACACTTGCGGCAATGGCAACCCCGGCCAGCCCGAGGAATGCAATGCGTCGAAAGTGTTGCATGAAATTGCAGCGGTGGGAGCGCGTTCCATTATAGTGCAAACCTCACTTCCTCGCTGTTCGTCCAACGCACCATGAGAATTGTGATAGCCGGGGGGACGGGGTTTCTCGGGACGCAGCTGGCGGAAACCTATGCAGAGGACGGACACGACGTCCGCGTGCTGACCCGCACGCTCCCGCCAGGGGATGCCCGTCACGATCCAGGGACGGGCGTGCCGGGAGTGACCCGTGTGGGATGGCGGGCCGAGGGACCGGCCAGCGCCTGGGCGACGGTCATCGATGGCGCCGACGCGGTTGTGAACCTCGCCGGTGCCGGACTGGGGGACGAACGGTGGTCGCCCGAGCGGAAGGCGCTCATCCGCGACAGCCGGATCCGTTCCACGCGCAGCCTTGCCGCCGCCATTACTGAATCGTCGCTGCGTCCACCGGTGTTCATCAGCGCAAGCGGCGTCGGCTACTACGGCGACGCGGGCAGCGACGTGAAGACGGAAGCATCGCCGGGCGGCAGCGACTTCCTTGCACAACTTTGCACCGAATGGGAGGGAGAGGCGTTGCGCGCTCAAAGCGCCGCCACGCGGGTCGTGCTTCTGCGGTCTGGCCTGGTCCTGGAACGAAGCGGAGGCGTTCTTCCGCGCATGATGACGCCGTTCCGATTCTTTGCTGGCGGGCCGGTGGGGTCAGGGCGTCACTACGTCTCCTGGATCCACCGCATCGACTGGGTCGAGATGATTCGGTGGATTGTCGATTCACCCCGCGTCAGCGGCGCCGTCAACGCGACGTCGCCCGTGCCGGTCACCAACCGCGAGTTCGCCACCGCGCTCGGACGCGCCATGCACCGTCCCGCGTTCGTGCCTGCACCGGCGTTCGCACTCCGCCTCGTGCTCGGTGAAATGAGCGCACTCGTCTTGACCGGCCAGCGCGTCGTCCCCCAGTGCGCCCTCTCGCACGGCTTCCACTTCAGGTACCCGGAGATCGACCTGGCGTTCCGAGGGATATTCGGTGAATAGCGCCTGCGGCCCGAGCGAGGCGCGAAGCCGCCGAGCGAGAGCGAGCGGGGGTGGGGCCCCGCGAGCAGTGAATAAAGCTGACAGGAGAGGTCTGTGGCGCTTTCCCGTCTCCTTGACACGGATCAAGTATCAAAGAATCTCCGGAGCCCCTCCCCTGAAGTTTCCGCCGAGCACGGACACCGAGTCTCCTCCCAGCCACTGGTCCACGACCGTTGCGTAGACCGAGCGGAAGTCGGTCTCGTAGTGGACGTCGTTGCCGCTGTTCTCGAGCGTCGGGTTGTCGGGGGTAATGCGCAGGTTTGGCGCGGTGCCGAAAATTCCGCCTCGGACGGTTCCGCCGATCGCCATCATTACGCTCGCCGCGCCGTGATCGGTCCCCTGGCTGCCGTTCTCGTTGATCCGCCGGCCGAACTCGGAGAACTGCAAGATGAGCGTGTCGTTCAGCAGCCCCTGGTTGAGCAGGTCCGTATAGAACGCAAACAACCCATCGTTCAGTGTCGTCATCAGTCCGGTGTAGGCGCCGTTCGCCTGATTCGGATTCTGCGAGGCGTGGGTATCGTACCCGCCGGTTTGCACCCAGAAAACTTTCGTGCCCACGCCTTTGGCCATTGCACCGGCAATGGTCCGCAGCGCGAGGCCGAATCCGTTGTTCGGGTAGGTCACGCTCGGATTGTAGGTGCCAACCTGGATGACGCGATCGAGCGTCGCGAACGCTCCCTGCGCAGTCGCGTTGACAAAGGCGAGGTGAGGCTGGTCGACCGGCAGGTGCGAGGCAATACGTGTGGCGCTATCGCGTGCAAACCCGTTGTCGGCGCCGCCATTTGGTGTTGAGAACGTGTAGCCCTGCGCACTCGGGATGGACGGGACGCCGACGTGATTGGCCTGCAGCGTTCGCGGAATCACGCCAGTCGTCGACCAGGCGGTCAATGGATCGGTCGGCGACGGCAGGGTGTCGAGATACCGGCCCAGCCATCCGTTCCCCTGCGGCGAACGCGGATCGGCCGTCGACCAGATGTCCGTGCCTTCGAAATGTGAGCGGCTCGAGTTCTGGTACCCGGTGCGCTGGATCAACGCCAGCCGTCCCGCGTTGAAAATCGAACGCAGGCCGCTCAACCGTGGATTCAGGCCGAGCGCCACGCCCGATCGATCGGATCCGATCTGCAAGACGTTGGCGGCGGGGATGGCGATGGTTGGCCGGCGATTGCGGTACTCCGGATCGTTATACGGAATCAGCATGCTGAGCGAGTCGTTTCCGCCGCTCAGGTACAACACCACGAGGTTACGCCGGCCACGGCCCTGGGCTCTGGCGAGATCCGACAGAAACGCAGGCGCGGCGAAGCTGATGGTGAAGGCGGCGACGCCGCCACGCACGAACTCGCGTCTGGTGATCGGCATGGTAGGTAGTTCCTATATGAGTTGATAGTCGCCGGAACCAACGATCAAGTGCGCCAGGCCGGCAGCCTTCGTGAGCAGCTGCGCGTCCGATCCGGTCCACGTCCCGCCGGCACGCACGTAATCAATGAGCGCCTGATATGGTTCGCGAGCAAAGGGCGCGGCGGTCAGCCGATCCAGCATGAACGAGACGAGCGACTCGGGCGATTGCCGCGCACCACGCGTGAGATCGCGCAGCGCGACTCGCTGATTCGTCGCCAGCTGTGAGGCAAAGTTCATCCGCGTCAGCATCGCGCCGCTCGAGAACCAGTTGGTGCCGAGATCCCATCCCGCGACGTCGGGCGGTTCGAACAGTTGTTGGCCCATGTTCGACATCGGACCCAGGGCATTGTTCACCGAGAACCCCGACCATCCGACTTCCTTGATCGAGCGCGCAACGAACTCGGCTGGCCACGAGTAGCGCGTGTACCGGTTGTCCGCCGCGGTGAATTGCCGGGAAAGCAGGAGCTTCTCCATCACCGGCTTCATCTCGAACTTGCTGCCGTAGTAGGTGTTCGCCAGGTCCGCGATCAGCCCCTCATCTGGCGACGACACTTCGCTGATGAAAAACTGGTACAGCTTGCGAGCGAGCCTCGGACCTGTTGCCGGATGCGCCGCGACAGCGGTGATCAGATCAAGGCCGTCCTGCATTCCAGAGTCTTGCGACCGCGCCGGGATGACTTTGCTCCCGTTGGAATAGATCGGAAACGTGAACTCCTTCGCCGTGGTGTCGTGTTGCCCGGCGACGTAGCTGAAGGTGTAGTAGGCATTCTGCGGCCGCGCGAGATTCCAACCCGTGAACACGCGCGCTCCCGCGTACACGTCCGTTTCCGCGAACGTGTCCACCCCCATCGTGAAGAGCTCCATCAACTCCCGCGCGAAGTTCTCCTGGGGTTTCCCTTTCACGTTCGTGCGCCCATCGAGCCACACGAGCATCGCGGCATCTTTCGCCACCTCCACGAGCAGATCGCGGAAGTTGCCGAGGGCATACTCACGAAACAGTTCGATCTGACCCTTGACCTGGTTGGGATCTTCGCTCGGCTTCGCCGCCATGTACCGGGCGCCTTCTTCGGCGCCCAACGCGCCGGAAATCTTCGAGTACGCGGTGGCAAAGTGGTTATGCCAGAAGAGCGTCATCTTCTCCTGGAGAGGACGACGCGAGTGGATCATGCGGAAGAGCCAGCGCTGGCGTGAGTCGTTGATGACCGTGCGTGGTGCGAACGCGCCAGTCGAGGTCGTGGCGACGTATCCTGGCTTACCGATCAGTCCATCAACGTCGTCGGGAACCGTTTCGTAATCGAGCAGCTGGCGGACCGCCGCGGTCAGCCCCAGCTCCATGTAGTCGTCGATTTCATCCTGCCCGGCGCCAAAACCGGCGCGGCGCATCAGATGCTCGATCACGTGCTCGCCGTGTCGAACGCGCTCGCGATCGAGCGGATCGTTTCGCGTTTGCTGCATGTGCGACTCCCCAGCGGCGGATCATACGCCTCGCGTCAAATGAGAAACGCTGACTCCCTTAGACCCGGATGGCCGAACTGGGGTTACTTCCCCAGGACCCTGGAAAAGCCGAACAGGTCGTCCCCTTTCGAGGGCTCGCCCTGGTATTGACGAAGCAGGGTACGGGCGGCCAGCCACGCAAAGCCCGCGCCATGCTGGGCTGCCCCCATCGCGAACAAATGACGTGGAAAATTGCGGTGCAGACCGATAAACGGCAGGCGATCAACGGTTTCGTAATGGGTGGAACTCCAGGCCCATTCCGGCTGCAACCCTGAAATGGCTGGATACAGCACCGACAGTTCATACATCAACTGGCCGGTCCGCTGCACGAGAGCCTTCGATCGCGCGCGATCGGCGACAACCGGTTGATCGGCGCCGGAAAAGAAGACGCGATCGTCCTTCAGCCATCGCAGCAGATGATGCGGGATGTCGATATCGCGAAGCGCGCTCGAGCGGCTGCCGACCTGACGGCGAACGGCAGCAGGCAGCGGTTCTGTGACGACGGCATAGGCGTCGATGGCTTTGAGGTGACGGCGCAGCGCCCGCAAGTCGGCCAGTCCGGGAGAGGTGGCAACGACGACCGCCGATGCGCGGATGGTTCCCGTTGCCGTCGACACGACAACCTGTTTCCGTCCCGCCCGGATTCGACGCACGGGAGAGTCCTCGTGGAGCTGCGCGCCGCGCGACGTCGCGGCGGCGGCGAATCCGACGCAGGCGCGATACGGATCGAGCGCGAAACCGTGAGTCCGAATGGCCCCGCCGCTGTCGATGCCGGCCTGCCGGCTCACCGCCGCAGATTTTAGCCAGATGTGATCGAGTCCAGCCTCGCGACGGCTCTGATACTCGCGCTGCAGAAGCCGGGGATTCTCAGAGTACGCCCGCGCGAATGTCAGGCAGTCAGCAGGCGCGAGATCGCATCGGATGCCCAGCCGTCGAATCGCCGCGGGAAAGTCCAGCGACGCCCGCCTCATCGTCTGCCACATCGTCCGCGCCGCGCGAAGGCCGTGTGCGGCCGCGTTCTCGCGAAATGAGGCGTCGAAGTCCTCGCGGATCAACCCGGCGGACTCCGTCGTCGCGCCCCGTCCAATCGAATCGGCTTCGAGCAGAACCGTCTTTACGCCGGCAACGGCAAACGACCATGCCGTGACACAGCCCGTCAGACCACCGCCAACGATGACGACCTCGGTGTCGAGGTCGCCTCGAAAACGTGGATAGGAAGGACGACGGGATTTCGGGTAGCGATCGAGCCAGATTGGAACGTTACGGATCGGCATGAAAGCGTCGGCCCTCGAGAACGTCCGAGTTATCGCCCCGGTAGTCTACTTGAGGGTGGGGTCAGACGGGGGTCTGAGCCCGGTCTGCCCCCCTCGGGCACGGGACTTGCGGACCAATCGGGCTGGAGGCATCGGTATGTCCCTGACTGAACAGCTCGACAGGCTGGCCGCGTTCGAGCCCGCACCCTACCCGGTCATCAGTTTGTACCTCGACACGCGTCCGGATCAGCACGGTCGCGATCAATATGAAGCGTTCACCCGAAAGGAACTCAAAGCAAGGAGCCGCACGTATCCGCTGCATTCGCCCGAGCGTGAGAGCCTCGATCGGGACATCGAGCGGATCGAACGGTACCTCGAGAGCGATCGACAACCATCGGCCAACAGCATCGCCATCTTCGCGTGTGCGGCGGGTGAACTCTTCGAGACGGTCCAGTCAGCCGGGCTGATTCCGCGGCACGCCCTCTACATCGGCGATCGACCGCACCTCTATCCGCTCGCGCGCCTCGAATCGCAGTTCCCCAGATACGCGGCGCTCGTGGCCGACACGAACACGGCGCGGATTCTCGTGTTTGCGACGGGTGAGGTCGAACAGAACCGCGAGGTCAAGAACGTCAAGACGCGAAAAACGACGCAAGGCGGGTGGTCGCAGGCGCGCTACCGGCGGCATATCGAGAACTTCCACCTCGCGCACGTCAAAGACGTCGTCGACGCGCTCGATCGGATCGTGCGCGACGAGGACATCGCGCAGGTCATCGTCTCGTGCGATGAGGTCACGCTGCCGCTGCTCCGCGGCCAGATGCCAAAACATCTGGCCGACAAAGTCGTCGATCACATCCGTGTGGAGGCTCACGCGACGGCGGCCGACGTGCTGAAGGCGTCACTAGATGTGATCGCCCGGGTGAACACGGAGACGGATCGCGACAAAGTCAGCGCTGCGATCGGCGCATATCGCGCGGGAGGACTTGGCGTCGTCGGACCGGAGAACACTCTTGCGGCTCTCATCAACGGACAGGTTGATGAGCTCTTGATCGACGCCAGCATGCAGAGGCTCAGGCCGGCACGGAGCGGCGAGGCCGCGGCCGTCGCAAATGATGCGGCGATCGCCGGGCCGGTTCTGGAGGCCGCGTCGGCGGGCGAGACGGCGGAAGCAAGCCCGGAGATCGTGCGTCTCGCCGATGAACTCGTCATGAAGGCAAAGCAGACCGGCGCACGCCTGACGTTTATCGAGGATCCTGCGTTGCTCGGAGACTGCGGCGGCGTCGCCGCGCTCCTGCGGTTCAAGATCTGACGCTTCGCGTTCGTCGGGAGCCGCTCGTCGTCGCGCCTCGCTTTGGCGGTCGTTCCGCGCCGCCACGGGTGCTTCGGTACACGGCGATGGCCGAGACGATCGTCCCGATCACGGCAATCGCCGCCATCGCACCCACCGCTATTTTGAACGTGGACGACTGCATCCAGGCGAGAAGAGCGCGTCCGTAGTACGCGGCCAGCGCGCCTTCAACCATGAATCGAGCAGTACGAACGCCCGCCAGCGTGACGAAGAACATCCAGACGTTCACCCGCCAGGCGCCGCTCGTGAGAACAAATGCGGTGAATGGAAACGGCGGCGGAATGATGGCGAGCGCCGCGACGGTCACGGCCGCACTGTCGCCGACTCTCTTCTGGATTCGTTCCAGGCGCGATGCCTTCACGAGCTTCGACAGGCCGTGCTCTCCGACCTTGCGCCCAATCCAGAACGTGCCTGCGGCGCCGATCAGTGAACCGACCGTTGCGAGCATCGCGTACAGCCAGAAGAGTTCGGGCCGCCGAGCCGCAAGGAGAATGACGACAAAATCGATTCCGAGCGGAAGGAAGAAGACGAGGGACGAGTCGAGCGCCCCCATCACGACGACACCAGGGAGCGTCAGAAAGTAGCCGAGGAACGAATAGAACAAACCGCGCATCCGGGCTTGTTCCACTATCAAACCGCGGACCAGCCGGGTGAGTCTGAAATTAGAATGGGAGCGGTCAGCTCAAGCAGGGAAATTCATGAAAAGCGTGATTCTGGCAGTATTTCTCTCAGGCGCGGTCGCGCTCGCAGCCAGAGTGGAACCTCAGACACCCAAGGCGCCGCCGATAAAGAGCAGCCCGATGGACACAATCGCCGAGCAGTACGTGAAGCTCGTCCTGGCAATGGGACAGCACGATGCGGATTACGTCGACGCGTACTACGGCCCGCCGGAGTGGAAGAAAGAAGCCGAGACCTCGAAGGTTGACCTGGAAACGATTGGCTTGCGTGCTCGAGCGCTCAGGGCCGATCTCGAGAGGCAACCTCGCACCGCCACACCTTCAGGCGCGAGCAGCAAGTCCGGCGATGCCGAGATGTGGCGCCTCCGCGTGCAGTATCTCGATCGACAGTTGTCGGCTCTGGAGGCACGGGTTCGCATCCTCAAGGGAGAACGCCTCTCGTTCGATGACGAGTCGAAGGCGCTCTACGATGCCGTCGCCCCAACCTACCCGGAATCACACTTTCAGAAAATTCTCGACCAGCTGGAAAAGCGTTTTCCGGGAAGCGGCCCGCTCGTCGATCGCTACGCCGCCTACCGCAAGGCCTTCATCATCCCCCGCGACAAACTCGACGCGGTATTTCAGCGCGCCATTCAGGCAGGCCGTGAGCGAACGCTGCAACACATCAAGCTGCCGTCCGAAGAGAAGTTCACGGTCGAGTACGTCACGAATAAGTCCTGGAGCGGCTACAACTGGTATCAGGGCGGCTATCACAGCCTGATTCAGGTCAACACGGATCTTCCGATCTTCGTCGACCGTGCGATTGATTTGGCCTGTCACGAAGGTTATCCCGGGCATCACGTCTACAACGCGCTGCTCGAAAAGAACCTCGTCAAGGATCGAGGGTGGATCGAGTACACCGTGTATCCTCTGTTCTCGCCGCAATCGCTGATCGCGGAGGGCACGGCGAACTTCGGGATCGAAGTCGCGTTTCCCGGGAAGGACCGCGCCGAGTTCGAGAAGAGCGCGATCTTTCCAGCTGCTGGACTGGACCCATCACGAGCCGGGGACTACTACGAGGTCCAGGCGCTCGTCGATCAGTTGTCGTACGCAGGCAACGAGGCCGCGCGTCGGTATTTGAACAAGGAAATTGACGCGACGCAGGCAGCCGCCTGGCTCGAGCGCTACGCGCTGATGCAGCACGATCGCGCCGTCCAGCGCGTCCGCTTCTTCGATCAGTATCGAAGCTACGTCATCAACTACAACCTCGGCAAAGACATGGTCCGACACTTCATTGAATCGCGTGGTGGCACCGACGCCGCGCCCGCGAGGCGCTGGGCGGAATTCGAAGCGCTGCTTTCATCTCCCCGATTGCCCTCCGAGCTGAAATGACTCTCGGAAAGGATCTGTCAGCCTGAGCGACATCCACGCAATCCGCTCCAGGTGGGTCCTCCGCGGAAGCCTGGTGCTGTGCCTGCTTGGATACGTATTCGTCTACGCCACGGGACGCGCGGACCGGCCGATCCGCTCCGACGGTTTTAGCTATCACGTCTACCTGCCATCGTGGTTTCTGTTTCACGACACCACATTGTCATCGGTTGCGCAGGACTGCTGCGGCGGCGTGTATCCCGAGTACACCGCAATCATGCGGTGGCCGACGACGAGGCGCTGGGTGAATGCGCACCCGATCGGCGTGGCGATCATGCAGGCGCCACTGTTCGTGGTCGCGCACGCGTTGACGCGGTGGACGAATCTCTCTCCGGACGGCTTCACCCTGTACTACCAGCACGCGGCGGGTCTGTCCGGACTGCTCTGGGTCGTCGCCGGATTGGGCGTGCTCGGCCGAACGCTTCGCCGACATTTCAGCGATGAGGTCACGGCGGCGACGCTGGTGACGATTCTGCTCGGCACAAATCTCTACCACTACGCGACGTTCGACAGCTCCTACAGTCATCCGTATTCTTTCTTCCTCTTAGCCTCGTTTCTCGAGCTGATCGAGCGATGGTACGAGCGCCCTCGAAGACTCGAATCAGTCGTGCTGGGGATCGTCGCCGGCCTGATCGTCCTCACGCGACACACCAACGCGCTGTTTCTGATCTTCTTCCCTCTGTATAACGTAACGAGCCTCGCGGCGCTCCGTCGCCGTTTGACACTCCTGGGCCGCGAGCGCTGGCTCGTCGCCGCCATGATCGCTGCCGCCGCCGTCGTCGTCTCGCCGCAGCTGGCAATCTATTACCAGGCGACTGGCCGGATGTTCGTGAGCTCGTACGGCGAGCTTGGCTTCAACTTCGCGTCGCCGCGGCTCGTCCAGGTACTCTTCGGCGTGCAGAAAGGGCTGTTCTTCTGGTCTCCCGTCTTGCTGACGAGCGTCGCGGGATTCATATGGCTCGCGCGTTCACAGAGTTCGGCTCGGGCGTTCGTCGTGCCGGCGCTCCTCTTTCTTCTCGTGGATACCTACGTCGTCGCCAGCTGGTGGGACTGGCAGTTCGGCGCCAGCTTCGGCCACAGGGGATTTGTGGACACGTTTCCTGTTTTTGCGATTGGCGTCGCCGGATGCTTCTCGGCAGTGGCCGAACATTCCCGGTGGCGGCGGCCCGTCGCTGTTCTTGTCGTTCTCGCCATCGCCCTGAATGTCTTTCAGATGCTCCAGTATTGGAACCACGTCCTGCCGTTCAGTGACACGACGTGGGATCAATACCGGCAGTTGTTTCTTCGGTGGCGCTGATGAGCCGTGATCGCATCCTGGCCGGTGGCATGGTCGTGCTTGCAGTGATTGCTGCGCTGCTCTATCTCCGCGATCCTCCATGGCTTCTCTCCACGACGTCTGGTCTTCGAGGGTGGGAGGACGACGGCGGCAGACGCTTCAGGTGGATGGGCGGGCACGCGTCGATGTTCGTTCCCGCCGGCGCACGCATGATCGAGATTCCGTTACGGACGACGTTCGATCGGCCCGGCGACTGGCCGATTACCGTCCGCGTATCGATCGACGATCGCCCTGGCGATCAACTCGTGCTCGGCGATCCCGAATGGCATTCGGTGATCCTCCGAATGCCGGCGCCCGGATCGCGCAAGGTGCGACGACTCGACATTCGCGTCGACCGGACGCGCGACGACAACCGCGGCGCGGCGGTCGGAGAAATCCGCATCCGGTGACGGCCTGGCCGGAGCGGAGACTCAACGAATCAAAGCCGACAGACGGTCACTGAGCTGCACCGGATAGGCCGCCGGCCCCTCGAGTAAGAGAAGCGACTCGGGAAGACCGTCGGTCATGCGGCGGCAATGAAGTCGTGCATCGGCCAGCGAGGTTGGCGCGGCGGTGCGACTGCCGCCTCGCATTACTTGTTGCAGCAGCGGATTCGCGTCGGCTGGCCCGGGCTCGTCGTGGAGAGCAATGACATCTCGGACCGCCTTCCCGTCCGTCGAGACCCGCCAGACCTGCTTTCGGCCTGGCCACGTCGCCTTTCCCTCGCTGCGCTTCATCACCCCGCGAGTCGTGTTCCCCTCCTCGATCTCGACGAGCTTGTAGACGCCGCCCAGCGCAGGCGCATCGTCTGAGGTGACGAGCGTCGTGCCGACGGCGAACGTGTCGATTGGTGCCCGCGCCGACACAAGGGCGGCGATCTTCCACTCGTCGAGATCGCCGCTGACGATGATCCGGGTCGACGTGAGTCCGGCACGATCGAGCCGATCGCGCACGGCGCGCGCCGAGGCCGCGAGGTCTCCGCTGTCGATTCGTACTCCCTGCGGACGGAGCGCGGAATCAACGAGCGTCGCCGTCGCCCTGTCGACGTCGAAAGTGTCGACGAGCAGAACCGTGTGCTCGCCGAAGAGGCTCGCATACGATGTGAACGCCTCGAGTTCTGACGGCGCCGCGAGAATCCAGGAATGCGCCATGGTTCCCGCAAGCGGAATGGCGAATTGGCGTCCTGCTTCGACGAAGGACGTCGCGTCACATCCTGCGAGATACGCAGAGCGCGCGGCGAACAACGCCGCCTCGAGGCCGTGCGCACGCCTGGCGCCAAACTCCATGACCGGCCGTCCGGCCGCCGCGCGAACGATACGAAGCGCTTTACTCGCCACCGTCGTTTGAAAATTGACGAATGCGAGGAGCGCTGTTTCTACCAGCTGCGCTTCAGCGATCGGGGCGGAGACGCGCATGACCGGTTCGCCCGGGAAGAAGGGGGTGCCTTCCGGCATCGCCCATACGTCGCCGGAGAACCGAAACGAGCGAAGATAGTCGAAGAATGGCGACGGAACGGCGGCGAACGCTGGCACACCTCGGAGCCACGCAATCTCGTCGGCACCGAACTGCAGCCGTTCGAGGTAGGACAACGCCTGGTCCAGGCCGGCCGAGACGAGAAGATGTCGATTGCGCGGGAGCCTTCTGACAAACAGCTCAAATGTCGCGCGAGTGTCGAGCACCTTCCGATGGAAATAGCCCGCCACCATCGTGAGCTGGTAAAGATCAGTCGAGAGGGCGTTCATGGGCATACGCTTTGCGGTGTTAGAGTGAGTCGTGAAGAGCTGGCTCGAAATCCTTGATGCGCTGTACGAGGGTTCGTGGAATCGCGACCTTCAGCGCTTTCGCTCGCCGTTCGCGTTTCGCGGCATGAATCGCGTCGGCCACACCCTCGTGAGCTCACTCGCCCGCCTCGCGGAACCAGACGCCGACAGCGCGCGGCTCGAGCTGGCGCTGCTGCGGAATTTCCGGAAGTACGGACACGGGGATGCGACCGGCGCCGACTCGGTGTGGGACTGGCTTGCGCTCGGTCAACATCGCGGACTGCCCACACGGCTGCTCGACTGGACCTACTCGCCGCTCGTGGCCCTGCATTTCGCGACGGAGAAGACCGCCGATTTCGACCATGACGGCATCGTATGGTGCGTCAACTTCGTGGAAGCAAACAAGCGCCTTCCCGCCAGGCTGAAGCGGATCCTGCGTGAGGAGGGATCCGATACGTTCACCGTCGAGATGCTGTCGGCGTTTTCCTCCCTGCGCAGCTTCGACGCCCTGAGACGCGAGCCGTTCGTCGTCTTTCTCGAACCGCCCGCCGTCGATCAGCGCATCCTGAATCAGCTGGCGTTGTTTTCGTTGATGTCGAGTCCCTGCGCGAGGCTCGATGACTGGCTGCAGCAGCATCCGGATTTGTGCCGGCGCGTCATCGTGCCGTCTGCCCTGAAGTGGGAAATCCGTGACAAGCTCGATCAAGCCAACGTGAACGAGCGCGTGCTCTTTCCGGGGCTGGATGGATTGAGCCGTTGGCTCGCGCGCTATTACACGCCCGCGTCGGGCCGGCGATCTTTCCAACCCGACAATCTCGGGACCGAGCGAGTCAGCCGGTCGCGAAGGGGCCCATGACGATGCCCGACGGATTGAGGCCTGACGCGTTGCCCGAAGCGATGACCGCCATCGAGATCACTACGCCGGGAGAACCCGACGTGCTTCGCCCGGTTCAGAGGCCGGTGCCTCGGCCGTCGGCGGCAGACGTCTTGATCCAGGTCGCAGCGGCTGGCGTCAACAGGCCGGACGTTCTTCAGCGCCTGGGAAAGTATCCACCGCCACCAGGCGCGTCCGACATCCCGGGGCTCGAGGTTGCCGGAACGGTAGTGGAGGTGGGCTCAGAAGCCACACGATGGCAGCTGGGTGATCGCGTATGCGCTCTCGTTGCGGGCGGCGGATACGCGGAGTACTGCATCGCGCCAGCGGTTCAGTGCCTGCCGATTCCGGGGGAGATGTCAGACGTCCAGGCAGCGGCCGTGCCGGAGACGTTCTTCACCGTCTGGACAAATCTCTTCCGGCGCGGCGGCCTTCAGTCGGGCGAGCGCGTACTGATTCACGGCGGCAGCAGCGGCATCGGTACGACGGCGATTCAGCTCGCGCACGCGTGTGAAGCGATCGTCTTCACGACCGCGGGGTCCGACTCCAAGTGCGAAGCCTGCCGCCGGCTTGGAGCGGACGTGGCGATCAACTATCGGACCGAGAACTTCGTCGACGTCGTCCGCCGTGAAACGTCTGAACAGGGCGTCGATGTCGTCCTCGACATCATCGGCGGCGATTACTTCGTCCGCAACGTGGAGTGCCTCAAGGTCGATGGCCGCCTGGTCCAAATCGGGCTGCAGGGCGGCAGCACCGCGCAGATCGATCTCGGCCGCGTGATGAGGCGCCGATTGACGATCACGGGATCGACGCTACGCATACGGAGCGTCGCAGAAAAGGGTGAGCTTGCGCGCGACCTCGAGGCAAGTGTCTGGCCGCTTCTTGCAGCCGGACGAGTCAGCCCGCTGATCGACTGCACGTTCCCGCTGACGGATGCCGCAGCTGCGCATCGGCGGATCGAGTCTAGCGATCACATCGGCAAGATCGTGCTGACGGTCAGTCGCTGATGAGCTGGTGGCGCAGAACCCAAGGCTGAGGCCCTGTAAAAACTGCCACGCTGTGGCGGTTGTGCAGTCCACGATCCATGTAACTGGGGTGGTGCATATCAAGTATTTGCCATTATTACAAATATATACAGTGACAAGTCGTCAACATGGCTGCGGCAACGGCATTGCAGCTCTCTGTGGCACTTACTCTCTCTCGACCTTTTCAGGAGGCTATCCCGTGAAGAAGATTGTTCTCGCACTCGCGGTCGCCGTGGCAACGGCCGCTGCAGCGAACGCGCAGACCGCAGCCAAGGCGCCCGCCCCGAAGGCGTCCGCGTCGAAGGCGGCGGATCAGACCAAGTCAACAGCTAAGCACGAAGCACACGCCAAGGCTGAGTCGGTGAAGGGCGAAGTCGTCTCGACCGACGCGACCGCCAAGACGATCACCGTGAAGGATGCGTCAGGCTCCAACGTGACCCTGACGGCAACCGGCGGCGCGGTGGCCGAGCTCGCCAAGCTGAAGCCAGGCGACATGGTGATGGTGACGAAGTCCGAAAACAACGCGACCAAGATCACCAAGGCCAAGACGGCCACCACCACGACGACGAAGCCCAAGAAGTAGCGCCAAGCGGAAGGCAGGAGCGATCGCACGCGGCGGGATTCTTTTCGGTAATCATCCGCCCGTCGCGTGCGCCATCGCAACAGTGATCCCTCATCACGGCTTGATTCGCTTAGACGTCGAGCTCTTCAGCCTCTTCAGCGCGATCCATGATGAATCTGAACCGCGCTGATGGGTCCTTACCCATGAGCTCGTTGATGACGCGGTCGGTCACGATCTGATCGTTGATCTCGACCCTGAGCAGCCGCCGCGTGCGCGGATTCATCGTCGTCTCCCACAACACTTTCGGCATCATTTCGCCGAGCCCCTTGAATCGCGTGATCTCGGGCTTCGACCGGCCGTTCGCGTGCAACTTGAGCAGCCGATCGCGATGCGCGTCGTCGAGCGCCCAGTAGGTGTCCTTACCGAGATCGATCCGGTAGAGCGGTGGCTGCGCAAGAAAAATCCGGCCCGAGGTGATCAGCGCGGGCATGTGACGGTAGATGAAAGTGAGCAGCAGCGTCGCGATGTGATGGCCGTCCGAGTCCGCATCGGACAGGATAATCACGCGTCCATAGCGGAGTTTCGCGAGATCGAAGTTCTTCCCCAGACCGCAGCCGAGCGCGACGACGAGATCCGAGAGCTCCTTGTTCTCCAGAACCTTGGCGAGCGACGCGCTCTCAGTGTTCAACACCTTGCCCCGCAGCGGCAGAATGGCCTGTCGGGCTCGATCGCGTCCCTGCTTTGCCGATCCGCCGGCCGAATCTCCCTCGACGATGAAGATCTCGCTGTCCTCGCGGCCGGGAGCGGTGCAGTCACTCAGCTTGCCCGGCAACGTCAGACGCCCGGAGGTTGCGCTCTTGCGTGCAACTTCCTGTTGCGCCGCCCGACTTGCTTCGCGCGCCCGGGCCGCCAGAATCACGCGCGCGACGATTGACTCCGCGACGCTGATATTCGTGTTCAACCAGTGCTCGAGCGCGGGACGAACTTGCGAATCAACGGCCGACAGGATCTCGGGATTGTTGAGGCGATCCTTGGTCTGCCCCTGGAACTGCGGTTCAGCGACGAACACACTCAGCACCGCGACGAGGCCTTCGCGGATGTCTTCCGCCGTGAGCGTGACGCCTTTCGGGGAGAGATTGTGGGTGTCGATGAAGTTGCGCACCGCCTTTCCCAACCCCGCACGGAAGCCGTTCTCGTGGGTGCCGCCCGATCCGGTTGGAATACCGTTCACGTAACTGCGCACGTGCTCGTCGGTCGACTGCGTCCACTGCACCGCAAGATCGATTCTCAGGCCGCCGTCGTCCCCATCCTTCGACAGCGTGAACGGCGCCTCGTGAACCGGCGTTGCCGATCGTTCACGAAGAATCGTTTTCAGATAGTCGGCAAGCCCTTCGCTGTGCTGAAAGACGTGCTTCTCGTTCTTCGATTCGTCTTCGAAGGCGATCTTGAGACCCTTGTGCAGGTAGCTGGAAACCTCCAGGCGCTGTTTGATGACCTCGCTGTCGAACTCGACCTTCGGAAAGATCGTCGAGTCGGGCCGGAAGAACACCGTCGTCCCAGATCCACGGGCTGGGCCAGCCTTCTTCAGCGGCGCAACCGGATGTCCCTGCTTGAACTTCAGTTCCCACTCAGCGCCGTCGCGTCGCACTCGGGCGACGAGCTCCTTCGATAGCGCGTTGACGACGCTCGCGCCGACGCCATGCAGGCCGCCGGCGGTCTTGTAGTTGCCAGCTTCGAACTTGCCGCCGGCGTGGAGCGTCGTGAAGATCACTTCGACGGCGCTCTTCTTGGTCTTGGGATGTTTATCGACGGGTATGCCGCGCCCGTCGTCAGCAATCGTGATTGAACTTGCATCCTCGTGAAGGGTGACAACGATGTTCGAGGCATACCCATTCATGGCCTCGTCGATCGAGTTGTCGAGGATTTCCCAGACCAGATGATGGAGCCCGGTCGAACCAACGCCCCCGATGTACATGCCCGGACGCTTCCGAACGGGCTCGAGGCCTTCGAGGACTGTGATGTCTTTAGCGGTATATGAGGGCATTCCAGATCGGGTTCTGCTGGTTCTACAAGGTTCTACAAGGTTCTACTGGGTTCTGCTAGGTTCGTTCCCTGGTGCTACTGGGTTCGTTCGAGATCGCTGCGCGATCGTAGCATGGTAAAGGTCGCATCGTCTGCGCTGGAATTGCAGAAATGACCAACCTCACCGCGCGAAGTCAGCGCACATTCTGCCGTGAATCGCTCCTTCCAATTGCGAATTCGCGAAATTCTACTCGGCACGCGTCGTGCTCCCTGCCAAGACGTGATTCCCGCGAAGCGATTCGAAGACCTTATCGTGTGGAAGCTCGCGGTGAGTCTACGTCGTCTCGTTTTCAAGATGACCACAACGGGGCGTGTAGCGACAGATTTCAAGTTTCGCGATCAGATCCGCAATTCGGCGCGCTCGGCGCCAAGCAACAGTGCCGAAGGATTCAAGCGGTTCGATCCACCGGAGTCTGCGCACCTCTTGAAGATCGCCTTGGCCTCGCTTGCGGAGACCCAGGATCACCTGATACACGGGCGTGATGAGAAATACTTCACAGAGGACCGGTTCACAGAAGCCTGGAGGCTGAGTTGTCGTGCACTAAAGGCCGGGAACCGTCTGCACGACTACTTGCGGAGCTGTCCGAAGAAGGGGAACCCGCCGCGCCGAACGAAATCCGCAAAGCCTGGAACGAACCCTGCGGAACCCCGAACGAATCCTGTAGAACCCCAAACGAGCCCTGGTAGAACCCCCAACGAACCTTGAAGAACCCCGAAACGAACCCTGAAGAACCCCGAACGAACCCTGAAGAACCTTGTAGAACCCTGCAGAACCTCGCAGAACCCGATCTCTAGTCCAGCAGCAAAGCCCCTGGATCTTCGACGAGCTGTTTGACCCTGACAAGAAACTGGACGGCTTCAGCGCCGTCGACGATGCGGTGGTCGTAGGTGAGCGCGACGTACATCATCGGGTGCACGGCAACCTGACCGTTGACGGCGATCGGGCGCTGCTGAATGGCGTGCAATCCGAGGATGCCAACCTGTGGCGGATTGAGGATTGGCGTACTCAAGAGCGAGCCAAAAACCCCGCCGTTGGTGATGGTGAACGTGCCGCCGCGGAGATCGGCGAGGGACAGCGAACCATCCTCGGCCCGCTTTGCAAACTCCCGAATCTGCTGTTCGATCTGTGCAAACGAAAGACGGTCGGCGTCCCGAATGATCGGAACGACGAGCCCTTCACTCGCGCCAACGGCGACGCCGATGTCGAAATAGTGTTTCAGCACCATCTCGTCGCCCTGAATCTCTGCGTTGAGGCGCGGAAACGCTCGCAGCGCGCCGACCGCAGCCTTCACAAAAAACGACGCGATGCCGAGGCCGACGCCGTGGCGCTCTTTGAACGACTGTTTGTGCCGATCGCGCAGCGCCATCACCGCCGACATGTCGACTTCGTTGAAGGTCGTCAACATGGCCGCCGTGCTCTGCGCCTCGACCAGGCGCTTCGCGATGGTCGCGCGGCGCTTCGACATCCGGACGCGCTCTTCGGATCGATCGCCCGGCCTCGGGCGCGCTTCGGCCACTGGCAGGATCGGCCTGGTCTTCGGCGGTTCCGGAGCGGTGACCGCGGGCGCCGCCGGAGGTGACGCCACCGTGCCGCCGTTTCCACCTGTTGCCGCCTGCTCGACGTCGCGGCGCATGACCCGGCCGGCGTCGCCGCTGCCGCGAACGCGGCTCAGATCAACATCGTGCTCCTGAGCTGCGCGGCGGGCCGTCGGCGTCGAACGCGTCTTGTCGACCGCCGGCTGCGCGGCGTCTTTCGACGAAGCAGGCGCGGGCGTGGCTGCCTGTCCGGCTCCGACCGCTTCCTCAATCACCCCGAGCACCTCGCCGACCTTCACGTCCTCGCCGTCCTTGCGATCGATTCGCTTCAACACGCCACCTTGAGGCGCAGGGACTTCCAGATCGATCTTGTCCGTCTCCAGTTCGACCAGCGGATCGCCTGGCGCGACGACGTCCCCTTCGCGTCGCAGCCACTTCGCGACGCGTGCATCGACAATCGACTCCCCGACTTCCGGTACGACTATGTTCATCGCAGTAGATCTCTTTACCGATTTCCGGTACGAATCGCTGTTTGCTTCTCTTATTGCTCGCGGGGCCCCACCCCCGCTCGCTCTCGCTCGGCCGTTTCGGGCCTCGCTCGGGCCGCTGGCGCTCCGGCAAAGGCCTGTTCGACGAGCGCCTGCTGGTTCAGCGCATGACGTGCGGCGGATCCTTCCGCCGGGCTGGCGCTTCGCGGCCGCGCAATCCGTCGAACCGACCGGCCGTTCGAGACTTCGATCAGATGCGGCCGGATGAAATCCCAAGCGCCCATGTTCTCTGGTTCTTCCTGCACCCAGACGATTTCGACGGCGTTCGAGTACGAGTCGAACATGGCGCGAAGGTCGCGCATCGGCACCGGGTAGAGCTGCTCGAGTCGACACAGTGCGATCTCCGGGTGCGAGGACCGATGCTCGCTCGTCACCAGATCCGCATAAATCTTTCCCGAACACAGGACCACGCGACCAACATCCGCCAGCCGGGCCGACGCATCCGCGTCCGGCAGAACCATCTGGAAGCGTCCTTCGGCAAGATCGCGCGGCGACGAGGCGACGACCGGGTGGCGCAGCAAGCTCTTGGGGCTCAACACCACGAGCGGCAGCGGATCCACGTGAAGGAGCGCCGCCTGCCGGCGCAGGAGGTGGAAGTACTGCGCCGCGGTCGTACAGTTGGCAATCCGGACGTTGATATCGGCCGCCAGTTGCAGGAACCGTTCGGGACGCGCGCTCGCGTGGTCGGGCCCCTGGCCCTCGTGCGCGTGCGGTAGCAGGAAGACCAGCGATGGACGAATTCCCCATTTGCCGCGCGACGACACGATGAACTCGTCGATCATCGTCTGCGCGCCGTTGATGAAGTCGCCGTACTGCGCTTCCCAGATCACGAGCCGCCCGGGTTCCTGGACGTTGTAGCCGTACTCGAACCCAACCAGCGCGTTCTCGGTGAGCGGGCTGTTGTGGATCTCGAAGGCGGCGCGCGCCTGAGGGAGCGCCTGCAAGGGAACATGAACTCTGCCATCGTTGGTATCGTGCAGCACGGCGTGACGATGGCTGAACGTGCCGCGCTCGACGTCCTCTCCGGTCAGCCGGATGGCGATGCCCTCGGCAAGAATCGACGCCAGCGCAAGTTCTTCGGCCGCCGCCCAGTCAACGGTCCGCTCGTCGGGATTGTCGAGCATCTGAATGCGCTTCTCGCGCACACGTTCGAGCTTGCGATGGATGACGAATTCAGTCGGCAGCCGCAACAGCGCATCGTTCATCTCGCGAAGCTGCGGCAGCGGCACGGAGGTTTCGGCTTTCGCGGCGGCGCCCGGCGGCGGCGCCTCAGGTTGCGGCTCGATGAAGTCACGCTCGGGTTTCAGCGCGTCCATCGCGGCCTGCAGCTCGTCGGAATACTTTCGAACCAGATCGTCGGCCACGCCCGGCTTGAGGTCGCCGCGCTCCTCGAGCGTGCGCGCCCATCGTTCCCGCACCGTCGGATGCGACGCGATTCGCTTGTACATCAGCGGTTGCGTGAACGCCGGTTCGTCTCCTTCGTTGTGTCCGTGACGCCGATAGCCGATCAGATCGATCAGGAAGTCGCGCTGGAATCGTTCACGGTAGGCGAATGCCAGCCGCGCGGCTTCGACGCAGGCCTCCGGATCGTCGGCGTTCACGTGGAGGATCGGGATCTTGAATCCGCGCGCGAGCCCGCTCGCGTACGACGTGCTGTAGGCGTCCTCCGCGCCGGTCGTGAAACCGAGCTGGTTGTTGACGATGATGTGGATGGTGCCGCCGGTGCGGTAGCCGGGGAGTCGACTCAGGTTCAAGGTCTCGGCAACCACGCCCTGCCCAGGAAACGCGGCATCGCCGTGGATGAGGATGGGGAGGCTTCGCGTTGGATCGAATGTCGGAGCGCCAGGGGCGTCGACGATCGTTCCCGCGGCGCGCGCCATCCCTTCCACGATCGGATCGATCGCCTCGAGGTGACTCGGGTTTGGTGGCATCGACACGACCACGTCCATCGCGCGGCCGCCCTTGAGCGCGCGATGCGCGCCGGCGTGATACTTGACGTCTCCCGTCCACGCCATGTCCTCGCGAAACGATCGCGATGAAATCGGCTCCTTGAATTCCGCCAGGATCTGCGCGTACGGCTTGTTTAGCACGTGCGCCATCACGTTCAGCC
>Ga0207701_10000846_pt1 | contig 32475 bp, 25 predicted proteins | sample KBSSwiSSwithPhiX_FD_184294 | JGI IMG/M metagenome (GOLD analysis project Ga0207701, IMG submission 184294) | Switchgrass rhizosphere bulk soil microbial communities from Kellogg Biological Station, Michigan, USA, with PhiX - S5 (SPAdes) (version 2) | ecosystem: Environmental > Terrestrial >... | reverse complement strand
CGAAGCGCGTGTCGCTGGCCAGGGTGCGCAGATGGAGCAGCGCCCGGCCGCGGGCGGTCGTGGGAATCGGCATGCTTCACCAGACGGGCTGGTGAAAGCCCGGGTTTCAGCGCATCGCCAGCCTAACGGCCACCCTCGAAAAAGACGGCTGCGGCCGCGACGATCGCACCGGCTACCATCACCGCCACGCCAACGCCCGGGCGGGCCACCAGCATTGCGTCGCGGGCGACGAGGTCCGCTCGAGTGCGGTTCAAACTCGTTCGCTGTGCGCGTAGCGGAAGAACAGCGTGTCCCGCCCGTTCGAGCTCGCTTGCCGCTCGAGCCGGAAGCCAAGCTTCGCGAGGACACGAACCGAGCGAACGTTAGGCACATCGGTGCTCGCCAGGACATCTCGAAAGCCACATCGCGTTAGGCCGAACGTCACCAGGGCCGAGGCGAGCTCGTTTGCGAGCCCCTGTCCCCAGTGCGGCTCCGCGACGCCGAAGAGCAGCTCCAATCTTGGCGGCTCGTGGAAGAACCAGTAGCCGCCAAATGCCACGAGGTCAGCCGCGGAGTGAAGTCGCGCGGCCCACAGCCCATATCCGGCGGTCTCGAAGAGGCGCGTGCTCTCCGCCACGACGTCACGCGTGTGGTCGAACGGAATGACCTCGTCATCCCAGAGATACCGCCGCACGCCGGGCGCGGTCCACAGCGCGTGAAGCTGTTCGGCATCGGCCGGGGTCAACGGCCGTAACTCCAGGCGGTTGGTGCGGAGGTCGACGTCAGTCATCGACCCGTGCACCGCCAAACGCTCCGCGCCGGAGTGCCCAGTCGAATACGAGTGCCGCAACCAGCGCGGCGACAAACGCCGGCAGTGCCGTCATGATCGGCCAGATGGCAAGCGACAGGGCCAGCGCCAATGCGTGTTCGCGCGCACCCACAGTGTACGTATAGACATTTGCTGCGACCGCAAGACCGAACGCTCCAAGCGCTGCGGCCGAGGATGCGTGCAGCGCCGTTGTTCTTGGCGAGGCGCGCGCGCGAGCTCGTTCGTACAGGATGTGCGCTCCGAAGACGACGCCGCTCAGAGCCCATGCGGCCCAGCGCCACGCGACGCGTCCCTGATTCGATGCGGCCCGACCGGCGAACGCTCCGAAGACGACGCCGACGACGAAGTACACGACGCCGAGGAACACCACGGTCCGCACGACGGCGACCTTCATTCGAGTACCTGGATCTCCGGATAGCGCGGTGATGCGATGTTCAACGCCGAGGTGCCCGGGCTCTTGAGAAAGTGGTCGAAAAAGGTGTGGACGCAGTACGTCGTCACCGCAAGCTGTCGCCGCGCATCGATACCGAGCTTTCCCAACGCGCGAAGCACCCCACGCACGATCCCGCTCTTGAGCAGAGCGCCGTCGTCACTGAACATGAAGTGGAACGCGCCTCGGATCGACACGCGCAGCCTGCGGTCGGATGGGATGCGGTCATAGATGGACTGGATGTCCCGCTCGATCTGAACGCTGGCCGAGTCGGTTTCGGAGCCGTGGTCGCTGAGCAGGAACATGAACGGTTGTGCGAGCCCTTCCCGAACCACGCTGCCGTGCGGAGCGCCGTCGATGTCGATGCCCGCCTTGCATCGCGAATCCTCGTGGCAGAATTGCGCGGCGACAGCGCCGCCGAGTGAGTGTCCGAATACGCCCACGCGGGTCATGTCGAGCCGACCCGTGAACCTGCCTGACGAGTCGGCTGCATTCATTCGCGTTAGGCGATCGAGCACGAACGCGATGTCACGGGTCCAGGCAGTCAGTATACGCGCTGCACACTGCTCCATTTGGGTCTGGACCGGAACCACACAGCGTTCAGGGTTGTTCTGCTCCGCGCGTTGGATCACGCGCCCGTCCGGGAATATGACACGTCCCGTGCGATACGGCGCGTCGAAACCGACGACGACATACCCGTGGCTCGCCAGGTCCTCGGCGAGTGTCGAGTAGTTCAGCACGGATGCCGACGCACCCGCTCTCATGATCACGACCGGATACGATCGTTGCTCGCGCGACACGTCGGGGTCGCGAGCGCTATGGCCGCGAACGTTCGCCGGGGCTCGAGTCAGCAGCGTCCAGATGTTCGCGCGATCAGCGTTCTCGGGTAGCGGGCGCAACTCGAGGGGAAGGTAGTCATCCGCCGCTACCGATTGCGCGCTTGCCGACGGATACCAGATCCAAACGAGGAGCTCGCGCTTCGTACCTGGCACGGGCGCCAGCGGGTCTGCGTCGACAGAGTCGGTCCAATCGCGGATCGTGCGGCCGACGCTGAAGGACCCCGTGGGGACCGGGAGCGTGACCATGGACCTGTGCTCGAGCCACAGGAACGCGAGCAACGCACCGATCGCGAGGCAACCGAGCATCGCAATTGCGGCGAAAACCCTGAGCGTGCGACGCAGGAAACGCGTCATCATTGTGGGCCGCGAGTCTTGTAATGCCAATAACTTTACAATACAAAGCACAACCAGGCAAGGTCAACAGCCGTGCGCTCGGCGGCCGGTATATTGCGGCGTGCCGGCGCGGGCGCGACCCGATCTGCGCCGCCTTCCACCGCGCGTGCGCTCGGACTCTCAGCGAGAAGACAAGTGTCCCAACACAGCGGCTCGACGAGCTCGGCGACCCCATCTCCGTCGGTCCGAGTTCACATCCTCGGCGCAGGCCCCGTGGGCCTTCTCCTGGCGGCATTGCTCCAACCCATCGAGCGGTTCTCGGTGCAGCTGTATGAAAAGCGACACGATTACACGAGGACGCGGATGGTCCAACTCGCGTCGTACCTCGTGGCGGATTCGGTCGCGGACTACTCTACCGACCGCATCGATGAAGAGAGCGTGTTTGCCATCTTCGATCCTCGGGAGATCGACGAGGGGCTCGCGATTCGACAGTCCATTCCATCAGACCTGATGGCGCTGCTGCGCGGATGGACGCAGGGGTTCGTCCCGCTCAACACCATCGAGCGTTCGCTCAGTGATCTGATCGATGCACGTGAGTCGCATCGGGTGCAGCGCGCCTCGGGCGCTATCACGGCGCAGGACGCGATGGCGATGCTCGAGCCGGGAGACATGCTGATCGATTGCACCGGCACTCGCTCGGTGTTCCGGGATCAGCTGATGCCTAACGCCGGCGCGGTGGATGACTCGTCGTCGTTGGCGTTCCTCACGGCCGACGGCCCAAACACGTTGAAGATCCGGCTCGAGTACGCACTCGTCATCACGTTCCTGTATGGCCAGCGGTATGACTGCAACGAGCAGTGCAAGTACCAAAAGAACATCGACAACCCGCAGTACAAGTTCATTCCGGCGGTCAACCGCACGTGCTACGACGGCAGCATCAGCCACGTCACGGGCATCGTCACCATCTCGGCGGAGGACTACGAGCGGATGCCCTCACGGTTCGACGGTACCTGGCTGCGGAGCAACTTCCCTCACGTCGCCGAGTCGATGGATCGCTTCATCGCCAAGGTGAAGGACGAAACGAACGGCGAGATCGTCGGGGACCTCGAGATCGTCCGGATACCGCTCGATCTGTACCGGGCTCGCAATGCGACCAGTCGCGAGTGGCGCAAGACAGGGACTGGCGACCACCCGCTCGCCCGCTCGGCGGTGTTCCTGGCCGGCGATTCGGCCATGGGCTCGCCCTATTTCCAGTCCATCTCGCTCGGCTTCGAGTGCGCGATGTTCCTGGCGCGACTGCTCGGGCACCGAGACGTGCCGCTGGCCGACCTGTTCGATCGCTACGAGCTGTACATCTACAAGCAGTGGCTTCGCGTGTACAACCGCAGCAAGATGATCAAGCACAACAAGGATCTGTTGGGGTGTGTCGGTGACACGGACGCCCTGCTGGAGAAGCTGCACATTTACTGAGCGAACACGCGCCGCAGGAACTCGTTAGGCGCTCTGGTTCGCGATAAACGCGGTATCCCCATACTCGACGAGGTGAACGGGAATTCCGTCCTTGAACGACCAGAAATGCGCGATTCTCGTCGGGAACCGCTGGCGAGTCTTCGCGGACGTTAGCTCGAGCTCGAGCTGCGCGGCGGCGTGATCGCCATCGACCAGAATCGTCGTGGCGCGATACGAGTGAAACTCGAAGTTCTCTCCGATTTCCTGCAACCGCGTGACCAGCTCGTGCTTGCCGTGACAGACACCGGCGTAGCGCGCCGTCCGGGGATCGGACGCCCATTCGAAGCGAAAGTCGTCAGGCAGCCCATCCAGGATCTTGTTCAGATCACGCCTTTCGTAGTCACGATACAATTGCGTCACCGTTTGCCGGATATCCATGGGGCTCCTCCCTGGAACGGGTTGTTCCTGTGCATCAATCGCTATCACTCGCCTAACGTGCCACGGCGGCTGCTTCCTCCAGCAGCCGCGCTGTCTCCGAGGTCGGAAGCCAACGACCCCGGAGCATGACGCCGGTCCGCCGCGTCGCGTTGGCCACATCCGCGAGCGGATTCGCATCCACCAGCACGAGATCGGCTCGCTTGCCGACGGAGACCGTTCCCCACACGTCGAGCTGATGGATGAATTCCGCCGCGTCGTGCGTCCCGGCTCGCAGGACTTCGTACGGCGTGAGTCCCGATGCCGCCAGGAGGCCGAGCTCTTCGGAGACGGCGAAGCCCCCGAGATCCGTGCCTAACAAAAGACGCGCTCCCGCATCGTGAAGAGATTTCACGAACCGCTCCTGTACTGGCATCGTCCGTTGGGCGGCGACGTAATCGGCCTCTGTGAAGTTCTTCAGGAATGGCAGCTGGGATCGGGTGTCGGAACGTAAATCGGGCGGCGCGTATCGCATTTCCGGCCGAGCGACCCAGCGCGCGTACACGTCTCGCGGGACCAGTTGCGTTTGCATCCAGACCAACGTCGGACAGTTCCAGACGCCGGCGTCGCGCGTCGCCTGGGCGAGTTTGGAGAACCGCGATTCGTCGGCGTCGTTCCAGGCCAGCGTCCGAGAACGAAGGTCGCGGCCTGGCACGGGAGCGCCGGTGCGAACCAGCTCCGCCGCGTAGCCACGCAGATGCTCGATGGATGATTGCCGCGCAGCGAGAGCGCCGAACAATCCGACCGACAACGGCACATGGCCAGCGACCGGCATGCCGAGCCGGCGCGCCTCCGCGACGATCGCCTCGTAGACGTCTTTGGAGGGGCTGTTGTAGACCTTGATGAAGTCGTACCCGTCCGCGTGTTGCTGACGGACTGCCTGCACGGCCTGCGTCGGTGTCCCGATGGTTTGATTGCCCTGATTGACGTCCGATGGCCCGTCCAGAACGGCGCCAGCCGTATAGATCGACGGACTCACGAGCCGGTTGGCTGCGGCGTCGGCGCGCCAGGGCCGCAGGTCCGGCGGGCTCCCCATGGTGCGCACGGTGGTCACGCCATCGGCGACGTACAGCAGGAGATCGAGCTTGGTCTCCGGGTGGGCGTGCATGTCTGCCAAGCCCGGCATCAGATACTTCCCGCGGCCGTCGATTCGACGTGCGTCGCGTGGGGCACGTACTTGTGACGCTGGCCCGATCTCCGCGATCCTGCGCTCGCGGATGACGACGGTCTGGTGTGGGAGAAGCCGCTCGCTGTCCATCGGCACGATCGTGACGTCGACGAACGCGGCGGCCGTGGTGTCGGAGACGTTAGGCGGCGACCGTCCGCAGGCCAAAATCAGCGGCACCGCAACCGCGAGAGGCGTCCACGATGTCCCGTTCATTGGCCGGCAGGCGGTTGCCACAATTCGACCTTGTTTCCCTCGGGGTCGATGACCCAGCCAAACTTGCCGTACTCGGAATCATCGATCTTGTCGAGGACGTTGCAGCCTTCCGCTTTGAGCGCTGTGATGACCGCCTGAAGGTCTTCAACGCGGTAGTTGACCATGAACGGGGCGTTGCTTGGAGCAAAGTGGTTGCTCGCCTCGGGGAATACGGACCAGACGGTCATTCCGCCCGTGGGCTTGCCATCCGAGTCGGTCCAGGTGAACGCCGTACCGCCCCAGTCCTGGACATCGATGGCGAGATGGCGCTTGTACCATGCACGCAGTGCGGGTGCATCCTTCGCCTTGAAAAAGATGCCGCCGATGCCAGTGACTCTCTTCACGTGAACCTCCGATGTGCCGTGGGTGGGGGAGTTGCGATTCTTCTGGCTCAACGTAGGTACCGATCGTAGACCGCTCGATATCCCAGGACTTCTGCGAGTCGACCCAGCGTGGCGCTCAGCCCCACTTGAAGCGAGATCGGCATGGCAACATCAAAGGCCCCATGCCTCGTCATCGCGCGTCCAGTCGCCGCGAGCTGGAGGAGGTTCTTCGGCATCCCCCGCTTTCCGACCCGGCCCTCGCGAGCGAGTCCGTTGATCGTCGCAAATGCGCCGAGCACATCGTACACCGCATCGGGCGTCGACGCGCCAAAGTCGTTCGTCTGCCGATAGACCATGACCCCTGACCCGGTGTTCCATGGGTGAACGTGAGGGACTTTTGGCGGCATGACGATACTCTCACCAGCGGCCAACCTGACCTCCGACGCTCCGAGTCGGCAGGTGGCGGCGCCCTGGAGGATCTCGAAGGTCTCCGTCCACGTTCGGTGCACGTGCGCCAGGAATGCCGGTGCGGCACCCTCGGGGCAATGAACTTCGATCACCCAGCCGCGGCCTGACGTCTCCCGAGCTCCCTGCAGCACGACAGTACGAGTCTGCGTCACTGGGTCGGTCGTCTCGAATCCCGGGCTGATCATGCATGTCCTCCGTGCGGAAGAGCGACGTTGTGCCGCAGCGATTCAGGGCGGCGAGCTGGCTTTTACTCCGGCCTCAACACATTGGCGGGACTGAGGCGCGCCGCGCGCAACGCCGGAATCGTCGTGGCGAGGAAGGTGATCCCCGTGATCAACAGCGTGGCGAGACCCAAGATCAACGGATCCGACGCGCGGATCGCGTACACGCGATTGGAGATGACCTGACCGGAGAAGTAGGCGAGCGTCAGCCCAATCGCCGCGCCGATGAGGCCGAGCATCACGCCCTGTTTCAGCACCAGCACGAACACCGACCGCGGCGATGCACCTAACGCAAGGCGCGTCGCCATCTCCTCACGGCGCAGCGACCCCGCGTACGACACCACGCCGTAGATGCCAACGGCGGCGAGGACGATCGCGATGCCGCCGAAGATCAGCATCAGGGCCATCCCGAGCTGCTGCCGGCGGAGCGTGCCGCCAACGACGTCCGACGCGAGCTCGAAATCGACCGCCATGCTCGGGTTGAGCTTCCGCATCTCGGCCCGGATGGCTCGCTCGACAGCGATCGGGTCCGATCCGGACATCGACACGACAACGGTCGCGCTCTGGAGTGGGAATTGTGACAACGGAGTGTAGAACGCGGGTTCCGCCGGCTCGGCGAGCGAGTTCTGCCTAACGTCGCCAACTACGCCGACGATCGTCACCTCGTTCCGCGGATCCGGCGTTGGATAGCCCGCCGAAAACTGCACGCCAATTGGATCACGATCCTTGAGGTAGCGCTCGACGAACACGCGATTGACGATCGCGACCGGGATCGTGTTCGGGAGATCGCCGGAGCCGAAATCGCGGCCTTTGATGATGGGCGTGCCCATCGCGGCAAAGAGTCCCGGGCTCGCGAGGCGCTGACGCGTGTGTGGGGCACTCAGTGCGTCGAACGGCTCGCCATGAAACTGAGCGAGGAGCGAGCCCTCGAGTGTGCCGCGCATCGGGTACGCCGAAACGAGACCGACGTCCGACACGCCGCGGACACCCTTGACCGCCGCCACCAGGTCGAGGTGCGCCTGACGCACGGTTTCAGGATTCGGGTACCGGGCCCCAAGGAACGAGACGTCGAACAGCAGGCGCTTGTCGGCCACGAACCCGGCGTCAGTCCGTCGAAGATTCGCGAATCCTCGAACGAGCCACCCCGCGCCCGCCAGCATCATGATGGCCAGCGCGACCTCCGCCACGGTCATCGTCATGAGCCACCGTGTCGTGCCGCGGCCCGCGCTCGCCGAGCGAGAGTTGTCGTTCATGAGCGTCTTCATGTCGCTGCGCATCAGCCGAACCGCTGGCGCGAGGCCAATGATCGCGCCCGTGACGATGAGCATCAGGAGTGAGAAGACCAGCACGCGCGTGTCGAATGGTACGGTGTCGAGGCGGGGCAGCGTCGATGCGCCAATCGCGAGTAGCCCGCGGAGCCCTAGTGCCCCGACCGCAACGCCAACGATCGTCCCCGCGGCAGCCAGCACCATCGACTCCGTGAGGAGCTGCCGAACGAGTCGGCCCCATCCCGCGCCAAGCGCCGCCCGCACGGCCATCTCGCGGGCTCGCGCCGCGCTGCGCGCCAGCAGCAGGTTGGCGACATTCACGCAGGCGAGCAGGAGCAGCAATCCGGTCGCCGACATCACGATGATCAGGATCGGGCCGAGGTCGCCGACGATCGACTCCACGAGCGGCTTCGTGACATAGATGCGGTTCTTGTCCGAAGCAGGAAAGTCACGAGCGAGGCCGTTCATGACCGACGACATGCCGGCTTTCGCGCGCTCGATCGTCGTTCCATGTCGCAGACGCACGAAGCCCTGCTGCCCGTGGTTGACGTCGTTGGACGGCGTTCGCTGCGCGATCCAGATGTCCGCGCCATGCGGCATGTCGAAGTCCCGCGGCGCCACGCCGGAGATCGTCGAGTTGAACTCGGCGAAGCGAATCGGTTTGCCGATGACCGCGGGGTCACCGTTGTAGAGCGTCTTCCACAACCGCGTCGAGATCACGACCGCGGGCAACGGGCCCTGTTGGGGCGGCGCGTTAGGCGCCGGGGGCTGGAATGGCGTGAAGTCGGTGGATGAAAAGCCACCCATTGTCATCGGGAGACCGAACAGCTCGAAGAATCCTTCGGTCACTCCGTACACCGTCACGTGCGACGGCGTCTCATCCGCGGCGAGCAGCGTGAGGTCTCCCGACTGAAATCCTGCCGCGCGTTCGATGGACAGGCTCGGATCGTTCAGCCGATAGATCTCGCCGCCGGACAGCAGGCCCGTGGTGATCCGCCCGTCGGTCAGCGCGGTTCTGAGGCTGTAGAGATCGTCCGGATTGGGATACGGCAGTGGCTTGAGGAGGACGGCGCTCAGCGCGGTGAAAATCGCTGTTGTGGCCCCGATGCCGAGGGCGAGTGTGGCGATCGCCGTGAGCGGGAATCCAGGCGACCGGCGGAAGGCGCGGAGCGTCACGCGGACGTCCTGGAGAATGGTTTCCATTCCTGGACTCCTGATTCTGCGTCGCTGAGAGTGGTCCGGCGTGCCAAGCGGGGCTGTCCGTTGATACTAGGGCGGCCCCGTAATTCCGCAACTGAATGGTGACGGACCGCAAGGACGCCAAGGTTCCGTCGTCATTGTCGTTAGGCGACGTGCTGCGTGTGCTCAAAATGGGATGTCCGGTGGCGGCTCGGAGTGGCGTAGACCGATTGGAACACATTCGAATGATCTCCACACGACACAGAGGCTCTCATGCGCTCCTTGATATTTCGCGGCATCCTGTCCGCCACCATAGCATTCACCGCTGCCTGCAGCAGCACCGACTCCGTTGGCCCGGCAACCCGACCCACTTCAGCCCATCGCGCCGTCTTCGGCGGCACGAACGTGAGCCGGTCGATCGACCAGAACGTTTGGCTGTCCTGCGCGAACGGCGGCGCCGGCGAGGCGGTACGCGTCACGGGCGACCTGCGCTACGACGTGCATCTCACGCAGGACTCGTCAGGCGTCTTCCACCTCAACATCAGGTCCAACACGTCGGGGCTCACTGCGGTTGGCCTGACGACCGGCACTTTCTTCCGCGGTCTCATGACGGAGCACGTCACCTCGCGCGCCGCGGACAACCTGAATGAGGATGTGCGAACGACCGACATCATTCGCTTCGTTGCGACCGGATCGCGTGACGCCTACTCGCTCATGGTCAGCAGCCGCTTCGTCGTGAATCAGGGCGACTATGTACTGACAGAACAGACGTGGACGGAGGTGTGTCGCTGAACTAACGGGGACGGGCGACGGGCGACGGCAACTGCCTTTAATGCGCAGTCCGCAGTTCCCCGTCGCCCATCCCCCCTCGCCCGTCCCCGGGCATGTCCGCTCCCCGCCGGATCCAACGCATCTGACTCTAAGAACGACCGGAAGGGATCGCGGCTCCGAAGCAGTTGTCTCCCACCGGTCCGCCGCACAAGTTTGCCTTCTCGCTGCGAACGAGGGGTTCCCTTTTATGGTTGCACCCGCGGCAGCACGGACTGGAGAGGTGACGCGGCTCCTCCGCGCCGCCCGCGCCGGCGATGCGAGCGCAATCGACCGCATCGTCCCACTCGTCTATGAGGACCTCCGTCGAGTGGCGCGGCGACAGCTCGGCCGGGGCTTCGGCAACGAGACCGTTCGCCCGACGGAGCTGGTCCACGACGCGTACGTCAAGCTCTCCATCGGCGGCGCAGCCGCGGCCGTGGACCGCGCACACTTCCTCGCGATCGCCGCGCGCGCGATGCGCCAGGTGCTGGTCGACGAGGCGCGACACCGCCTTGCGGCAAAACGCGGGGGACTCGGCTGGAAGCGGACGACGCTCTCGGGCGGTCATTGGGTCGCCGACTTCGACGTCGACGAGCTGCTGACGCTCAACGACGCGCTCGACGAGCTCGATCCGCGCCAGCGGCAGGTCGTCGAATGCCGCTTCTTCGGCGGCATGGAAGAGAGCGAGATCGCCGAGGCGCTCGGCGTCACTGAGCGCACCGTGCGGCGGGACTGGGTGAAGGCGCGCGCGTGGCTCTACCACGCACTGGCGGAGCGCGGGTCCCGAACCACGCTCCCCGAGGCGTGAGCCCGGTGGCGCTCTCGCCGGCACGACGCGTCGAGATCGAGGACGTGTTCGAGCATGCGCTCGACCTCGACCCCGACCAGCGCGGCGCATGGCTGAGCGACCGCTGCGCGAACGACGCCGAGCTGCGCGCCAAGGTCGAAGCCCTGCTGGCCGCGAACGATTTGACCACGGGGATACTCGAGCGACGCCTGACTCCTGCGACAACGGCGCTCGGCGTGGAACCACTGCTCGACCGACGCATCGGGCCGTACCGTGTCGTGCGCGAGCTCGGTCGCGGCGGCATGGGCGTGGTGTATCTCGCGGAGCGCGACGACGGTGAGTTCCGCCGTCAGGTGGCGATCAAGCTGCTGCGCAACAGCCCCGATGCCGAGGAGCTGCACCGGCGTTTCATCGCCGAGCGGCAGATCCTCGCGTCGCTGAGCCATCCGCACATCGCACAGCTCCTCGACGGCGGCACGACCGACGGACAGCTCCCCTATCTCGTGATGGAGTACGTCGACGGTCTGCCGATGACGGCCTACTGCGACCGCCACGGCCTCGACATCGCGTCGCGCCTGCGACTGTTCGTCGACGTCTGCCGCGCCGTCAATTCGGCTCATCAGAACCTGGTCATCCATCGCGACATCAAGCCCGGGAACATCCTCGTCACGGCGTCGGGGCAGGTGAAACTCCTCGATTTTGGCATCGCGAAGCTGCTCAACGCCGCGATGGGCGCCACGGCCGTCCCGCACACGCGCACCGCATTCCGTGTGATGACGCCGGACTACGCGAGCCCCGAGCAGGTTCGCGGCGAGCCGCTGACGACGGGGAGCGACGTCTACGCGTTAGGCGTCGTTCTGTACGAGTTGCTCGCCGGCCGTCGGCCGTACCAGATCAGGACTGGTGCCGTGCGCGAGCTGCACGAGCTGGTCTGCGAGCGCGAGCCGGAGCGGCCGAGTACGTGGGCGAAGCGCCCGCCGCCGCCCGATGATCCCGAGGCGCTGACGCCGGCACAGATCGCGTCGGCGCGCGGCACGAGTCCCGACAGGCTGCAGCGAGTGCTCGGCGGCGACCTCGACGCCATCGTCATGATGGCGCTGCGCAAGGAACCGCGACGGCGTTATGGGTCGGCGGAGCTTCTCGCGGAGGACATAGAGCGCTATCTCCGCGGGCTCCCCGTTCTCGCGCGCCACCCGAGCCGCGCCTACTACCTCGGCAAGTTCCTGCGGCGGCATCGCACGGGGGCAACTCTCGGCGCGATCGCTGTGCTCTCGCTCATCGCGAGCACCGCCGTCGCCGTCACCCAGAGGGCCACAGCCCAACGCGAGCGCGACCGCGCGACCGCGGCGCTGACGCAGGCGCAACAAGCACTTCGGGAATCTGACGAGACGACGAGCTTTCTCGCCGGCCTGTTCGACGTGAACGTGGCGGCCCCGGGGGGCGCGCCACCCGGCACGACGGAGGAACTGATCGCTCGCGGCATGGGGCAGATCGAACAGCTCGGCAACCGTCCGCTCGTGCAGGCGCGCATGCTCGAGGGAATCGGGCGCATCTACCAGAATGCGGGACGCTTCGCCGACGCGAAGCAGGCATACGACCGCTCGCTCGTACTGCGTCGTGCCAATGGCGCCGGCGAGAGTGCCGAGACGGCCACGACGCTGCTCCACATGGCCAACACGCTGCGCGTGACCGGCAGTTATGCCGCCGCCGATTCGGCGGCGTGGCAGGCGCTTCGGATTTACCAGAAAGTGAATGGGCTGGCGGATCCCACCGTGGCCGACGCGTGGCAGATGCTCAGCATGCTCGCGGTGTACCGCAGCGACCTGCGTGCCACGGAGGCCTACGCGCGACGTTCCGCGGACATCATGGTCGCGGCGTACGGGGAGGACGACCCGCGGATCGCGCACGCGCTCGAGATTCTCGGTGGCGCGCTGCACCGGCTCGGCAGGTACGAGGAGGGGGAGCGCTACATGCGGCGGGCGCTCGTGCTGTACGAGCGTGAGAAGGGGCCTAACGATCCAGAGCTCATCCTGCCGCTGTACCGGCTGGCCGAGGCAATCGTCAACAGTCGCGAGGGTTACGCCGAAGCCGCCCAGCTCATGGAGCGTGGCGTCGCGATCGCGAGAGCGTCGCTCGGCGAGGCCCACCCGCGGACGGCCTATGCGCTCGATCTCCTCGGCGGCGTGGAGTCGCGCCGCGGCGACTTCGCGAAGGCCGAGCAGTTGTCGCGGCGCGCGGTCGAGATCTACGATAAAGCGCTCGGCGGCCACGACGTCTCCGTGGCCGACGCGTATACCGATCTCGCGAAGGTCTATTCACGCGTCGGTCGGTGGGCCGAGGCCGAGTCGGCGCAGCGCACCGGGATGGCGGTCTTCGCCACCGTGTTAGGCAGCGCGCACCCCATGTACGCGGGCGCGATGGCGGGGCTGTGTGAGATCCACCTCCACGCTGGCCGGGTTGTCGAGGCCGAAGCGGAGTGCCGCGAGTCGCTCGCGATTCGCCAGCGCGCCGTGGGCTCGAGGAACCTCGGTTTGGTGAACCCTCTGATGCTGCTGGGGGACATGCACGCGGCGCGCGGCGAGCTCACGGCGGCCGATTCGCTCTACTCGGCCGCGCTGTCGATCCTTCAGGAGCATGTGGACGGACAGCCGCGTCCGTTCGAATTGCTGTACCCGCGTATGGCGGTGGTGCGCGACCTTCAACATCGCCCGGCGGAGGCGGCGGAGCTGCGCAGGAAGGCGGGGGGGAAGCCGGTGAGGCCTTTGGATTTTTAGGCGACTGGCGACTGGCGACTGGCGGCGGGCGACTGGCGGCAGCTAAATAACGCTCAACTGACGGGCGGCGCGATCATGGGACATGCAAAGCCGACCCGAATCGGATCCTACCGGGATCTGGATGTCTGGCAGTTCGCCATGGGCATCGTCATCGACGTTTACCGCGTGACCCGAGCGTTTCCAGCTGAGGAAAAGTTTGGGCTCGTCGCGCAACCCGACGTGCCGCAGTCGCGATTCCATCCAACATTGCCGAGGGGCGCAACCGGCTCGGTGCGGCCGAGTTTCGCCGCTTTGTCTCGATCGCGCGAGGGTCCGTCGCCGAAGTCGAGACACAGCTCGCCGTCGCTGTAGCGCTCGGCTATGTCGGTGCCGGTGAGATCGCGTCGCTTTCGTCGCGGCTCGATCAATTGAGCAAAATGTTGTTCGGCCTATACCGTCGCCTGGCGGCGTAACGAACGCGACGGGTAACTGCCGATGGACGACACCTGCTGGGGTTGGTGCTAACAGCCGCCGCTGTTTTCGCGTCGCCAGTCGCCAGTCGCCAGTCGCCAGTCGCCTGTCCGCCAAGGACACCACCCTACGTAGCCCTGGTTAGAAACCCCCTTCACCAGGTGCTGAAATGAACCGGCTACTCCCCGATCCAACTTTCTATCCCAATCCCGCGCTCGCGGGCGAGGCGCCTCCGGAGGGCCTCGCGTATGTCGCCCTGCTGGCCACCGGGGAGAACGGCAAGACCGACGCGCTCGGCGTCGTCGACACCGACCCCGCCTCAGCGAGCTACGGCCGCCTCGTCGGGCGCGTGGACTTCCCGCAGGGCGGGAACGAGCTCCACCACTTCGGGTGGAACGCGTGCAGCTCGCACCTGTGTCCGTGGGCGCCTAACGCGCACGTGGAGCGGCGCTATCTCGTGGTGCCGGGCACTGGCTCGTCGCGCATTCACGTCGTCGATACGAAGCCCGATCCGCGCAACCCGACACTCGTGAAGGTGATCGAGGGGGATGAGGTCATGGCGAAGACCGGGTACGCGGCGCCGCACACCGTGCACTGTGGACCCGACGGGATCTACCTGAACGCCCTCGGCGCGCCCGACGGCAACGGGCCGGGCGGGATCTTCATGCTCGACCACGACACGTTCGAGGTGAAGGGGAAGTGGGAGCACGACCGCGGCCCGCAGCACCTCGCCTACGATTTCGCCTGGCACCTCGGCCAGGACACGATCGTAACGAGCGAGTGGGGCACGCCGAACATGGTGAAGGACGGCGTGAACCCCGAGCTCCTGTTAGGCGGCAAGTACGGGCACGCGCTCCACGTGTGGGACATGAAGAAGCGCCGCCACATCAAGGAGATCGATCTTGGCGCCGAGCAGCAGATGGTGCTCGAGCTGCGGCCCGCGCACAACCCGACGCGCGCGTATGGGTTCGCCGGCGTCGTGATCTCGCTGGCCGATCTCTCGTCCTCGATCTTCCTCTGGTATCTCGACCGTCGCAACGGGAATGGCCCGGGCGAGTGGAAGGCAAAAAAAGTGATCACGATCCCGGCCGAGCCGGCGGATCCGGCCGATCTGCCACCGCTGCTCAAGGGCTTCAAGGCCGTGCCGCCGCTGGTCACCGACATCAACCTCTCGATCGACGACCGCTTCCTCTACGTGTCGTGCTGGGGAACAGGAGAGCTCCGGCAGTACGACGTGAGCGATCCGTTCAATCCCGTGCTGGCCGGTTCGGTGCGACTGGGTGGCATCGTTAGGCGCACCGCGCACCCGCGCCTGCCGGGGACGCCGCTCAACGGCGGCCCGCAGATGGTGGAGGTGAGCCGCGACGGCCGGCGCGTGTACCTGACGAATTCCCTGTACAGCCCGTGGGACGCGCAGTTCTACCCGGACGGCATTCGCGGCTGGCTCGCGAAGTTCGACGTAGGCCGCGCCGGCGGGCTCACGCTCGATGCGCGCTTCCTCCTCGAGTTCGAGGAGGGGATACGCCCCCACCAGGTGCGGCTCCAGGGTGGCGACGCGTCGTCCGACTCCTTCTGCTTCTCGTGAGCCGGCGATGCCGACGAATGCGTGGGCCGCGACATGGGCGCTGCTATCGTTAGGCGCCATCCACGGCCTCAATCCGGGAATGGGATGGCTGTTCGCGGTTGCATTGGGCACGCAGCACGGGGAGCGACGGGCTGTGTGGCGGGCACTCGGTCCGCTCGCGCTCGGTCATGGGCTCGCGATCGCAGTGGCGGTCGCGATCGCGCTGGGTCTCGGGGTCGTCGTGCCGGGCGGTGGCGTCCGATGGGGAGCGGCAGCGCTGCTCATCGGACTTGGGGTGTGGCAGTTGCGCGGCCATCGACACCCCGGGCTCGGGCGTTGGCGCGTAGGGCTACGTGCGAACGGGCGTGAGCTCACCATCTGGTCGTTCATCGTTGCGACGGCGCATGGGGCAGGGCTGATGGCAGCGCCCGTTGCGCTACGCGCCATGGAGTCTGGAGCCGCAGGCCATATAGGTCATGCGAGTCACGAGTCGGCGGCCTTGGCGACCGTGGTGTCGGTGGACTGGCCGACATTGTGGGCGACGAGCGTACACACCGCGGGGTACCTGCTCGTCACGGCGGCGCTGGCGGTAGTTGTCTACGAGCGGGCCGCACTGCACCTGCTGCGACGCGCATGGATCAACGTCGATCTGCTGTGGGCGGCAGCGCTCGTGCTGACGGGCGTCGCGGTCGCGATTCTGTGAGAGAGGGGAACTCGCGGGTCGGCTCGAGCGCACGTTAGGCGCCGCGCATTCCCGACTCGACGAAACTGTCTGGGACGGCGTTTAGGTGGCCCCGCCAAGAACAGTTCGAGCTCGAACGTCAGCCCGTCGACTAATCGCATTCGCGATACGCGCGAGCCTCACGCCGCCCCGGCACGTATCGTATATTCGCGCTGCAATGCACGAGCGGTGACGCGGCCGAAACTCACCGCGCCTCGCAGCGTTCTTACGTCACCCCTTCCACCGCCACCCACCAATGGCCAAGTACGGCTTGCCGGCGTCCTACGGTGATGCCGAGAATGGCATGATCGAGAGCGACATGAGGGCATCGCTCAGCGTCGCCAACAGCCTCGATGAAGTGATCATCTTCCGGTCCACCGGCCCCTGGTCGCAACGCTGGATCAAGCAGTCGTATCCCACCAAGAACTTCCACGTCAAAGGCAAGAGCTCCGACTGGGGACCGCAGGCCGGCTTCGTCCCCTACCTCGGCAAGTACAGCAAGGTTGGGCATGACCAGGGAAAGGCCAATGACGGGACGGCCGCGAATGACGATGGACTCAAGCACCATTTCGCTGCCAAGGTCGTGCTCAGGCTGTCCCTGGACGAGCTCAAGATCCAGAACACGCTGCCGTGTGAAGTGCCTCCGCGCCTGGCCGTGCATACCATGGAGCCCGTTCCCGACAGCAGGGACTACTTCCTGTTCGCGCGACGGAGCGGTGACCAGAAGGAGTTTGCGTTTCGCGCCGTGGCCAATGGTCCGCTCTACTACATCCACGTCTACGACGAGAAGGTCGGGACGAAGAAGCAACGCCTCATGTTCGAGAAGCCCGTGCCGCTCGAGGTGATGACCTCATCCGAAGTCGGTGCCGGCAATCGCCCCATGACCGGCGACTACGACCTGATGGCCGTGTGTCCCAAGTGGGGTGACTACGGCAGCACGACGCTCAAGCCAATCTCCAAGGCAGGACTCGACTTCACCGGCAAGGGGCTGCAGAAGGGGCTCACCTTCGGGCCCGGTGCCAACATGGACAAGGTGCTCGACATGCGCAGCAACACGGGCGCCAGGCCAGCCGGCGGCGCCTTGAACAAGACGTTTCAGAATCTCACCAAGAAAGACGGTGGCAAACTCGACGAACATGGGGACATGGGCAACCTGACACCGCGCATCCTGCGGTGCATCAACATGCTCAACGTGCAGATGGGCGCGACGGGAGCGAAGAGCGCGCTGCGACGCGTGCATCACAACGCCGAATCACACCGCAACCACATCTTCGGCGCGCTGACCGCATCGCAGATGGACGGCGGCGACGGGTTTCCGCTGACGGTGTTCCAACCGAAAGCGCTGCTCGGGCCTGACTCGCCGGTACGCGTGTACGAGGACGTGTGCACGCTCGAGACCATGCCGGAGTTCAGGCAGTACGCGACGCTGCTCAACATGGCCGGCTACTTCGTGCCGAAGAACTGGACGTGGGGGATGTCGATTCGCGATCGCTTCCGGTAGGCCGACGCGACGCGACCGCGCGATAGCTGATACGGATAGCTCGTCGCGAGCAAGGGACGTTAGGCAGGCGCTCCAGGTTGCTCGGTGATCGAACGTACGATATTGGCCTGGCGAACGTTGCTCACCGTTCTCGATAGCGGCGATGCCCCTTGCAGCGCGGGGGCGACAGTGCGAGTCTAGCGGACTCGCTCTCCCAAACCCCGTCCCACCATGAGAACAGTGACGCTCACCGCGGGTTTCCTGCTCGCCTTCGCCTCCACCAGCGCGCATGCGCAGCTTCAGTCGCGGCCCGTCCCGGCCCGTGCCGTCGAGTCGTTCACATTCCAGTCGCCATCGATGGGCGTCCGCTTTTCGCTCAACGTCGGCTTGCCGCAGGGCTACAAAGCGGGAGATGGAAAGAAGTATCCGGCGCTGATCGTCACGGATGGGGACTTCGTCTTCGGCAACGTCTACGAGTCGGCGTCGACGCTTGGGGGCGTGATCACCCCGCTGTTCATCATCAGTGTCGGGACGTCGCTCGACGAGGGTGAAGCCGAGCACACCAGGCGACGAATCTACGAGTTCTCGCCACCGGGCTGGGATCGGCAGGACAAGTTCGGCCAGGCTGTCGAGGGCTACTGCAAGCAGTTCAAGTCGCCGGAGGATCGATGCACCGGCGGATCGGGAAAGTTTCTCACGGCGATTGCGACCGAAATGATTCCGCTGCTGGCCGCCAAGTTCCCGATCGACACCACTCAGCTCGGTCTCTTCGGTCTCTCGGCCGGAGGGTTCTTCGCGTCGTGGGCGATCTTCCAGCCGAACACCCCGTTCACGAAGTACATCATCTCGAGTCCCGCGATGGCGTACGGTCGCGGCGAGATCTTTCGACAGGAAGCGGCCTATGCGAAGGCTCACAAGGATCTCGCGGTCGGTATCTACCTCGCGTCAGGCGTGCTCGAGGCGGGAGATCCGATGCTCGAGGGGATCGGAGAGATCGTCAGCGGGATGTCGCATCTGGCCGGCGTGCTTGCCAGCCGACAGTACCCGGGCCTCAAGATGACGATCGAGTTCCACCCCGGAATGGGACACGCGGACGTGATGGGAACTTCGGTCGTGCGAGGATTGCGCTCGCTCTACGCGAAATAGGAGTTTGTCGCCTAACGCTGCCAACGAGAAAACCCATGTTCGATCGCTGTCGTTCCGTGCTGGCCCTCGCGCTCGTGCTCGCGCCCTGGTTCGCCTCGCGCGCGCAGAACGCTCAACCGTCGCCTTACGTCCGAGACTTCGGCTACGTCACGCTCCACGACGGCGTGAAGCTCGCGTACGTCGCGTACCGGCCGAGCGCCGAGGGAAAGTTCCCGACCGTCATGACGTACGATCCGTACGTCGCGGCGGGATCCGGCCCGAACGCCTTCTTCCTCGACAAGGGATACGCGTACGTCGCCGTGAGCCTCCGCGGCACCGGTTGCTCGCAGGGTGCGTTCGACTTCATGAACGGCGAGTCGCACGGCGCCGACGGCGCGGAGGTCGTCAACTGGATCGCGAAGCAGGCATGGAGCAGCGGCGCGGTCGGACTGTGGGGCTCCTCGTACCCCGCGCACACCGCGTACTTCGTCGCCGCCAAGCAGCCGCCGGCGCTCAAGGCGATGATCACGTCGAGCATTACCGCCAACATCTACGAGGATGCGTTCTATCCCGGCGGGATGTTCAACATCGGCTTCGCGTCACGCTGGTTCCTGCTGTATCAGCCGGCGATCTCCGGCGTCGGCACCGCCGCGCGCGTGAGCTGGGGCGACGCCGACTGCCAGGCGAACGTGAAGGCCCATCGCGAGCACAACTTCCTCACGGAGGTCATGCAGCATCCGTTCGACGACGACTACTGGAAGCTGCGCGCGACGGAGACATACGTGGGCCGCGTGCGCGTTCCGACGATCGTCGGGATGGGGTGGCAGGACTTTCAGACGCAGATCACCGGCGGCATCACGCTCTACCACGCGCTCAAGGCGCCGAAGCGCCTCTACGTCCTCCCGGGCGGGCACGGTGTCGTTCTCCGACAGACGCTCGTGCAGCAGGATGAGATCCGCTGGTTCGATCGATGGCTCAAGGGGACTGAGAACGGCGTCGAGCGCGACCCGCCGGTCACCGTCTTCTGGGAGGTGTCGCGCAAGGGCGGCGATGACTTCCGCGGCGGCGTGTCGACGCCGAACTGGGTTACGACGCACACTGCGTGGCCGCCTCCCGAGATGCGGATGCAGTCATTCTACCTCACCGGCGACGCGCAGCTCACCACCGCGAAGCCGACGTCGGCCGAACAGACCGCGCCGCGATCGTACACCTACCCTACGGGCACAGAGCTCATCGGCAACAACGCGCAGTTCTCCGTGCCCGTCGAGCCGGAAGGCGTCCTCGTCTACCGCAGCGCGCCGATGGCCGAAGACCTCACCATCCTCGGCGCTCCGCAGCTCAAGTTCTACGTCAGCATCGAACACGATGACGCGGACTTCGTGATCGACCTGCACGATCTCTATCCGAACGGTGACATCCAATACCTCCAGCGCGGACTGATGCGCGCATCGATGCGCGCGATCGACGGCACGCGCTCGCGACCGGACGCGATTCGACAGCGATACGCGGGGCGCGATCCGCTGACGCCAGGGAAGGTCTACGAGATCAAGATGTCGCTGCCGCCGGTTGGCGCGGTGATCCGCCAAGGACATCGTCTCGAGGTCACAATCATGGCGCCGTCGCCGATCACGCAACCGGATTGGGGCTTCCAACCCGCCGGGCAGCCGGGACGGAACACTGTCTATCATTCGGCCACGCAGCAATCGGTGATCAACATCCCCGTCATTCCCGGCGCCAAGGCTCAGGGCCCGCTACCCGCGTGCGGATCGCTCGACTACCAGCCGTGTCGCGCAGCGAACTCGATCGACCAGATGATGCGGCTCGTGTCGCCGAAGATCGTTCCCTAGCCGTACTACTCGAGCTTCAACGCTCGGTTGGGTGCGAATGAACGTTAGGCAGGCGGGAGCGCGAGCAGCGACCGGAGGCTCACGAAGTCTTCCCGCTCGATGAGCTCCGTGAGACGGACCAGCTGCTCGAGAGATGCCGCCTCCAGCCACGGGCGGACGCTGTCCGACGTAAAGCGCTTCTTGACGATGGATTTGAAGCCGCTGCGGCTGATGAGTCCGCGCGCGTGCTTGGAGATCAGGACCGAGAACGCCTCATGCTGTCGGATGAGCGGAAGCATGTCGTGAACGCCCTCGACGTCCGGCAGCTGATCCAGGCAGCCGATGATCCGGCTCGCGAAATGGGCTGCCTCCTCGTCGTCCGCATGAAGCACGCAGAAGGCCTCGCCTAATCGATACGCCAGGATGCGTTCGGGTGACGCCGGTGTCGCCGCGATAGTATCGGTATGCGTAGCCGCTAAAACCTGGTCCGCGATCCAGAACTCGAGTTGGGAGCGCGACGACGCACCGGCGATATAGGCCTTGAATTGCTCGGTTACCGCAGAGAGATCCAGCACGGTTGGTCAGTTCGATGCCTAACGTGGGCGAGTCCGGTAGCGCGAACGAACATCCGGCGCGAACGATGCCGAGTTTGCCGCGACCTCGCTAGCCGCCTGCCGCCCGTCGCCCGTCGCCCGTCCCCGGTCCATATTAGACAAGCCCACTACCTCGTCCCAATCAGCACCGCGAGAACCATGAAACGCGCTGTGGCGCTTGTCGCCCTCATTGTCGCCGCCATCTCCGTCTCGGCGACACCCTTCAAACCCGAGCTGCTCTCCGGGCTCGTCTGGCGCAATGTCGGTCCCTTCCGCGGCGGCCGCATCTCCGCCGCCTCCGGAGTGATCGGCGAGCCGGGCACGTTCTACATTGGCCTGCCGGCCGGCGGTGTCTGGAAGACAACCAACGCCGGCGCCACCTGGTGGCCCATCTTCGACAGCGTCAAGGACGCCGAGGTGATTGGGGCGGTGGAGGTGGCGCCATCAAACGGCAACACGATCTACGTGGGCACCGGCGACTTGATCACGGGCGGCGGAGTGGCCGAAGGCAACGGCATGTACAAGAGCACCGATGCCGGCGCGACGTGGACGCACTTGGGCCTCGAGAAGACGAAGCAGATCCCGAGCATCATCGTGGACCCGCGCGACGCGAACGTGGTCCTCATCGCGGCGCAGGGAGACGTTCACACGAAGGACGACTCGCGTGGCGTGTATCGCAGCACGGACGGCGGCGCGAACTGGACGCGTACGCTGTTCGTGAACGATTCGACGGGGATCCAGAAGCTGGCGATCGCATTCGACAGGCCCGACGTGGTCTTCGCCACCACCGTGCGACACTACACCCCGCCGAGCGGTCCGCCCATCGTGCCTCGGCCGAATCCGCAAGGCGGTGCCGCCAATCAGGGACCGACGGGCACCTCCATCTACAAGTCCGTGGACGGCGGCGTTACCTGGAAAGAGCTCAGCGGCACGGGGCTGCTGCGCATCCCGGGTCGCACGTCGATCGCAGTGGCCAACGGCACCGACGCGCAGCGCGTCTACCTCACCACCAACGTCGGGTTCTTCCGTTCCGACGACGGCGGCGCGACCTGGAAGCAGATGGCGTCGGACGACACGCGCATACGCAACGGACAGGGCGGCTACAACTGCGGCGTGTACATCGATCCAAAGAATCCGGACATCGTCTACGTCTTCAACACGTCCTCGTATATCTCGAAGGACGGGGGCAATACCTTCACGGGATTCAGGGGCGCGCCGGGCGGCGACGATCCGCAGCAGGGCTGGATCGATCCCACCAACGGCAAGCGCATGATCCTTGGCTACGACCAGGGCGCGATCGTTTCGCTCGACGGTGGCGCCACGTGGAGCTCGTGGTACAACCAGTCCACCGAGCAGGTCTATCATGTTTCGGCGGACAACTCGTTCCCTTACTGGATCTACGCATCGCAGCAGGACGCTGGCGCCGTGCGTACACGCGCTCGCGGGAACCTCGGCGCGGTCACGCCGCTCGACTGGGATCCCGTGAACGGCTGGGAGTGGGGCACGATTTTGCCGGACCCGCTCAATCCCAACACGGTGTACGCTACGGGCAACGGCGTCATCAGGATTTCGTATCCCAGCGAGGAGTGGGTGAACGTGAGCCCGGCGCAGGATCCATCACTGCGTCTGCGCGCCAACAGCGACGCACCACTCCTGTTCTCGCCGTGGGATCCGCACACGCTGTACGCCGGCTTCCAGTACCTGATGGCGACGTCCGACGGTGGCGTGCACTGGACGAAGATGAGCCCGAACCTGGGCTATCCCGCCAACTTCCCAATCCCCCCGGACTCGGCCCCGCCCAAACCGGGCGACCCGATCGGCGGCACGATCATGTCGATCGGCGCTTCGACGGTTGCACGCGGCACGATCTGGGTGGGCATGAACACGGGTCTGGTGAAAGTCACGCGCGACAACGGCCGCACGTGGACCGATGTGTCGGACTTCCAAAGGCGCGGGCAAATCCATTCGGTAGAACCGTCGCACACCAATGCGGCCGAAGCGTACGTGACGGCCGACGCGCGCGGGGACGCCGACTACAAGCCGTACGTGTATCGCACGCGCGACTACGGCAAGACGTGGACGCTCATCACCAACGGCCTTGCGACCGGCGAGTCGAACGGCAGCTACGCGCGCATTCTGCGTGAAGACCCCAAGCGGCCGGGCCTCCTGTTCCTCGGCACCGAGAGCGCGATGTACGTCTCGTTCGACGACGGCGACTCGTGGCAGTCGCTCATGTTCAACCTGCCGACGACGTCGTTCCGGGACATCGTGATCAAGGGCAACGACCTCATCGTCGGCACATACGGCCGCGGCATCTTCGTGCTGGACGACTACGCGGTGCTGCGGCAGATGAACGCGAGCGTGGCGAACGAGGACGTCCACCTCTTCAAGCCTGACAGCGCGGTGCGCCTGCGCCGCAACGTCGGCGCCGACACGCCATTTCCGCTCGAAGTGCCGCACGCGCTCAATCCGCCCGACGGCGCCATCATTTATTACTCGTTAGGCTCGACGCCGAGCGGCCGGGTCACGCTCGACGTGCTCGACTCCGCCGGTGCGGCGGTGCGGCACTATTCCAGCGATCCCATCACGCCGGTGCGCGAAGCGGCGCGTCCGCCGCATCCGAACTTCTGGGTGGAAGTGGAGCAGCCGCTCCCCACGGAAGCTGGCTTACACCGCGTGAACTGGGACTTGCGCTACGACGCGCCACCCGCGTTGACACACACGTTCGAGATCAACGCGAACCCCGGTCAGACGCCGGCGTCGCCCGAAGGTGCACTCGTACCGCCCGGCGTGTACACCGTGAAGCTCACCGTCAATGGAAAAGCGCACGTCGAGAAGGTGGTCGTTACGAGCGACCCGCGGTCACCGGTGAACCTCGCGGGGCTGAGAGCCGAGGACGCGTTGATCAAGAAGCTGAACGCGTCGGAGCGGGTTGCGTGGGACGCATTCAAGCAGGTGGATACGATGCGGGTGCAACTTCGCGCTCTCACGGCGAGCGATTCCACGAGCGAGGTCGCGAAGACGGTTCGGGCATTCATTGCGAAGCTCGACTCGGTGGGCGGGCGCGCTCCGGTGCCGGGCGCGTTTGCAGGTTTCGGCGGCGGTAGCGCCATCGCTCACCCGACGTTTGTGCAGCTGATCAACGGGTTTCTGCGCCAGCTCGGCACCTTCGACAACGGCGACATCGCGCCGACGGCGGTGATGCTCGCGGCCCAGAAGTCCGCGTGCAATGATCTTGGGAAGTCGGTCGCTGCGTGGCGCGCGCTCAACGGCGCGGAGCTAAGCGCATTGAACGCCGCGCTCAGCGCGGCGGGGAAGACTCCGGTAGCGAAGGCCGCCGGCGTGCAGGCGCCGGCCTGTGGGTCTTAGGTCCGACGAGGCTCGTTAGGCTGGCAGGGGCTCGAAGACACTCGCGCCCGTGTCAGCCGTTCACTCCGCGCGAAGCGCCGCGATTGGATTGACGCGAGTCGCCTTATGCGCCGGGAGCCATCCGGCCAACAGTCCGATACCGCCCAACAATGCCGCTGCACCACCGAGGATTGCGGGATCGGTCGGATTTGTGTCCACCAGAATTGCCTGCATGGAGCGACCGAGAGCAAACGCGCCAACGACACCGATCGCTACTCCCATTGCGGCCAGGCGTGCGGCGCCGCCCAGAACCAGCCGGACGATCATGCCAGCGGTTGCGCCGATGGCGACCCGCACGCCGATCTCCTGCGTGCGCCGCGCCACGGCGTACGCCATCACGCCGTACGTGCCCACCGCGGCCATGATCAGCGCGATCAACGCCGAGGCCAGCAGCACTTGCGCTGTCCCGGCTTGGGGTGAAGTGACCACGTCCACCACACGCCGCATGGTGAGCACTTCGCCTGCAGCCAGTCGGGCATCCTGTCGGGCGATGACCTGCTGCAGCGTCGCCGCCAGGGCGGTTGGCTCGCCGGAGGACACACGCAGGACCACCGACGCGCTGCGCGTCGGCCATTGCGCGATCGGCGCGTAGACCACCGACGTCGGGGAGTCGGACAAGAGCGGATTCGCCCGTGTGTCGCGCACGATACCAACTACCGTGACCACGCGGTCGCTGATGACGAGGCGCTGGCCGACGGGATCACCCTGAAGCAGTAGGCGCGCAGCAGTCTCGCTCAACACGACGACGAGCGGACCTCCGTTTCGATCGGCGTCGGTGAACGACCGGCCGCGAAGTCGCGGTACACCGACCGCGCTGAGGTATCCGGATGACACCCGCCGGAACCCGGCGGCTCGCGCGTCCTCGAGACGAACCGGCCGCTGTCCCTCCGGATAGAGGTGAGCGCGTTCCTCGTTGAACGACATCGGCAGTACGCTCGTGAACTCTGCAGCGGCCACACCCGGCTGGTCGGCAAGGGATTCGCGCAGCCGGTCCCAGAATCGCGTCGTGGCACTGTCGTCCGGGTACGCCGCGTCGGGCAGCGTGATCGTCCCGGTAAGCACATCAGCCGTGCGGAAACCGGGATCGCTGTGAGAAACGCGCCCGAACGTCGCCGCCATGAGTGCTGCGCCGAACACGAGCATCAGCGCGAGGGCGATCTCTCCCACGACGAGAGCGCTGCGCAGGATACGCAGCGGCGAGCGGCGCATCTCGAAGCGGCCGGTCTCCTTCAGCGTCGAGCTCACGTCCACCGAGGAGCCGATGAGTGCGGGCACGAGTCCGAACGCCACCCCGGCCAGCGTGGACGTCGCGGTCGCGACGATCAGCGCATGATAATCGAGGACGATCGCGCCGAATCCGGGGATGTACTGCTGCACCTCGATCGGCACTGTGGCAGCCGTGCCCTTGATGCCCCACCAAGCCAACGCGATGCCGATCACGCCGCCGGCGACCGCGAGCAGCACGCTTTCCGTGAGAAGCTGCATAACGAGCCGGCCACGCGTGGCGCCCAGCGCGACGCGAAGTCCCATCTCGCGCCGTCGCGCCGTCGCGCGCACGAGCAGCAGGTTGGCCACGTTGGCGCACGCGATCAGAAGCAGGAACCCGACGGCGGCCAGCATAACGAGCATGAACGGACGCGGTCCGTCGCCGAAGAATGCCTCGGCGTCCTGGGTTCGCAGAATCCAACCCTTGTGCGTGTCCGGGTAGTCAACCGCGATCCGGTTACCAAGCATGGTGACGGCCGCTGCGGCACGTTCGCGAGAGATGCCGCGGCCGAGTCGGGCCATCAGGAACAGCGACCGCGCTGTACGGTCGGCGGCGTCGCGAGGGGAGAGCGCGAGTGGTGCCCACAGCTGCGTGCCGGCGGGGAAGATGAAGTCGTACGGCATGACGCCGATGACCTGATACCCTTCGCCGTCGATCCGAACTGTCCTGTCGATCACGGCGGAGTCGCCACCGAAGCGGCGCTGCCAAAGTCCGTACGAGAGGACGACGACGCGCCGGGCATCGCGCACGTCGTCAGCCGTGAACGTGCGGCCGAGCGCGGCGGTGCGTCCGGTCATCTTGAAGAAGTCGGAGCTGACCTGCGCGCCGCCGACGCGCTCTGGGATGTCCATGCCGGCGATGTTGGCGGACCAGTTCCGCAGCGCGCCTACCGCGGCGAATTCGGGGAGCGCGCGGAGATCGCCGAACGTGGCCGGCGTCACCTGGACACCGGATAGATCGGAAGCCCGGTTCTCCGAGACGAGCACGAGACGGCTGGCATCGTCGAGCTGCGGCAGCGGCCGGAAGGTGAAGGCATTCGCGGTGCTGTACACCGTGGTTACGGCGCCGATGCCAAGTCCGATGCACGCGATGGCGAGCATCGACACGAGTGGCGCGCCGCGCAACGAGCGCAGCGCGAACCGTACATCACGTCCCGGGGTTAGCATATCACTGACCGATGTCGATTATGCCCTTACGCTATACGCTCGGGGAGGTTTCCGAAGACCGGAGAGATCGTCAGCGGGATGTCGCATCTGGCAGGAGTGCTTGCCAGCCGCCAGTGCCCGGGGCTCAAGATGACGGTCGAGTTCCACCCCGGATGGGATACTCACGTGATGGGGACGTCGGTGGTGCGAGGGCTGCGCACGCTCTACGCGAAGCAGGACTCACTTCGGAGCGGGCACGCGGCTCGTCGTGGCGAAACGCGAGTCAGACAGCGGGCGCCCGCTGATGTCGTCCCGGTTCCAACCTTCAACTGGCGCGTTCAGTTGATTTGGACGAAGTTTGCGCGACGCGGCGAACGCGCCGCTTGCTGGACCATCCTGACCTGGAGGCCTCTCCATGCGCTTGTCCCGATCCTCGTTAGGCGTCGTTGTCCTCGCCGCGGTGACGGTACTGCCGACCGCAGCTCAGGCCCAGGCGGACGTGGTCAAGTCGGCCCACGAGTTCGTGGACGCTTTCAACAAGGGAGACGCCAAGGGCGCGGTTGCCGCCTGTGCCGACGCCGTCGCGATCGTCGACGAGTTCGCCCCATTCGTGTGGCATGGCATCGGCGCTTGCGCCACGTGGATGAAGGACTTCGACGCCGATGCCGCTCGACGAGGCGTCACAGACGGCGCGGTTACCCTTGGCACGCCGCTGCACGTCGACGTGGACGGCGATCGGGCTTACCTCGTGATTCCCTCCACGTACGCGTTCAAGCTCAAAGGAAAGGCTGTTAAGGAGACCGGGTCACTATTCACATTTGCGATGCTCAAAGGGCCTACCGGTTGGCGCATCGTCGGCTGGTCGTGGGCGAAGAACCACGGCCCAGCCTAGTGTGTTCACGCGACGGCGTCGCGCGGCGGTCCAACGGCCCGTCAGTGTCATCGCACGTTAGGGCGCAGACGAACGACGGGCGATGCAACATCGTGCTTAGGTGCTCGAGAAGGAATTTGGCCCACGCCGTCGCCACCATATAGAACGTCAACCCGCCGCCCATGACGTTGCCCCGGTTCGGCGAATACGTCATCGCGAGCGTCGCACCCATCGACGCCATGATGAGCATCGACACGAAGAACACGTGCCCCACCAGCTGATGCGGCCGCGAGCCCTTGCGAAACACGAGCGCGGCGGCGCCGGACAGGATCCCGACGAGACCCATCGAGATGTGGATCCACCGCAGCGCCACGTGCGTGAGCGTCATCGTCTCCACCACGGCCGGGTCCTCAGGTCGAGCGCATCGTGATCGCCGGATCGATCCGCGCCGCACGAAGCGCCGGAATCCAGCAGGCGACGATCCCGATCGCCGCCATCATCACCGCCACGCCGACGAACGTCGTCGGGTCGTTAGGCGCCACGCCGAACAGGAGCCCGCGGATGAACCGCGTGGCGAAGAACGCGCCCACCACGCCCACCACGAGGCCCAGGACCAGCAGCACGCCGCCTTCGCCGAGGATCATCCGCTGGACGCGACCGCTGTCGGCGCCAAGGCTCATCCGAATGCCGATCTCGTTCGTGCGGGCACTCACCGAGAACGCCAGCACGCCCGCGATCCCCACGGCCGCGATCAGCACCGCCAGGATGCCGAACGACGACACCAGCGCGGCATTGAGCCGTCGCGGTGCGAGGCTCTGCGCCTTGATCTGCTTCACGGTCATCACGTTCTCGATCGGCGCCGCGGGCGCGACGCGATGGATGATTTTCGTGACCGTCGGGGCGAGGCTCGCGGCGTCGGCGTCGGTTCGGATCACGATCACACCGCTCATCGCGAGCTCCTGAGCGAACGGCATGAACATGGCCGGTCGCGGAGGCGCATCCTGTCCGCCATCCTGCGTGTTGCCAACGACACCGACGATCGTTCGCCACTCCGGGCTGATCGGGCTGAACTTCAGCACCTCGCCCGTCCAGGCGATGCGTTTCCCGATCGGGTCCTCGCCAGGGAAGAACTTGTCCGCGAGCGTTCGGTTGATGATCACGACCTTCCCGGCACCGACGCCGTCGGTCGCCGCGAACGCCCGGCCCTTGATCAGCGGGATTCCCGCGGCGCTGAAGTACTCGGGCGCGGCCGTTCGAAAATCGGCGCGCGGAGTTGCTTCACCCACTTTGACTGACTTCCCCTCTGCCTTCACCTCGAACGACGCCATCGATGCCTTGAGCGGCGTGCTCGAGCCTACGCCGACCTCGGTGACACCCGGGAGCCCCGTGATCTCTCGGCGCATCTGATCGTAGCGCACCTTCGCGGCGGCGTCGGATTGCAGGACGGCCTTGAACACCTCGCGCGGATCGCTTCCGCCGCTCGCCACGCCGCTCATCTGGAGGAGCGGCACCTGGACCGTGAGCACCTCCTCGGATTTGAGGCCAGTGCTCACCTGTGAGAGCTGCACCATGGTGCGCGTGAGCAGGCCCGCGCCCGCGAGCAGCACCACCGACACCGCAACCTGTGCGACGACGAGCCCGCGCTGCAGTCGCTGCTTTCTCGTGTCTCCGGTCAGCCGGCGAACGCCCGCGGCAATCCGTTCGGCGAAGCTGCCCTCCCTGGGCAGTGACGCGAGGAACGACAGGAGCAGAGCGAGCACCACTGCAATGACGAACGTGAACGCGAGCACCTGCGCATCGAGCCGGATTTCGTTCGCCCGGGCCGAATAGCGCTCGGCAAGCGAGGTGAGGAGCCTAACGCCAGCGACCGCGACTCCGAGACCGGCGATTGCCCCGGTCAAAGTGAGGAGCAGATTCTCCGCGAGCAGCAGCCGTCTGAGTCGCCCCACACCGGCGCCGAGTGCGGCCCGCACGACCATCTCGTGCTCCCGGCGCACGCCGCGCATGAGCGTCAGGTTCGCTACGTTCGCCGCCGAAATGATCATGACGAACGCCGCCGCGGCCATGAGGATCCACAGCGTCAGACGGGCCCGTTCGCCCAGCGCTTCCTTGAACGGGATGACCGCGACGCGATAGTGGGAACCCACGTCATACGCGTCCTTGTGGTCGCGCTGCATCCGGTCGTAGACCGACGCCACTTCGCTTTTCGCCTGGCTCACGGTTGCCCCGGGCGCGAGCCGCGCGATCATCGCCGTCATGCGATGCGTGCGACCCTCGACCATCAGGGCACTCAGGTGGTGCGGGCTGATCACCATGTTCGCGAGGGCGTCCATGCGGTCGGGGAACCACGGCGCCGGCTGTAGCACACCGATCACGGTGAGCGAGTTGCCGTCGAGCCGCACCTGCTTGCCGACGATGCTCGAATCGCCGCCGAAGCGCTTCATCCAGAACTCGTGCGTCAGCACCATGACCGCGGGAACGCCGGGGCCATCGTCACTGGGCCGTGTCACGCGGCCAAGGATGGGAGAGAGCCCCATGACCTCGAAGAAGTTGCCGGTGACGAGTCCGACGTCGACGCGGATGGCGTCCTCCTTGCCCGTCAGGGTGCCGAACCACGGCGAGTACTCGGCGATACTGCCTAACGCAGGGGCGCCGTTCCGGAAATCCCGGATCTCCGGCACGGAGAAGTCGATGTCCGCGCCTCCCGGGCCATCCATCGATTGGCGCAGGTAGACCAGCCGATCGCCTTCGCGGTGGGGAAGGGGCTTGAGCAGCACGGCGCGGACGACACTGAAGATCGCCGTATTCGCGCCGATGCCTAACGCCAGCGTGACGACGACCACCGTTGTGAACGCCGGGCTGTGGCGCAGCGCCCGCACGGCATACCTGAGATCCGCCGCGGTGCTGTCGAGCCAGGGCAAGCCCCGTTGGTCCCGCACGGCATCGGCGGCGGCGGTGAGGCCACCGGATGCGAGCAGCGCCTGGCGGCGCGCCTCGCCGGGGCTCATGCCACGCCGGACGTTCTCGGCGATCTCCATGTCGAGGTGGGCCTGCATCTCCTCGCGGAGGTCGTCGTCCGCGGTGTTCTTGCTGAAGACGCCGGCGATGCGCGCGAGCGCGGCGCGGATGAACCTCATTGTGCCTCTCGTTTCGGCGCGAGGAACGCGGCGATGAGGTCCGCGGTCTCGTGCCATTCGCGGGTTTCCCGGGCGAGCTGTTTCCGCCCGGTGGCCGTGAGCGCGTAGAACTTCGCTCGGCGGTTGTTCTCGGACTGCCGCCACTCGGCCTTGATGAACCCTTCCTGCTCGAGCTTGAGGAGGGCGGGGTAGAGGGTGCCGTAGTTGAGGGAGAGCCGGTTCCTGCTCGTTTCCTCGATGCGGCGGGCGATGCCGTAGCCGTGGAGGGGGCCGAGGCCCTCGAGCGTTTTCAGGATCATGAGGGCGAGCGTGCCCTGTTTCACATCCAATTTGTCGGCCATGTCGCGTCCTATGGGAAACCCATATGAGGCTACGGTCGGACGCGAAACTCCGCAAGAGGGGATTTCGGTCGTCCTATGGGTTTCCCATACGGGGCGGGCGCGCGCGCGGTTTCAAGGTGGCCCGAGCTCGCGAATGTCGCTCGCGACTTCTGACAGGTCGTTGTTCAGTTGATGGTCGCGACCTGCGAGGCGGCGGACACGGGCGCGCGGAATGGCCGCCGCGTACAAGTCGACGTGCGCAACCGGCGCAATGTCGTCCTGGTCGCCATGATACAGCCAAATCGGTACAGCAGGCGGGAGTCGGGTGGCGATGTCCAATCGCGGTTGGATGTCGTCACTCTCCCATCCTCCTCTACCGACAAACGGCGCCGCGATCAAAACAATCGCGCCGAGCGCGGCTTCAGGTGCCGACTCGGCGAGTGCGTTGATCAATATCGTTCCGCCGATCGAGTGCCCGGCGACAACCGCGCCGTTCTGAAGCGCGGCGAACTCCCTGTCGAGCGCCATATGCCAGGTCGCGAACGTTGGATCGGCCTCGTTTGGCATGAGCGGATAGCGGATCTCATAGCCCGGACCGAGCTCGCGTCGAAGACTGCCGACGAGCTGGGAGTCCCACTTCTCGTGGACCTCGTCGCCGGCGCCTTGAACGAACAGAATCTGTCTCACCATTTTCGTCGCGCTTGATTGGTCGTTGTGCCACGCTCGACGATACGACTACACTGCTTCGAGCTCCGTCGCCCACGGGTGGTCGGAGCTCGATCGGGCGATCGCGAGACGGAGCCACGCTCGCGGCTCCGCTGTGAGTGTCGGCAGCGCGGCACGGAAATCAGCCTCGTCCGTTGGGCGCGGTGTCTTGGACTTGTAGAGCAGCACGATCTCCGGCGCCAGGAATGGGATCGCCTCGCGTACGAGGATCGCGCGATCCAGCTCGCGTCGGACTTGCCTGTCGCGGCGGTAGATCCAG
>Ga0207701_10000845_pt1 | contig 32479 bp, 28 predicted proteins | sample KBSSwiSSwithPhiX_FD_184294 | JGI IMG/M metagenome (GOLD analysis project Ga0207701, IMG submission 184294) | Switchgrass rhizosphere bulk soil microbial communities from Kellogg Biological Station, Michigan, USA, with PhiX - S5 (SPAdes) (version 2) | ecosystem: Environmental > Terrestrial >... | reverse complement strand
GGGAGATCGTGAAGTCATCATCAACAACCAGAAAGTAACGATCACCGAGCGTGACGAAGCGCACGGGCTGGTCGCACAGCGCGACTTCGGCGGCACCAAGAAATGGCGCACGTGCTACGTCTCGGACGGCACCGGACACGCGATGCTGCAGACGATGAGCGACCAGGCGATCGCGGCGGCGATTCCCGTGCACGAGCGCACCGAGGCAATCTCGCTCATCCACGACGCGGGCCGCTGCTATGGCGCGATCGTCCGCGACCTGGTCACGGGAGAACTGTGCGCCTATGTCGCGAAGGCCACGGCGATCACCAGCGGCGGCGCCGGCCGGCTGTACAGGGTGACGACAAACGCAGTGATATGCGAGGGCATCGGCAGCGCGATCGCGCTCGAAACCGGCGTTGCGACGCTGGGCAACATGGAGGCCATGCAGTTCCATCCCACCGGCATCTTTCCTGCGGGGATACTCGTCACCGAGGGCTGCCGCGGCGACGGCGGTCTGCTGAAGGATGTCGACGGCAGGCGCTTCATGCCCGATTACGAGCCCGAGAAGAAAGAACTCGCGTCACGCGACGTCGTCAGCCGGCGCATGGAGGAGCACATCGCGAAGGGCAAAGGGGCGAAGAACCGCTTCGGCGAGCACCTCTGGCTCGACATCACGTTGCTGGGCGAGAAGCACATCAAGCACAACCTGCGCGAAGTCTGGGAGATTTGTCACCACTTCCTCGGCATCGATCCGGTCAAGGACTGGATACCGGTGCGTCCGGCCATGCACTACACGATGGGCGGCGTGCGCACCGACTACACGGGGCAGAGTCCGACGCTCAAGGGGCTCTTTGCCGCGGGCGAAGCGGCATGCTGGGACATGCACGGCTTCAACCGGCTGGGCGGGAACTCGGTCGCCGAGACGGTCGTCGCCGGCATGATCGTCGGCGAGTACGTCGCTGATTTCTGCGACAAGGCCGCCAACGACGTCGACATACCGACGAAGCTCGCCCAGGAATTTCTGCGTCGCGAACAGGCACATCTCTCCGGCCTTCTCACCGGCAGCGGCACCGAGGATGCGGCGGCGCTCAAGGCCAGCATGCAGGAGATCATGACCGCGAAAGTGGGCATCTTCCGTCGCGGTGAGGACTTGGCCTCCGCCGTCGACGAACTGCAGCAGCTGCTCGTGCGGAGCCGCAACATCGGCCTCAAGTACAAGGCAGGCGGTTCCAATCCGGAGCTCGTCACCGCCTACCGCGTGCAGAAAATGCTGAAACTGGCGCTGTGCGTCGCCTACGGCGCGCTCACCCGCACCGAGAGCCGCGGCGCGCATTTTCGCCAGGACCATCCGCGCCGGAACGACGCCGAATGGCTGAAACGTACGCTCGCGACCTGGCGAGGCGACGCCACGCTGCCCACACTCAGTTACGAGCCGCTCGATGTGAGAGCGATGGAACTGCCGCCGGGCTGGCGAGGCTACGGCGCGAAGGACTACGTCGACCATCCGGACACTCCGGCGCGCGCAGCGGACGTCGAAGCCTTGAAGCAAAGGATGGCAGGCGCATCGCGCTTTGCCGTGCAGGAGGCGCTGATGCCCTACGGCGCGCTGCTTCCCGAGCGGTTGCGGGGACGCAACGAGCGAATCGACGAACGCTTCGAGGCCGCAGAATGAACACTGCCAAGGTCGTGAAAATTGTTCCCGCATCCCAGGCCGGTGGCAACGGAGCCGCCCACCGCGCACTGAAGATCCACGTCTTGCGGCACAACCCGCAGGACCCGGCCAGCGTGCCGCGGATGCAGACCTACGATGTCGAGGAAGCCGACGGCATGACGCTGTTCATCGCGCTGAACGAGATTCGCGAGAAGATGGATGCCTCGCTGCAATTCGACTTCGTCTGTCGCGCGGGGATCTGCGGCAGTTGCGCGATGGTGATCAACGGACGGCCGACGCTGGCGTGCCGGACGCTGACCAAGAACCTTCCGACGGAGATCACGCTGGCGCCGCTGCCTTTCTTCGAACTGATCGGCGACCTGTCGGTGGATACCGGCAAGTGGATGCGCGGCATGAGCGAACGCCTCGAAGGCTGGCTGCACATGAAGGACCCGAATCCCGACATCTCGCGCATCGAGGAGCGGATGGATCCCGACCTCGCGGACAAAATCTACGAGCTCGACCGCTGTATCGAATGCGGCTGCTGCGTCGCCGCCTGCGGCACGGCGCGCATGCGCGAGGATTTCGTCGGCGCCGTCGGCCTGAACCGGGTCGCCCGCTTCCGTCTCGACCCGCGCGACGCGCGCACCGACGCCGACTACTACGACGTCATCGGCGACGACAACGGGGTGTTCGGCTGCATGTCGCTGCTGGCCTGCCACGACGTCTGCCCGAAGAACCTGCCTCTTGCCACGCAGATTGCGTTCATGCGGCGCAAGATGGTGAAAATGGCCTGGGGCAAGTAGACTGACGCGGGATCTTCCGTCGCCGCCCGCCAACCATTCCCCCTCAGATGCTGATCCCGTTTCAATGGATCGGCCTGTTCGCCACGGCGACGGTGTTCGCCGTCATGTTCTCGATCGGGCTGATGCTGGGACGCGAGCAGATCGCAGCCGCCATGCAGCGCCGTATCGTGCTGCTGGCCGTCATTTTCGCCGTCGTCGTGCCGGTGCCCGCGCTGGCGGTGCTGGCGCTCAAGTTGTTCGGCCTTACCGGACCCATTGCCGTGGGCATCGTGCTCATGTCGATCTCCCCCGGCGCGCCCATCGCGCTGCGCCGCGCGCTGGATGCGGGAAGCAGCCGCGAATTTGCGCCGGCGCTGCACGTTGCCATCGTGGTATTGGCGGTCGTCACGGTGCCGGCGTCCGTCGCGATCCTCGACTGGATCTTCGCCAGGGGTTTCACAGTCACGCCGTTCCAGATCGGGCGCCAGGTTTTCCTCGCGCAGCTGCTTCCGCTGATGCTGGGGACAGCGCTGCGCGCGGCGCGTCCCGTGCTCGCGGGGAAGCTGCAGCAGCCGATTGGACGGATTGGCAATATTCTTCTTCTGATACTCACCGTGCTCGTGCTCGTCGACTTCCCGCCCATAATCGCGGAGGTTGGATGGATCCCGACGGTCGCCGGCATCACGATGACCGTTGGCGCGCTCGCGATCGGATCCGCCGTTGCCTGGCGGGATGCCGAAGTGCGGCCGGCCGCCGCCATCGCGGCGGCGATGCGCAATCCCGGCCTCGCACTCGTCATTGCGACCGCGAATCGCGCGCCGCCCGCGGTGACTGCCGCCGTGATCGGCTATGCGCTCGGCCTGGCGGTAACGATCATCGGCTACGTGCAATGGCACAAGCGGCGCAACTAAATACCGCCGTGGGCCAAGTTGGCGTATTGCTTTAGAGTCGTCAATGCCGCCGGGCTTGGCACTACGGCAAATCGTACGCAAACGACATTCTTCCGGGAGAGAGAGCATGGGCGTTCGGATCGAAAGAGACTTCCTCGGCGAGAAGCAAATACCGGAAGATGCCTACTACGGCGTGCAGACGCAGCGCGGGAAGGAAAACTTCCACATCACGGGCATCCCGATGTCGCTGGAGCCCAACTTCGTCAAGGCATTCGGCTACGTGAAGAAGGCCGCCGCGCTCGCGAATCGCGATCTCGGCGTGCTCGACGCGACGATTGCCGATGCCATCGCCGGCGCCTGCGACAAGTTGATCGCCGGCGAGATGCGCGACCAGTTCGTCACCGATTTCATCCAGGGTGGCGCCGGAACGTCGACCAACATGAACGCAAACGAGGTGATCGCCAACCTGGCGCTCGAGCAACTCGGCCACAAGAAAGGCGAATATCAGTTCGTCAACCCGAACGATCACGTCAACTTCGGGCAGTCGACCAACGACATCTATCCGACGGCATTCCGCCTGGCTCTGATCCTCCGCCTCGATAGCTACACCGAAGCGCTGCGCCAGCTGCAACAGGCGTTCTTCGCCAAGAGCAGGGAGTTCAACCACGTGTTGAAGATGGGCCGCACGCACCTGCAGGACGCCGTCCCGATGTCGCTGGGACAGGAGTTTCACGGCTGGGGCACGACGCTGGGCGAGGAAGTGCAGCGGATCATGGAGGTGCGAATGTTCCTGCACGAGATCAATCTGGGCGCGACGGCGATCGGCACGACAGTAACGGCGGCGCCCGGCTACCCCGAGCTCGCGACCCGGCATCTGTCCGAGCTGACCGGACTCAAATTCATCCTGGCCGGTGACCTGATCGAGGCGACGTCGGACACCGGCGCCTACGTGCTCCTGTCCGGCGTACTGAAGCGGACGGCGGCGAAGCTCACCAAGATCTGCAACGACATACGGCTGCTGGCTTCGGGGCCGCGCTGTGGTTTCAACGAGATCCACCTGCCGCAAATGCAGCCGGGCAGCTCGATCATGCCGGGCAAGGTGAATCCGGTGATTCCGGAAGTCGTGAACCAGGTCAGTTTTCTGGTGATCGGGCTCGATCTCACGGTGACGCTCGCCGCGTCCGCCGGTCAGCTTCAGCTCAACGTAATGGAACCGGTCATCACCTTCGCGCTGTTCACGTCGATCGCGACGATGGAGCACGCCGTCGACAGCCTTCGCGTCAACTGCATTGATGGCATCACCGCCAATACCGAGCGATCACGCGACATGGTGCTCAACTCACTCGGCATCGTGACCGTGCTCAAGCCGTCGCTCGGTTACAAGCAGTGCGCCGACATCGCGCGAGAGGGTTACGAGACCGGCAAGTCGCTGCACGAGATCGTGGTCAACGAAAGGAAGCTGTTGACGCAGGAGAAATGGGACGAGGTGTTCTCGTTCGATAACCTGATCAGCCCGAAGTTCGAACGCTAGCGGTGAGCCCGGGCGCCACGCTCGCGGAGTGCGGCGCTACAATGCCGGGCATCCGCGATCGCACGGGAAATGTCATGCCTGAGTCGAATGTCACTCGCGCCGCCATCGCGCTGGTCACCCTGTGCATCGCCGCCGCCAGCCTGTCTCATGCCGCCGGGCCGGCACCGTTCATCGTTCCGGATGAAATCACGATGCCCAGCGGACCGGACGGAGCCGCAATTAACCTGGGCAAGGCGCTGGTCACCGAAACGAAAAAGCGGCTACCCCACAATGTTGGCAACGGCCTCAACTGCTCCAGCTGCCACTTGGGCGGCGGAACCGTGGCACTCGCGGGGCCTTTTGTCGGCCTCTGGGGCGTTTTCCCGGAGTATCGCGCGCGCGGCGGCGCGATCGACTCGCTGCAGGAGCGGATCAACGACTGCTTCCTGCGGTCGATGAACGGCAAGCCGTTGGCGTGGGACTCGGCGGAGATGAACGCCATCCTGATGTACATCCACTGGCTGTCGACCGGCGTGCCGACCGGAACGTCCGTAACCGGCCGCGGCATGGGCAGCGTCGACAACACCCTCAAGCCTAACGCCGCCCATGGCAAGCTGGTCTATGCCGAAAAATGCGCGAGCTGCCACGGCGCCGGCGGTGCGGGGATTGCCAATCCGGCGGGCGGTTACGTCTTCCCGCCTGTCTGGGGCAATGCATCGTTCAATGTCGGCGCGGGCATGGCGCGCACCTACACCGCCGCGGCCTTCATCAAGCAGAACATGCCGTTGGGGCAAGGCAACACGCTCAGCGACCAGGACGCGATCGACGTGGCCGAATACGTCACGCATCAGCCGCGACCCGCGTTCGCCGCAGCCAAGGCCGACTACGCGAAGGGTCCCAAGCCCGGCGACGCGCGAAACTAGACCTTACGCCGTCAGCTGCACTCGACGTGGCGCACCTTGCAGGTTGCCAGCACCTCGTCGGGATCGCGCTTCCACCAGTTGTTCGCGGAAAAAATCTCGACCTCGTGGCAGCCGCGAAAACCGGCTGCCTCCATCCACGACCGCAGCAGGCGAAGATCGATGACGCCGTCGCCCATCATGCCGCGGTCCGTCAGCAGGTCGGTCGTCGGCACCAGCCAATCACAGATGTGATAGGCGAGGAGACGCGACGGACTCGCGCCGCCCGCGCGCTGGATCTCGCGCTCGAGATGCGGATCCCACCAGACGTGATACACATCGACCGCGATACCGAGTCCCGGCCCAAGTTCGTCGCACAGATCGTTGGCGTGTTCCATCGTGTTCACGCAGGCGCGGTCGGCGGCGTACATAGGGTGCAACGGCTCGATCGCCAGCGGCATCCCGGCATCGCGAGCGTACAAAAGGAGTTCGCCGATGCCGTCGCGCACCATTTCTCGTGCGCCGGCGAGATCCTTCAATTCGACTTTCCCATCGCGGCCGACGGGAAGCCCCCCGACGACCAGGATCAGGCATTGCGCGCGCAGCGCAATCGCTTCGTCGACCGCGCGCCGGTTGTCGTCCAGAGCCGCCCGCCGGCCGTCGCGATCGGTCGCTGGAAACATTCCGCCGCGGCAATAGCCGCTAACGACAAGTCCAGCGTCGCGGATGCACGCTGCGGACTCCTTGAGGCCAGCGGCCGCGACCTGGTCGCGCCACGGCGCAATGCCGCGGATGCCGTGGCGGGCGCAACCGTCGATGATCTGCGGCAGCGTCCACTGCTGCCGCACCGTGGCGGTATTGAGCGAGAGCAGGCCCGGGTCCGGTTCGCTCATGTTCCCGGTTTCATGTCACCACGCGCGAATTCGAGCGCCTGGGTAGTGGTGCGATACTTGGCGATCATGTTGGGGACCTCCCAATCGGGCAAGGCGCCCTCCTCCACATAACCCAGGAATTGCGTGGCGACTTGAGCAAAGTGCGCTTCGTGGCCCACATGATAGGCCGCCGGAATTGCGACCTGCCATGCATCGCCCGCACGCTTCAAGTCGACGCCGGGAAACGTTTCGCATACCTCGCCGATCGAAGCTTGCAGCGCCAACGCAAGTTCAGCGGCGCCCGCGGCCGTCGCGGGCTCGATGGTCAGCACCGGCTGCCAGTCTTCGGCCGCGCCCTGACGAATGACGAGATTCGCCTTCGAGCCGCGCATCACCGAGAAGTGCGTGTCGCCGGCGCCTTCGGGGGCCTCGAAATTCCAGAGCACGGAAACCTTGGCGTGCACGCCCTTGATCTTGTAATTGATCTCCCCGTTGGCATAGGTGTGCAGGTTGCCATTGGCCTGGACATCGTCGCGCAGGTAGGCCGGAAAGGTTTGCAGTTGCGTCACTCGCTCGAACTGCGCGGGCGTGATTTCGGTGGGCCACCGCCGGGCGCTCAGGATGCGAATGTCCCGCGGGAATTCCAGGATCTCGCCGGGGAAGCTCTCCCATTGCACGAGGTCGACTAAGTGCGTCGTAATGTCGACGAGGCCCTCCCCCTGCTGGCGCACGTCGAAAAACCAAGCCGGCCGCTTGATTGGGGCACCGGAAACGAGCTTGGAAAAATGGTGAACGCTCTCTTTCGTGACGGCCGGATTCTCCTCGGTACCGTGCAACAACGTGCCGAACACTGCTGGAACGCGCGAGAACGCCTTTTGCAGCATCGTGGTGATCTCGTGGCGTTCAGTCATGATGTCGTAGAGCAGGACATCCTTCTTCCCGGCAAGCGCGAATGCCTCGCGCAACGACTCGAAACCCGCGGAGTCGATCGCCATCGGCTTGTCGGCCAGCACGTTCATGCCCGCACCGATTGCGCGGGTCAGGTATTCGGTCTTGCGCCGGTTGTTGCCGGCGATGACGGCGACGTTGCCGGCCCGATCGGCACTGAATCGATCCAGAAAATCCGGACTGGCATGGACCTGCATTTTCCAGGAAGTCGGATCAACCGGTCGCGCGTTGTAGCTTTCGATCTTGCGCAGGTAGTCGCGCAGGTCCGGTCCTTCCTCGGCATACACATGCACCGTCGCGTCGACATTGGCGTACATAGTCTTCTGCAGCAGCGCCGCATGGAAATGCCCCGGATCGAGGATGACGAGTTGCATCGTTGCTTTCATCGCGCTCTCACGCTTCGATACCGTTGATGTCGAGGAATGCGCGCATCCGTGATGCGGCGAGTCCGGGATCGCGCAGCAAGTTGGCGGCGTCGGCGAGCCGGAACAATTCCGCCAGGTGCAAGACACTGCGCGCGCTTTGCTGCCCGCCCACCATCGTGAAGTGCGACTGGTGGCCGTTGAGCCAGGCCAGGAACACCACGCCTGTCTTGTAGAAGCGCGTCGGCGCCGCGAAGACGTGCCGCGACAAGGGAACGGTCGGCGCAAGAATGGCGTCGAACCGCGCGCGGTCGCCGGCCGCCAGTGCCGTCAGCGCCGCCGACGCGGCAGGAGCGATCGCGTCGAAGATACCGAGCAGCGCGTCGGAGTGCCCGGTTGCGTCACCGCCGATGAGCGCGGCGAAGTTGAAATCATCGCCCGTATACATGCGCACCCCCGCGGGAAGGCGCGACCGCAACGCGATCTCCTTGGCATCGTCGAGCAGCGACACCTTGACGCCATCCACTTTCGCCGCGTTCGTGTTGATCACCGCGGCACACACGTCCGTCGCGCGAGCGTGGTCGGGGTCGCTCGCGAGGCCGCCCGCGCCGACCCAGTAGCCGGCCAGTGCGGGGTCGAACATCTCGCCCAGCCAGTGCAGGATGACCGGGGCGCGTACCTGCGAAAGCACGCGGTCGTACACCTTGGCGTAGTCGTCGGGGGTGCGTGCCCACGCTGCCAGTGCGCGGCTTGCCATCAGGATGATGCGGCCGCCCGCCGCTTCGATGGCGGCGCACTGTGCCTCGTAGGCCGCGACGATTTCGCCCAGCGAAACGCTGGCCCCCGCGGGAAGTTGATCCGTTCCGGCGCCGGAAAACACGACGGCGCCCGGGATGTCCCGCGCTTCGCGCACGCTGCGCTGGATGAGTTCCAGCGACGTTGGCCAGTCGAGCCCCATGCCGCGCTGCGCGGTGTCCATGGCCTCGGCGACGCCAAAGCCATGCGACCACAGATGGCGGCGGTAAGCGAGCGTCGCATCCCAGTCGACCGCCGTTTGCAGCCACGGGTCGATGGCGGCACGCGGATCGGCGACGACGTGAGCCGCGGCGAAAGCCACGCGATTCCACCGCGGTGCGGCCGATGGCTCGGGCCAGCCGGCCGCCGCGCGCAGAGTGTAGGTCCCGAGCGTGCCGTCGACCTGCGGCAACTTGATTGAATTCATCGCGGCCGGCCCTCGAGCGGAAGTGCGGGCACGTCGATGAAACGACGCTCGCGCCAACTCTGCAAACCGAGTTCGGCGAGTTGCACGCCTTTCGCGCCCTCCAGCAGGTTCCACTGGAAGGAGCCGCCGTCGACGACGTGGCGCAGGAACAGTTCCCACTCGACCTTGAATGCGTTGTCGTAGACGCGGTTGGCGGGAACCTGCTGCCAAGTATTGTAGAAATCGATGGTCTGCGGCACATCCGGATTCCACACCGGCTTGGGCGTCGCGGCGCGCGGCTGGATGCGGCAGTCGGTCAAGCCGGCGACCGCCGAGCCGAGCGTGCCATCGACGTGGAACGTGGCGAGGTCGTCGCGGCGCACCCGCGTGCACCAGGAGCTGTTGATTTGCGCGATGATGGGTACATTAGCACCGCCGTCGAGTTCGAACGTCGCGTACGCGGCGTCGTCGGCGGTGGCCGCGTAGGGTTTGCCGGCCTCGTCCCACCGTTGCGGAATATGCGTGGCGCCAATGCACATGACGCTTTTCACCGCGCCGAAGAGATTGTCGAGCACATAGCGCCAATGGCACAGCATGTCGACGATGATGCCGCCGTCGTCCTCCTTCCTGTAGTTCCAGGATGGCCGCTGCGCGGGTTGCCAGTCGCCTTCGAACACCCAGTAGCCGAATTCGCCGCGCACCGAGAGAATGCGTCCGAAGAACCCCGAGCCGACGAGCATCTTCAGCTTGAGCAGTCCGGGCAGCCATAGCTTGTCCTGCACGACGCCGTGTTTCACGCCTGCGGCTTCGGCGCGCCGGTAGAGGTCGAGCGCTTCGGCTACGGTCGGGGCCACCGGCTTTTCCGTGTAGATGTGCTTGCCGGCTGCAATCGCCTTGCGGATCAGCTCCGGGCGCAGGCCCGTCGATGCGCTGTCGAAATAGATGGAGTCGTCGCGGTCGGCGAGCGCGGCGTCGAGGTCGCTCGTCCAGCGCTCGATGCCATGGGCGCGCGCGAGCGCTTCGACCTTGGCGGGATCACGGCCGACCAGTATGGGGTCCGGCATGATGCGGCGTCCGGGGCCGGCCGGAACGCCACCCTGGTTGCGGATCGCGATGATCGAGCGAATGAGGTGCTGGTTGGTGCCCATGCGGCCGGTGACGCCGTTCATGATCACGCCCAGGCGAATGGTTTCCACGATGCGGGACTCCCGATATCGGTCAGGGGGTTGAAGTTGGCGGCGCTGCGCGGCGTTTCATGCGGCCCAACAGGCGCGTGACCACGGGAAACTTGAGCAGGATGACCAGCAGGATCGAAATCCACAGCACCGCCGAAATGGGGCGCGTGAAGAATGGTCCGAGCTCGCCGTCGGACAACACGAGCCCGCGGCGGAACCCCTTTTCCATCAAGTCGCCCAGCACGATCCCCAGCACCAGCGGCGCGACGGGGTAGTGGAAGCGTCGCAGCGCATATCCAAGCACGCCGAATCCCAGCATCACCCAGACGTCGAACAGCCGCTGCGAAATGGCGTAGGAACCGACGACGCACAGCACGAAGATGATCGGCAGGATGATCGGCTTCGGGACCATCAGCACCTTGATCAGCAGGTTGGTGAGCGTGAGGCCGTAGATCAGGATGCCGATCGTCGCGAACATCATCATCGCAACGACGTCGTAGACGAAGGTCGGGTTCTCGACCATGATCATGGGGCCGGGCCGGATGCCGTGGATCAGCATCGCCGCCATCAGCACGGCCGCGGGTGCGGAACCCGGAATTGCGAGCGTCAGCACGGGAATGACGGCGCCCGGCACGCAGGCGTTGTCGCCGGTCTCCGCCGCCATCAGGCCATCGATCGACCCCTTGCCGAACAGATCCTTCTCCTTGCTCACCCGTTTGGCGGCGGCGTAGGACGACCAGGCGGCGACGTCTTCGCCCACGCCGGGCAGGATGCCGATGAACGTGCCGATGACACCGGAGCGCAGGATCGTCCGCCAATACTTCGTCACGTCCTTCAGTTTCGGAATGACGGAATCGAAAGGGCTGATCGTCACCGGCGCGGGACGCTCGCGCACGGCCATCAGCAATTCCGCGAAGCCGAACGCGCCGACCAGCGCGGGCACCAGATTGAAGCCGCCGGCAAGGTCCCGGCTGCCGAAGCTGAACCGGTCGTACGCGTAGATCGCTTCCTGCCCGACTGCCGCCGTGAAAATGCCGACCAGTCCCGCAATCCAACCCTTGAGCGGATCGTCGCCGGTGAGCGTGCCGGCGATGATCACGCCGAACAACGCGAGCCAGAAAAACTCGTACGAACCGAACTTGAGCGCGAGATTGCCGAGGATGGGTGTGAACAACGCGAGGAAGAACATGCCGATCAACGTGCCCAGCACCGAACCGGACGTCGCGATGCCCATCGCACGGCCCGCGTGTCCCTGCTTGGCGAGCGCGTACCCGTCGAGGCACGACGCCGCCGACGCCGGCGTACCGGGGATGTTGAGCAATATTGCCGAGCGCGAGCCGCCATAGATCGCGCCGACGTACGTGCAAATGAGCACCAACAGCGCCTGGTTGGACGGCATCTTGATCGTCAGCGTCGTCATCAGCGCGACGCCCATCGTCGCGGTCAATCCGGGCAGCGCGCCGATGATGACGCCAACCAGCGACGACAGAAGGATCAGCCCCAGCGACAGCGGATCGCAAAAGCTCCAGAGCGAATGACCAAATGCAATGAGGCCTTCGAACATGGGGGACCTGGCCTTCGCGGGCGCGGCCTTAAGGCAGCCGCACGTAGAAGAGCTGCTCGAATACCAGCGTAACGAGGATTGCGGTGATCACGCCGCAGGCCAGCGCGACGAGAAATCCGCGCAGCACGGTGCCTGTGGCCTTGCGCCCGGTGTACTGGAACACGAACACGAATGCCGCGACGAACAGCGCCGTGCCCAACCAGAACGGCAGGCCACGGCCGACGAGCAGCAATGCGTAGACGAAGAACATTGCCGCAGCCAGCGCGAAGCTCGACACCGGCGCATAGTCGGTGTCGTCGGCTTCAGCGGCGTCCCAGCCGATCCGTTGCGCGCGGCGCCAGGACCGCAACATCAGCACGCCGCCGAGCACGGCTAATAGCGTGCCAACGATGCCGGGCCAAAGTCCGGGTGCGGTGTGCAGCGTCGCGCCTTGCTGCACCATCCGATCCATCTGCCACGACAGCACGGCGATGATGCAGCCGAACATCGTCCAGGCGACGCCGCCCTGCAGGTCGCGTCGCGGCGACGACGGGAAGATATCGGTGCTCACGATTCAATGGCGCAGGGGCCCACTCCGACCGATGCTATGTCAGGTACGGGTCCTACCCTTGACTACGGACGCGGAATGCCCAGCGCGTCAGGCGCGACTTTCGCCTTGCCTGTGTCGGCGGCGGCCCAGGCGTTGGCCTGCACTGCCGGGAACACCGCCTTCTGCGCGTCCGCGCCTGCGTACGGTGAGAACTGCGCGCCACGGGCCGTGGCATATTGTTTGAGCGCCGCCGAGTTGACGATCTGCTCTGCCCAGATCTTCTCGATGGTCGCGATCACTTCGGGGGGCACGCTTTTCGGGATGAAGATTCCGAAATAGTTGGCGGGCGCCTTGAAGCCTGGCACCGACTTGGTCAGCGGCTCTATGACCCCGTAGCCGTCGATCTCGACCGGCTTGTCGCCGATGACGGCGAGCGCACGGAGCTTCTTGCCGCGGATCATCTCGGCCTGCTCGACGGTGAGTTGCGTCGTCGCGTCCGTCTCGCCGGCCACCGTGGCGACGACCGCCGGATTGCCGCCGTCGTAGGTGACGTGCTTGTATTTGACGCCGGTCGCCTTGGCAATGGCCTCCATCGCGCTGTGGCCGCTGGAGTTCACACCCGCCGTCGCGACGCTGATCGCTCCCGGCTTGGCCTTCATCGCGTCGATCAACTCGGTCGGCGTCTTGTAAGGCGTGTTGGGATTGACCGAGAGTGTCGAGACGTTGGCGACATTGAGGAAGAGGGCCCAGTCGCCGATTTTCGTGTCGAGCATGCCCAGCACCGCGTAGGTGCCGAGATCCTGTGCCGCACCGGCGGTCCAGGTGTAACCATCCTTCGCCGCCTCGAGCGCATTCTTGGTTCCGATCGAGCCGGACGCTCCAGGCTGGTTGACGATGACGACCTTCTGGCCGAGCGCTTTCTCGATCTCGGCCGCAGTCACGCGCGTGACCTGGTCGGTCGAGCCGCCGGCCGCCCATGGCACGATGATCGTGATCGGCTTCGTCGGCTTCCATTGCTGCGCCGACGCGGCGGGAACCATCGCCATCACCGTCAGCGCGGCTGCGATGACCAACACTACGCGTTTGCTGCGATCCATTGCGTCCTCCATTGGATGGTGTGTTGCCGGCGGGACCGGTCAGGCGCTTGGCCGGCCGCCGCTCTCGTTGTGGTAACCGGCTGGTTAATTATCTTAGCGTCCGGGCCTGCCGAAACGCAAGGCCCCGGCTCGCCCGCGCCTCATTTGCGTGCCAGATAGCCCAGTGTGAATTCGACCGCGTGAGCGAGCCGGTCTTCCTTGGCCGCTGGGGCCAGCAGATCGCGCCCGAATATCGTCGACAGCGTGTAGTTGTTGGAGATGTAAAAGTAGCCGAGTGCGGCGATCGAGACATAGAGCTGGACCGGATCCACACCCCGCCGGAACACCCCTTCGCGAACGCCGCGCTTCAGGAGTTCGTCCAGCGTGGCGACCAGCGGCGAGTGCATCGCCAGGACCTTCTTCGACTTCTTGAGGTGCCTTGCACGGTGCAGGTTCTCAGTGTTCAGCAGCGACATGAACTCCGGATGGGCGAGGAAGTAATTCCAGGTAAAGACGATCAGTTGCTCGACGCCCCGTACAGGCGGCAGTTCGAGGAGGCGCAGATTCTGCTCTTCCGCCCGGATGGTCTCGTATGCGCGCTCGAGCACAGCGAGGAATAGCGCCTCCTTGCGCCCGAAGTAGTAGTACAGCATCCGCTTGTTGGTCCTGGCCCGATCGGCAATTCGGTCGACGCGCGCGCCCGAGAGACCATGGCGTGCAAACTCGTGGGTGGCGGCGGCGAGGATGGAAGCCTTGGTGCGCAGCGCGTCGCGCGTCGGTCGCGCGGCAGGTACGCGCGCGTCGGTCGCGACGTGGATCGGGGACTGACGGGCGCTGCGCAATTGCCTTGCCGTTGGCGTCAGCGGCCCCGGCCCGATCTCACGAACTCGAGCGACGCCTCAAACAACGCAAGGTCCTTCTGGTAGTCGGCGGCGTCGGTGCGATCGATCTGTATCCATTCCCGTGTGCTCGCTACGCCACCTGGATTGAATGGGCCGACGTTGTCCATCGAGAACTGCAGCTCGGTCGCGGTGGTCACGGGAAGTCGCAGCCCGACCCCTTTGCCGCTGATGCACGCGAACATCTTGTCGGAGACGAAATAGGCGTCGAGGCCGTTGATCGCTCTTGCGCTGACGCCCGGCAACGCAAGAAGCAAAGCATCGAGCTGCGCCTTGCGCGGGGATACGGGTTTTTCGCTGGCCAATGGATTTCCGCCTCTTTGGATTTTAGAGCAGCAATTGCATCCGCAGCTTCTCAGAGGTCATCCGGCATGCAACGGCCGCGGAGGGCAAGGTCCTATCGTAGCGGCGTTTGGCCGTTCGCGCGAATGGCGCCGCCGGTCACGGGGAGTTCCATTGCCTCTTCGCGCCTTCTGGAACCTCGCTCGGCTCCAATCCCATCCGCGTCGCGCCAAGCAGCCCGGCGATGGTCGCGTCCTTTTCCTGCCAGAGCGCTTGCAGCCAGTGCTGGAATGCCTTGCGGTATTTCGGGTCGCGCGCGTAGTCTCCGCCGCGCAATTCGGCGGGAATGGGCACCTGTCGCGCCCTGACGACGACATGGTGCACGTTGCCGCAGAGGAACTGCCAGAACGTCGGCGCGCCTTCGGGATAGACGATGGTGACGTCGAGCAGCGAATCGAATCTTCCCCCCAGCGCACCCAACGCCAGCGCCAGGGCGCCCGCCTTGGGGCGAAGCAGATGTCGATAGGGCGAATGCTGCGCCCGGTGCTTTGCGTGCGTAAAGCGCGTGCCTTCGGCGAAATTCATCACGCTGGTCGGCACCAGCGCAAACTTCTCGCACGCCCGGCGCGTGGCCTCGATGTCGTCGAAGCGCTTTTCCGGGTGTCGCTTGAGTTGGGCATCGGTGTGGCGGCGCATGAACGGGAAGTCCAGCGCCCACCATGCAAGTCCGATCACCGGAACGTAGATCAGCTGCCGCTTGAGAAAGAACTTGAGCAGCGGTATGCGGCGGTTCAGCAGGTGCTGCAGCACCAGGATGTCGACCCATGACTGGTGATTGCAGTTCACCATGTACCAGCCGCGATAGGGAAGGTCTCCAAGGCCGGCGACATCCCACCGGGTCCGCTGCGTGAGCTTCATCCACGCGCTGTTGCCGGCCACCCACCGCGTGCCGATTCCATTCAGAACACGGTCGATGGCGGTACGTAAGCGCCTGGCGGGCACGGCCAGCTTGATCAGCGCGAAGAAGAACAGGAATGCGCACCAAAACAGCGTGTTCAGTGCCAGGAGCGACGCCGCTACGACGCCGCGGACTAGAGCCGAAGGACTCAGCTCTTTTCCTCGAAATGCTTGCGCCGCTGTACCTCGGGCACGAATTCCTCCTCCGGTCCAGCGCGTTGCGCGTGGACACCGGGCTCCAGGATTGAACCTACTCCAGCCATTTCCTCGGCACGTTGACCGTGATCAACGCCAGGCCGCGGCAGGAAGGCAAGGTGATGGCTCACAATACTTGCACCCAGTTTATAGGACCGGGACACCATGGACGACCGCAAGCGATTCACCACCGGCAATCCAATTTGGCGCAGCGATGACGGCGCGCCGGTTTCGTGTCACGAAAAGATCAAGGTCATGAACGAGAATCTGGCCGAGATCCGGCAGATGGCCCAGGACGCGTTCGAGGATGCGCTTCTCATGGGGTGCAGCGAGGCACAGGTACGCGAGGTGTTCGTGGCGGTCATGCGCGAACTGCATAATCCGTACCCGCCTGCGGATTCATGATTCGCGCGGCGGCGGGCCGAGGGGCGCCACCCTCCCATCACCCGGATGTTGCGCACCCGCCTGTGCGCTCCGCAAGACAGGGCGCCCAATCCCGAGGTCCCGACGCAGTAGCGTTGCGGAATTGCAACGCCAGCCAACCGGCCCGGTCGCGGGCCCCGCCTTGCTTGATGTAGGTCAAGCAGGTGGACGGGCTCCCAGCGTAGAAGTACGAATAGGTAAAACCATATTCGTGTTGTGGTGTAGGCTTGTCGGCATCAGCACGAATCGGAATTCTCCGGAATGGCGGTCGATGAAAATGGGGCCGGATTGCGGACGGTAGCAGTCGGAAACTCTTGCAGCTGACCTAAGGGGTTCACATGCGAATCAACAACTTCGTCGTCGCATTCAGGCTATTGGCAATCCTGGCGGCGTTTTTGGCGTTTCCGGCACTCGCCCAGCAGAAGGCATACACGGGTAGCCAAGTCGCCCCGGTATGCGCGAACTGCCACGAAGCGCAGTGGAACGCAATCGACCTCACACCGCATGGCGCAAAGACCGATGCCAGCGGCAGCATGTGCCAGGCCTGTCACGGCGACGCGTCGGAGCACTTGAAGGACCCGATGAAGGCCAAGCCTGCCAACCCGTTTGGAAAGGGCGGCACTGCCGAACAGCGGACCGCGGTTTGCCTGACCTGCCACAACGGCAACAGGAATCTCGCGTTCTGGACGTCGGGCAAGCACGCGCTCAACGACGTGTCCTGCAGCAGCTGCCACAGCATTCACGGGCAAAGCGCGCCGAACTACAACGGCGTGACGCTGAGGCCGCAACCGGTGACCATCAACAAATACACGACCACGTTCCTGCCGAACCAGGCGGAGACGTGCTGGCAGTGCCACCAGCAGATCCGTGCCGCGAACTTCAAGCCTTCGCATCATCCGATCATCGAAGGCAAGATCAAATGCTCCGACTGCCACAACCCGCATGGCGCGCTGACGCCGGCGATGGTCAAGCAGCCGACGATCAATGACCAGTGCTACTCGTGCCATGCGGACAAGCGCGGACCGTTCGTGTTCAACCATCCGCCGGTCGAAGAGAACTGCGCGACCTGCCACAACCCGCACGGCTCGGTCCACGCCAAGCTGCTCAACGAATCCGCGCCGAACCTCTGCCAGGACTGCCACGATGGATCGCGGCACCCCGGCACGGTGTATGGCGCCGCCGGTGGTTTCAACTGCGCGGCTGGGGACCCCAATCCAGCGTGCGCCGGAAAGACCGGACAGCCCAACCCGTCAGTGAACAACCGGTTGGTCGCCCGCGCCTGCCTGAACTGCCACAACGCGATCCACGGCTCGAACGCGCCGGGCAACCGCGGCAAGTTCTTCACGCGATAAGGTCAGGAGAAAATGATGAGCAAGAAGCTGCTTTCCACCTTGATCGCCAGCCTGTTCGCTGCCGCGCCGGCGCTCGCCCAGAGCAACGACCCGATTCGCGTCGAGGGCTCGGCGACCCTCGGGGGCATATACAACGACCAGAAGGCCCAGGACCCCACGAAGCTGGAGGAGTATCAGGACCTTCGCAACGGCGCGATGTCCAACATCGGCGTCCGCGGCCGCAACAGCACGACCTGGTTCACCGGCTACGGCGAGAACTTCGGCCGCAGTGACCAGTACATGTTCCTGCGCGGCGGCATGTACGACTTCTTCAAGGGCGGGGCCTACCTCAACGACATACCGCACAATTTCCTCACGTCCGGACTAACACCTTTCTACGGGGTTGGCGGCAGCGTGCTGACGGCGCCGTTCCCGAACACCAACCCGAACACATGGAACGGGGTCAACCTCGGTTACGATCGTCGCGATTGGGGCGGCTTCTTCGAGTGGCAGAAAAACAGCCCATGGTACTTCCGAGCTGACGGCAATCAGGTCACGTTCAACGGCACCAAGGTGGGTTCGGCCGCGAACGGCACGAGCCCGGGCAACGGCTTCGTCGATCTGGCCATCCCGACGCAGTACACGACCAACAACTGGGGCGCGGAAGGTGGCTACCAGTCCGGCAAGGCGACCTTCGCGCTGCGCTGGGACTACAGCCAGTTCGACAACTCGATCAAGACGCTCGACTGGACCAACCCGTACTTCGGCGGCAACAAGCTAGACACGTCGTACCTGCCGCCGGACAACACGTTCAACAAGTTCACGGCGACGGCAAGCTACCGCGACCTGCCGTGGCGCTCGGTGATTTCGGCGCGGTACACGTGGGCAGAGACCAAGAGCGACTTCGGCCTCGCCCCGTTGGCGCTCAACAGCGGCGGCAACTACAACGCCACGCTTCCGGACGAAAACAACTTCAACGGCAAGAACACGAACCAGTCGTTCGCGCTGTCGTGGACCGCGGTGCCGATGACGAACGTCGACACCCGCGTCTACTACTACTGGTCGAAGCTGGAAAACGGCTCGGACATCGTTCAGTACGGCAACGCGCCCGTGCAGCCGCTCGCGAGCGGGCTCGGGTGCGGCAACCTCGCGGTCAACGGGATACCGACGCAGACCGTCGGAAACTGCGAAAACGAGCTCTACAATTACACGAAGAACAATGTCGGCTTCGACGTGTGGTGGCGCTTCATGAAAGGCAACCGCCTGGGCTTCGGCTACGACTACAACAACCTCGACCAGACCCGCGTCGACTACGACAAGGCGCACTGGAACAGGCTGTGGGTCGAGTACAAAAACACGATGCTGGACACGGTTTCCGGCCGCCTCAAGTATCAATACCTGAAGCGTGACGCGACGCTCAATTACAGCAACGCGGGCCTGACCGCGGACAACCCGAATTATTTGCTGCCGTACACGTCGGCATTCGACCTGCAGTCGTCGACGACCAACCAGGTCAAGCTGTACCTCGACTACAACCCGGTGGCGAACCTTGGCCTCGCATTCGAGGCCAACTGGGCCAAGCAGGACTATGACGACGTCACTTATGGGCGCAATAGTTCCGAAAGGCAGGGCTATTTCCTCAGTGGCAACTGGGGCGATGCCAGCAAGCTGATGCTGAGCGCGTTCGGCAGCTGGGAGGAAACGAAGTATCCGTCCAGCCACCGTTACATAGGGACCGTCGCGGGTGGCCCGAATCCACCGGCGGGATTCTGCACGGCAGCCAATCCAGGCTGCTATAGCCCGACCTCATTCCCGAATTCCGGATCGTACAACTGGAACTCGGGGACCAAGGACCAGACTTATATGATCGGCGCAGGGCTGGATTGGCCGGTTACGCCGAGCCTGATGCTGAAGGCGTCGTACCTGTACATACAGAACGACGGAGAAGCGAACTTTGCGTCGCAGGACGCGACCGGCGCAATGGTCGCCGGCCCTGCCGGCTTCGGCAACCCGCTCAACATCGGCAACTTCGACAATTCGAAGCAGCAGTATTTCAACCTGAAGGCGATCTACGCGTTGAACAAGAACTGGTCGTTCACGGCCGGTTACGCGTACGAGAAGTACGACCACAACGACATCGCCACGAGTGGCTATCAGTACACGTTGCCCTATGTCGGTGTGGTTACGCCAACAGCGAGCCTGAGCTACCTGAACGGCTACGACGCGTTTACGAACGGTACGCAGAACATCTTCTACCTGCAGGCGTCCTACAAGCTCGACGCGCCGCCGCTGCCGATCGCGCCGCTGATGGTCGCGGAAGCGCCGCCCAAGGCTGCGCCGCCGCCCCCGCCGCCACCGGCTCCTCCTCCGCCGCCGCCGGCTCCACAGGTGCAGAAGATCACGCTCGATTCGAAGGCCCTGTTCGACTTCGACAAGGCAGTGCTCAAGCCTGAAGGCAAGGCCGCAATCGACGCCCAGGTCGTCGGCAAGATGTCACAGGTTACCAAGCTCGACGTGGTCCTGGTCACCGGCCACACCGACCGCCTCGGCACCGACGCCTACAATCAGAAGCTGTCGGAACGCCGCGCCGACGCCGTGCGCGACTACCTGGTCAGCAAGGGCGTGGACAAGGCCAAGATCGAGACCATCGGCATGGGCGAGAAGCAGCCCGTGGTGCAGTGCGACCAGAAGGCCATGAAGGCGCTGATCGAGTGCCTGCAGCCCAACCGCCGCGTCGACGTCGAGGTCAAGGGCGAGACCAAGAAGTAGTCAACCCCGCTTTTCTCCAGGAGCCCCGCGAAATCGTGCGGGGCTTTTTTTCGTTTGGCGCAGGGAACCGCCGGCGCGGCGTGGTTCGGGCGCGACACCTACGCAGCTGGCGCGTACAGCGGCGTATTGTCGACGTAGATCAAGTAATCCTGGACGAGCTTGCCTTGCATGTTGAAGACGTTGACAAACGGCACCGTCACTTTCCCGCCGTCCAGACGAGTGTAGGTCACCACGCCTTGCGAGACCAGGTGCCCCGCCGGCTCCCAGTTGTTGAGGATATCGTGGTGGCTGGAGCGGATGCTCGCGAAGAACCCATCGACCGCGGCGGCGATCGCCGCGTGGCCGACCACTGGGGGATAGTTGCCGAAGCGGAATTGCGCATTCTCGGAGAGGAAGGACAGGAAGCGTTTGGTGTCCTTGGCGTCGATCGCCTTGTAGAGATCTTGAGTCCAGTGGGCTTCGGGCATGCGAATTCCTTGAGGGTGAACATCGAATCGGCCGGCGGGTGCGGCGGCACCGACGCAAACGCTAGCACGACTCAATAGCGGCCGTGCTGTTTGTAGATGTAGTTCGCGAGCTCGATCGAATACATCGAGATGCGGCGCTGGATGTTGTGGGCAGTTCGGATGATTGCCCGCATGACCCGATAGACGATGTCCGGATGCTTGGTCAGCAGCGATTCCAGCTGTTCCCGCTCCAGCCCGAACACCTGCGTCGGCCCGCGCGCCACCAGCGATGCGTAGTGTTCGGTGCTGTCGATGAAACTCAGTTCCCCGACCAGGTCGCCGGCGTTCAGCGTGAACAGCGTCACCTCCTCGGGACTGCCGGCGTTGCGGACCACGGCCAGCGTTCCGCTCACCAGCACGTAAAGGTGATTGTCGCGCGTGCCCTCCCCGACCAGGACCTCTCCGTCGGCGAGCTTGCGCTCCTGGATCAATTCACTCAGGACGGCAGACTGGTCCGGCGTGAGCTCTGCGCCGATCTTGGACGCACGCAGCATGTCGAGTTGTTCCAGATTGATCATGGCTAGGGGCTCCGGTGGCTTTCGCAGGTGTTCAATGTGGAGGTGCGGCGGGCATTCCGTAGACGTCCCGGGCCCGGGCAACGTACGCGTCGACGAGCGTATTGGTGATTCGGTCGAAGACCGTCCCGGCTATACGGCTCATGAGCGCGCTGTCGAATTCGTATTGCAGCCCGAACTCGATCTTGCACGCCGACGGCGCGAGTGGTGTCAACCGCCACTCGCCCTCGAACTTCCGAAACGGCCCGCGCTCGAGCACGATGGCCATGAATTCCGGTCGCCGCTTGGGATTGCGCGTCGTGAGCTGGAAACGCACGCCATGAAAATCGACGGTGATTTCCGCGGCGACAATGGCGTCGTCCCTGGACAGAATGTTGGCGCTCGCGCACCACGGCAGGAATGCCGGGTAGTCTTCGGCCGCCTCGATCAGGTCGAACATGTTCTCCGCCGAATGTTCGACGAGCGCCGATTTGCGAACGATCATTGTGCCGCGGCACTACCGCGCCGGTCCTGGCAAGTCAGTGGATCCAGCGCCAGGCGACCAGCGAAATCGCGAGCAAAACGCCGGAAAGGCAAGCCGCCGCAATGGTCTGCTGGATCGCGGGCGCCAGCTGCTGCGGGGATTCGGCGAAGCGCAGCAGGTCGCGCGCCGCGCGCGCGGAGAGCAACGCCGGCAGCAGGGCCACGAGCCCCGGCCACGGCAACACGCCGGCAAGCACTGCGCCGAGAATCCACAGGTACGCGGCGAGGGCGATGACCAGATAGCCCCAGCGCGCGCGCGCGACGCCCAGCCGCACCACCCAGTGATGCTTGCCCACGGCCTCGTCCGCCTTGCGGTCGGGAAACTGGTTGATGTAGAGGATGTTGGTAACCAGCAATGCGTAGCCGGTCACCGCGATCAGCGGAAACATCGACAGGCTGCCACGCTGCACGAAATCGGCGCCGACGGCGATCAACGCGAAACCCGCCCAGACGCAGGGCTCGCCCAGTCCACGGCTGTTGAATTTCAGCGGCGGCGCCGAGTACGCCCAGCCTACGATAAGGCCGGCGGCGCCGATCCAGATGAGACCCGAGGCGGACACGTGGGTGAGCCACAGGCCCGCCGCGACGACGAGCGCCAGCAGCATGACGCCAAACACGGCCGTCTCGCGCATAGTGAGCACGCCGTTCTGGATGAAGCGGCTGCCGCCGGTAAACGGGAACACGCGCTCGGTGTTGATCGCGTCCGTGCCGTTGAGCGCGTCGTAATAGTCGTTCAGCACGTTGATGCCCGCGTGCGCGATCAGCGCGAAGACGACGGTCATCGTCGCGGACGCAGCGTTCACGGCCACTCCGCTGGCGTAGGCAGTCGCAAGCCCGATCAGCGCGGCGACAAAGGTGACGGAAAGGAATGGCGGACGCGTCGCCAGAATGTAGCGCAAAGCCGGGTTAGGCAGCGCCGCGAGGCTAGGTTCAGCAGGTGGCATCGAGCTTGTCTCCTCTGGCCGATTCGCGGGACGGTCCACCGGACGCAAACGTCGGTCGCGGCCCATTCTCCCCGGAAAAACCGCACAACGACCGCATGTTACCGGGAAGCAGCCATCACAGGCGACGGGCAGCCTGCATCGACGTCGAGGCTAGCGCTTTCGTCCCGACGTCATCTTGATCCACGTCAACGGGTACCGCGCGGCAACCGTTGAGGCTCCAGCAGGTGCAGGTGGCCGGCGCGACTGGTTGTTGCTGCCCGTGCATGCGCCCGGTTAAACTGTTCGAGCTTGCCGCCCCCGCGCGGCGCATCTGGAGGATGGGACTATGAAATTGACGATAATGGTGGCGGTGACGGCAGTGGCGGCCCTGGCCTCCGGCGCAGCGGTGGCTCAGGAGGCGCTCGCCAAGAGCAGCGGTTGCATGAACTGCCATGCCGTGGACACCAAGAAGATGGGGCCGTCCTTCAAGGACGTTGCCGCCAAGTACAAAGGCAAGGCCGATGCCGAAGCGACGTTGGTCACAAAATTGACCACGGGGAAAGGGCATCCCGAAGTGAAGGCCTCGCCGGACGACGTCAAGTCGCTGGTCAAGTGGGTTCTCGCGATGTGATCGTCGCCACCGCGCTCCCGCGCTGAACGCGGGACGCGGCACAAAGGAGCCGGCTCGCGCCGGCTTTTTTGTTTGCGCACAGCCGAGAAGCAGACGTCGATCTTCTTGACAACCAACCGAATCAGCCGCACGCATCTTGCACCAAGGCATTGAAAGCAACCACTATCTTGTTAAGGGCCCGAATCGTGCGAGTGGTTTAGCTGTGCCTCAATCGGGGCGCTATTAACCCGAGGGGAGCACACTATGTTTGGCATGAAGCAATGGGGCGCCGCCGTGGCAACGGCCGCCTTGGTGACGGCTGCGCACGCATCGCTGATCAGCGTGGACTTCGGTCCGCAGATCCCAGATCATCACGACTTTTCAGGCGTTGAGGCGGACGCCGCGGCCGCCGACGCGGCGTTTTCCACCGCCAACGTCTGGAATCCGCTCCGGATTACGGACTATAGCGACCTCCCCACCACCAACCCGGCCTTCAACGCATTGAAGGACAGTACCGGCACCGTGACTGCCGTGAGCTTCTCGATCGTCGGAAGCGTCAATGGTTTTGATTTCGTGAGCTTCTACAACGCATCTCCGGTCGATGCCCTTCGGCACGACATGTTTTTTTTCGTGGGTAGAGATACGACGCCCACGATCGACTGGGCGATCTCCGGGCTCGTCGCCAACGCTGCGTACCGCTTCTACGCCTACGGCACCCGCGCCGACCAATCGCGGCTCTTCGACATGCTGGTCGACACCGACGGTGATGACCTTCTCAGCGATGAAACGTCAAAGGCGCTGGGGTCGACGGGCAACGACATGCAGCACTACCAGGACGCGTACTTTGCGAGCGTCCTCGCGGATGCCAATGGGGTAATTCACGGGCGCAGCATTGGCCCCGCGTCGGCTGAGGCCAACTGGAGCGGCTTTCAGCTTGCCAGCATCGGCGCGACCGTTCCTGAACCGGCCACGCTGGCACTTCTAGGCTTCGGGCTCGCCGGTCTCGCATTCTCGCGCCGCAAGCAGTAGTCGTTACACTCGGCGATACTGGGCGCCCGTTCGCGGCCGGCAAGGACCGGATCTAACTCGCGGTCCTCCGCGCCGCCGGCTACGCGTCCTGGCGGCGCTACGTGCAAAAGCCGGCGCGCCTCGAAGTCAATCGCGAGGCGCTGTTGGCGGCGGGTGGCTATTCGGAAGGCGTGTCGTGCGCGATGCCCATATGGCAATCGATGCAGGTCTTGTTCGCGGCCTTGCGCCCCGCGTGCATCTGCTGCGCGAACTCCTTCTGCTTGGCCATGACCTCCGGCGTGAAGACGTGGCAGGTGCGGCAGTTGGCGGAATCGTTTTCCCGGAACTCCGCCCAGACCAGCTTGGCCATGCGCGCGCGTTCCTTCTTGAATTTCTCTTCGGTGCCAATTACCCCGCGTAATTCGCCGATGGCGTCTTTGGTGCCCGCCTTGGCCTTATACCAGAGCAATTCCGGGTAGGAATGTGGAATGTGGCAGTTGTGGCAACCCGCCTGTACGCCGGTCCGGTTGGCGAAATGCCCGCTCTTCTTGTATTCCGTCGCGACCCACTGCATGGAATGGCATGCACCGCCGCAGAACTCATTGGTGCCGGTGTAGGCGACCATCACTTGGGTGCCGATAACGCCGATAGCGCCGAGAGCAATGCCAATGATCACGAGTACCAGTACCGACCATCGCGCGCTGGGCGAAGTCAGGCGCCGCCACGTCCGCGCGAGAAACCCCTTCTCTTGTGTATCGATGGCCATGACGTCTCCCTATGGTGCCAACATCGCCGGCCCTCGTTGCTGGACTCGCCGGGTGCGCACGTTCGCAGTCTAGCGTGAAACAAACGTGTTGTCGCTGGCGCAGCCCTTGACACAGATCAACGCCGGCGGCGCCCAGCGGAATCAGGATGTGTGGAATGCACCGGACAGCGCCGCCGCGATCCATGGGCGGATTCTCCCGTGCCTCGCAACGCGCTTCGGAGACATCGCTGGCGAGCGCGCATGTCCTGCGTAGCACCGATCGGAGCCGATGGGTCCACTCTGCATTTCACTGCTGATGCTCGCTTCCTTTGCGGGCTTCGCGCTCCTCGCCGCGCGGAAAATCGGGATCGTCGCGCACCTTTCGCCGGAGATGCGTTGGGATCGTCCGTTGGCGCGGGTCCGGGGCGTGCTGACAAATGGCTTTCTGCAGTCCCGGATGATCCGGCGCGAGTGGCGGCCCGGCGTGATGCATGCCGTGATTTTTCTGGGATTCATGGCATTGCTTGCGCGCAAAATCCAGCTGATCGCCATTGGCTACTACGAGCCTTTCACGTTTTCCGGATTTGCCGGTGGTTTGTTCGCCGCCGCAAAGGATGGGGTCGAACTCGCAGTCCTGGCGGCAGTCGCCTATGCCTTCTGGCGACGCTATGTGCAGAAGCCGGCGCGGCTCGAGGCGAATCGTGAGGCGCTGCTGATCCTGTCGTTGATCGCGGGAATCATGGTCACCGATTTAATGTTCGATGGCTTCCGCTTCGCGCTTCTCGCGGGCAGCGACGCCGGCGTCGCCCATGAACGCGTGTTCGCATTCGCCGGGCGCTTCGTTGGCGACGCCGTGTCGACGCTTCCGCCGGGCACGCTTCGCGCAGGCTACGTCCTGACCTACTGGACGCAGCTGATCCTGGTATTCGCGTTCCTGGTCATCCTTCCGCTGGGCGAGCATTTCCACATCGTCACCGCGCTGCCAGCGCTGTATTTCCGCCGTGGTCGCCCTGCCAATCGGGTGCCCACGGTCGACCTCGAGAGGCTCCTGAGCGACGAAGCGGATGCCACCGAGCTTCGCGTCGGCGTGACCACGGCCAGGGACCTCACGTGGAAGGAGGGCCTCGATGTCTTTACCTGCACCGAATGCGGTCGTTGCAAGGATGCGTGCCCGACGTTCCTGACGGGAAAGCCGCTGTCACAGAAATGGGTGCATGACAGTCTTAAGCACCATCTGCTGGAACAGCGCGAGCACATCGTCACGAACGAGCCCGGCGCCGATACGTTGCCGCCGCTGGTCGGTAGCGTGATCAGCGAGGACACGCTATGGGCGTGCACGACCTGCGGCTACTGCGAGGCGGCCTGTCCAATCGAACTCGAGCACTTGCCGCGATTCTTCAGGATGCGCCAGCATCGGGTGATGATGGACGGAGAATTCCCGCACGAACTGAAGCCCGTCTTCGCTGCCTACGAGTCACAGAGCAATCCGTGGGGGCTCTCCTCCGACACGCGCGCGGACTGGGCACGGGACCTGGGCGTCCCGGTCGTCACCAATCCAGAGCAGATGAAGGACCTCGACTACCTGTATTACGTGGGATCCGCCGAATCCTTCGACCCGCGCGGCCAGCGAGTCGCGCGCGCCATTGTTGCAATCCTGCGCGAGGCCGGGGTCAGCTTCGGCATCCTTGGCGTGGCCGAAACGTCGACCGGGGAATGCGTGCGTCGCGCCGGCAACGAGATGCTGTTCCAGCAACTGGCGGCAGCGTTGATCGAAACCCTCAACGGATTGGGTGTCACGCGAATTGTCACCGGCGATCCGCATGCATTTAATACATTGCGCAACGAATACCCCGAATTCGGCGGCCGGTACGAGGTGATCCACCATACCCAGCTCATCGCGCGTCTGCTGGCGGAGGGCAGGATCCAGGTCGATGCGTCCTTCGAACGCGTCATCTATCACGAGCCGTGCTATCTCGGCCGGCACAACGGCGAGTACGAGGCTCCACGGGCGATCATTCGCAAGCTCACGCAGGATGCGCCGCTCGAATTTGTCCTGGCGCGCGAGAAAGCGATGTGTTGTGGTGCAGGCGGGGCACGGATGTGGCAGGAAGAGAAGATCGGTACGAGGATCAACGTAGTGCGGGTGCAACAGGCGTTGCCTCTGGCACCAAAAGTGATCGCGACTGCCTGCCCGTATTGCGCCGTGATGATGTCCGATGGCGTGTCGGCGCTGGACAAGGCGGACGAGATTCCCGTCCGCGACCTGGCGGAACTCGTCGCCACTGCCATGGTGCGCAAGCGGGACATCGGCGGGTTGGCTACCCAGTAGCCGGTGTTTTGCCTGGTGCCAGGGTTGATTCCTATAAACTACGGGCATGGATCCTCTCACCCCCAGCCAGCGTCGCGAGCTGCGCGCCAAGGCGCATCACCTGCAGCCGTTCGTCACCGTCGGCCAGCACGGCCTCACCCCTGCGGTCCTGCACGAGATCGACCTCGCGCTGCTGAAGCACGAGTTGATCAAGGTTCGCGTGTTCAGCGACGCCCGGGACGAGCGCGAAGCGATGCTGCAACAGGCGTGCGCGGACATGGACTGCGCGGCCGTGCAGCACCTGGGAAAGGTGCTGGTGCTTTGGCGACCCAATCCCGAATTGAACAAGCCTGCGCCACGCCCGGCGAAGGCCGCATCCAAACCCGCGGCAAAGCCGGGAGCCAAGCGACCCAAGGCCGCGCGCACCGGCCCGCGCGCACCGGTCGACCCGGTGCGCGAGCGGCGTCGCGGCGCAACCCCCGACGCCTTGCATGCAGGCAAGGGGACGCGCGGCGCAGCGCGCTTTGCCGCGCCGGCGGATGAATTCAAGGCTCCGCCAAAGAGCGTGCGTGCCGGTACCGGCACCGGCGGCGTGGCCCGCGGTGCAACAGGAACGTCGCGCCAGAAAATTCGCGCGCGCGGTGCGGCGCCTGTATTCGGCGACGATTCCGGTCCGCGTTTCGCGGCGCCCGCGGAGCGGCGCAAGTCGACCTACACACCGAAGACCAAGCCCAAGTCGTTCAGTGCCAAGCCCAATCCCCGCGAGGCCTGGGCCAAGAAACCGCCGGCGGGCGGCGCCAAGACGGCAACCCCGCGACGCCGCCGCAAGGCCTAGACCCCGCGAGACGCATTCTTAGCGTCTGATGGAAGCCCGGCAACCGCTCGATGCGACTGCGATCGCGTTGATGTTCCTGCTGTCATCGCTCTGGGGATTCCAGCAGGTCGCCGTCAAGCTCGCCGCACCGAGCGTATCGCTTGTGATGCAGGGGGCGATCCGGTCCGGAATCGCCTGCGTGCTCGTGGTGGTCTGGGCGCGCGTGCGCGGCATCGCGCTCGTGCAACGCGACGGCACCCTCGCTCCGGGTGCGCTGGCGGGGCTGCTGTTCGCCGGAGAATTCGCGCTGATCTATGCCGGCCTCGCCCATACGACGGCGGCGCGCATGGTCGTGTTCATCTACCTGGCGCCGGTCCTGACCGCGCTCGGTCTCGCGTGGTTCGTCCCCGGCGAGCAATTGCGCGCAGTGCAATGGGCAGGCGTCGCGTTGGCGTTCGCCGGGATCGTCGTCGCGTTCGGCGAAGGGTTCGTGGTCGAAAGATCGACGTTGCTCGGTGATGTGCTCGGCATGGCGGCCGCGTTTGCCTGGGCGGCGACGACCGTTCTCATTCGCGCCACGAAGCTCGCCGGCATCGTTGCCACGCGCGTGCTGTTCTATCAGCTGGCGGTATCGGCAGCGCTGCTGCCGCTCGTGTCGGCTCTACTACGCGAACCGGGAATCGTGGCGTGGACACCGGTGGCAATGGCCAGCATCCTGTTCCAGTCGGTCGTCGTGGCGTTCGCGAGTTACCTGACGTGGTTCTGGCTGCTGACGCGCTACAGCGCGAGCCGGCTGGCGGTCTTCTCGTTCCTGGCGCCGCTGTTCGGCGTCGCTTTCGGGCACCTGTTCCTGGGCGACCGCGTGGGGCCGGCCTTCCTGGCCGCGACGTTTCTCGTCGTCGCGGGTATCGCGCTTGTCAATGCGCGCGCGCCCGCGGTGCGAACCTAACCGTAGCGAACGGCCAGCACGTCATAGCTGCGCACGCCCCCGGGCGCCTGCACGTCCGCCGTGTCGCCTTCACTCTTGCCGATCAGTGCGCGCGCAATCGGCGAACTGACGGAAATCTTGCCGTGCTTGATGTCGGCCTCGTCGTCGCCGACGATCTGATAGGTGACCGTGTCGCCACTCTCGGCATCTTCCAGGTCCACCGTCGCGCCGAACACGACCAGGCCATCGGCGTCGAGGGACGCGGGATCGATCACCTGGGCGTTGGCCAGTTTCGACTCTACCTCGGAGATCCGGCCTTCAATGAAGCTTTGACGCTCCTTCGCGGCATCGTAGTCCGCATTCTCCGAAAGGTCGCCGTGCGAGCGCGCCTCCGCGATCGCCGAGATGACCGAGGGCCGCTCGATCGTTCTCAGCCGGTGCAGTTCGGCCTTGAGGCGCTCGGCGCCTTCGACCGTCATCGGGACTTTTGCCATGATCAACTCAATTCAGAACGTGGTTACTCCAGCCGCCCGTGCAGCTGCTGGATCGAATACGGTACCAGACCGCGCATGACGCGCATGCCAATCGCTGCGGCGCGCGCGCCTGCCAGCGTCGTATAGGTCGGGATCTGGTCGACCAGCGCCGCGCGGCGGATCACGTAACTGTCCTGGATCGCCGCGCGCTTTTCCTCGACGGTGTTGACGACCAGCGCGATTTCATCGTTCTTCAGCATGTCGACGATGTGCGGCCGCCCTTCGGCCACCTTGTTGACGATGGCCACCGGCACGCCGGCCAGAGACAGCGCGGTCGCGGTGCCCCGGGTGGCGACGAGCGCGAATCCGAGCTCGGCAAGCATTTTCGCGATCTCGATGACCTTGGCCTTGTCGGCGTTCTTCACGCTGATGAATGCGCGGCCACCTTCCGGCAACTTGACGCCGGCGGCCAGTTGGCTTTTCACGAACGCCTCGCCGAACGACTCGCCCACGCCCATCACTTCGCCGGTGGACTTCATCTCCGGCCCGAGGATCGTGTCGACGCCGGGAAACTTGATGAAGGGGAACACCGCTTCCTTCACCGAATAATAGGGCGGCACGATTTCTCCGGACTCGCCCTGCTCCGCGAGCGTCCTTCCGACCATGCAGCGCGCGGCGATCTTGGCCAAGGGCCGTCCGGTCGCTTTCGACACGTAGGGCACCGTCCGCGAGGCGCGCGGATTCACTTCCAGCACATAGACCACGGCACGCCCCTCGCCGTCATACTGGATCGCGAACTGGACGTTCATCAGGCCGATGACGTTCAGTCCCTTGGCCATGGCCACCGTCTGCCGGCGCAGCTCCTCCTGAATCTCCGGCGTCAGTGAATACGGCGGCAGCGAACACGCGGAATCGCCGGAGTGCACGCCCGCCTGCTCGATGTGTTCCATGATGCCGCCGATTAGCACGTCCTTGCCGTCACAGATGGCGTCGACATCGACTTCCGTCGCGTCGTTCAGGAAGCGGTCGAGCAGCACCGGCGAATCGTTGGACACGCTGACCGCCTCGCGCATGTAGCGCTCGAGGTCGCGCTGCTCGTGCACGATCTCCATCGCGCGCCCACCCAGCACGTACGACGGCCGCACCACCAGCGGGTAACCGATCTCCGCCGCGGCGGCCATCGCGGCCGTTTCTGTGCGCGCCGTGCGGTTTGGCGGCTGCTTGAGGTTCAGCCGGTGCAGCATCTGCTGGAAGCGCTCGCGGTCCTCGGCCATGTCGATCATGTCTGGCGTCGTGCCGATGATCGGCACGCCGAATTTCTCGAGATCGCGGGCGAGCTTGAGCGGCGTCTGGCCGCCGTACTGGACGATCACGCCCCACGGCTTTTCCACATGGACGATCTCCAGCACGTCTTCCAGCGTCACCGGCTCGAAATACAAACGATCCGACGTGTCGTAATCGGTGGACACCGTCTCCGGATTGCAGTTGACCATGATGGTCTCGAAGCCGTCTTCGCGCAGCGCCATCGCGGCGTGCACGCAGCAATAATCGAATTCGATGCCCTGCCCGATGCGGTTCGGCCCCCCGCCCAGCACGAGAACCTTCTTCCTGTTGGTAGGTTCCGCCTCGCACTCTTCCTCGTAGGTCGAATACATGTACGCGGTCTTGGTCGCGAACTCGGCGGCGCACGTGTCGACGCGCTTGTACACCGGCCTGATGCCGTCCGCATGCCGGCGCGCGCGCACGTCGGTTTCCGTCAGCTTGAACAGGTACGCGAGACGGCGGTCGGAAAAGCCCTTGCGCTTCAGTTGCCGCAACTCGGCGGCGCTGATGGAGTCGAGCGTCCGCTTGTCGAGCTTCAATTCAAGATCGACGATTTCCTTGATCTGCGCCAGGAACCACGGGTCGATCTTCGTATGCTGGTGAACCTCCTCCAGCGTCATGCCGATGCCGAGGGCGTCGGCGACGTACCAGAGGCGCTCAGCGCGCGGATAGGCCAGCTCGTCGGCGATCTTGTCCGGGTCCACCGTCTTCAGGTTGAAGCCGTCCACGCCGACCTCGAGCCCGCGCAGCGCCTTCTGCAGCGACTCCTGAAACGTGCGTCCGATCGCCATCACTTCGCCTACCGATTTCATCTGCGTCGTCAGCCGGTCGTCGGCCTGCTTGAATTTCTCGAACGCAAAGCGCGGCACCTTGGTGACGACGTAATCGATCGTCGGCTCGAACGACGCCGGCGTCAGCCCTCCGGTGATGTCGTTGCGCAGTTCGTCGAGCGTATAGCCGACCGCCAGCTTCGCGGCGACTTTGGCGATCGGAAAACCGGTGGCCTTGGACGCCAGCGCCGAAGACCGCGACACGCGCGGATTCATCTCGATGACGATCATCCGGCCGTCCGCGGGATTGATCGCGAACTGGACGTTCGAGCCGCCGGTGTCCACGCCAACTTCGCGCAGCACGGCGATCGACGCGTCGCGCATGATCTGGTATTCCTTGTCCGTCAGCGTCTGCGCCGGCGCGACGGTGATGGAGTCCCCGGTGTGCACGCCCATCGGGTCGAGGTTCTCGATCGAGCACACGATGATGCAGTTGTCCTTCTTGTCGCGGACAACTTCCATCTCGAACTCTTTCCAGCCGAGCAGCGATTCCTCGATCAGCAGTTCATGCGTGGGCGACAGGTCGAGCCCGCGCTTGCACATTTCGATGAACTCGTCCTTGTTGTAGGCGATGCCGCCGCCGGAACCGCCGAGCGTGAACGACGGGCGCAGCACGGCCGGAAAGCCGATGTCGGCCTGTACTTCCAGCGCCTGTTCGATGTTGTGGGCGATGC
>Ga0207701_10000844_pt1 | contig 32541 bp, 26 predicted proteins | sample KBSSwiSSwithPhiX_FD_184294 | JGI IMG/M metagenome (GOLD analysis project Ga0207701, IMG submission 184294) | Switchgrass rhizosphere bulk soil microbial communities from Kellogg Biological Station, Michigan, USA, with PhiX - S5 (SPAdes) (version 2) | ecosystem: Environmental > Terrestrial >... | reverse complement strand
CGGGTGCGCTTCGAGGGGCGGCTCCAGCCCTGGGTCAGCGGCAAGGACATCGTCCTCGAGTTGCTCCGGGTGTGGGGCGCGAAGCAGTCGCAGGGGATGTCGGTGGAACTGGTCGACGCCGCCGCGCAGCTGCCGATGGCATATCGCAACACCATCGCGAACATGATGGCCGAGGCCGAAGCGCTGAACGGCATCTTCGCGCCCGACGCGATCACCTACGACTGGTACCGGCAAAAGGGCATTACCACGCTGCCATATCCGCCGATCGGCCCCGGGCCCGACGCCGTGTATGAATTAGACGAGGCGATCGACCTCTCCACCGTGCAGCCGATGATCGCCAAGCCGTTCAGTCCCGGCAACGCCTTTCCGGCCGAGGAGGTCGCGCGCGAGCGCATTCCGTTCGACAAAGCAATGATCGGATCCTGCACCAACGGCAGCTATGACGACCTGCTGCAGGCGGCGCTGGTGCTGCGGGCCGCGCGCGGTGCCGGGACGCGTACCGTTACGCGGGGCTTGTTCATCTTCCCAGGATCCGGCGGTGTCGGACAACGCATAGAGACCGCCGATCCGCGGCTGGGCGGCGAGTCCATTGCGGAGGTGTTCCGCTCGGTGGGCGGTCAGATCCGGCGTTCGTGGTGCGGCCCGTGTTTCGGTCAAGGGCCGGACGCCCTGACGCCGGGGCAGCGGGCCATCACCTCGTTCAACCGGAACTGGCAGAACCGGATGGGATTTGGCGGCGAAGGGTATCTCGCCAGCCCCGCGGTCGTTGCGGCATCCGCCTTGCTGGGCTACATGGCGCCGCCGAGCGAGCTCGGCCTGGAGTGGGACGCCGACCAGTTCGGCGTGTAGCGGTCGCACTCTACCTGGCCAGGCGGTCGCCGACCTGCGCGCGATTCGAGGTTTCCCCGAACATCCGTTCCCGGCGCGGCTCGCGTCCGAGCCCGCCGTTTGCTCGTCATAGACCCGCGGGGCCGGCCGGCAGCCTCGTTCACCTGGATAGAGGCCCGATGGACTGGATCACCGACCCGCAGATCTGGATCGCGCTCGGCACGTTGACGTTTCTCGAAATCGTGCTCGGCGTCGACAACATCATCTTCATCTCCATCCTATCGGGAAAGCTGCCGCCGCCGCAGCAGGTCACGGCGCGGCGCGTCGGTCTCCTTGGCGCGATGCTGACCCGGATCCTCCTGCTGTTCTCGCTGGCGTGGATCAGCAAGCTGACCGCGCCTCTGTTCAGCCTGGCCGGGCACGCGATCTCCGGGCGCGACCTGATTCTGATCCTCGGCGGCCTGTTCCTGCTCGGCAAGAGCACTTTCGAGATCCACGACAAGCTGGAAGGGGATGAGGGCCACGCGTCGAGGAAGGTCGCCGCCTCGTTCGCCAGCGTGATCGTCCAAATCATGCTGCTCGACATCGTGTTCTCGCTCGACTCGGTAATCACCGCGGTCGGGATGGTCGACGAGGTGTGGGTGATGATCGCCGCGGTGATGTTGTCCGTCACGTTGATGTTGTTCTCGGCCGAGCCGATCAGCGCCTTCGTACACCAGCATCCGACGGTGAAGATGCTGGCGCTCTCGTTCCTGCTGCTCATCGGCATGTCGCTGCTGCTCGAAGGCTTCGAACAGCACATTCCCAAGGGCTACATCTACTTTGCCATGGGCTTCTCGGTCTTCGTCGAGATGATCAATCTGCGGATGCGGCGCAAGACGGAACCCGTGCACTTGAAGGAGCGCTACTCGAACGAACAGTAGCCGCGGCTGCCGGCGGCGATTGACAAGCTGCCCGGCGGGCACGAACAATGGCCGTATGCTCGCCGCTCAGATTCTCCTCATCTTGACGGTGAGCCTCGCCGCCGCGGCCGGGGCCCCCGCATCCCCTCCGCAGAACGCGCCCGCTCCGTCCTCGAGCGCGCCCGCCGAGCCCGCGGTTACGTCGGGATACATACCCGAGCGCGTCTTCGATACCCGCTCGGGCGCCTTCAGCGACTTCGAGTTGATGCTGGCGGACCTCTCGCGCGCCGACGTCATTTTGGTCGGCGAGCAGCACGATGATCCCAACACCCATCGCCTGGAAACCGCGCTCCTCGAAGGGCTGCAGCGGCGCCGGTCGGCCCTCGTCGTCTCGCTGGAGATGTTCGAGCGCGACGTGCAGCCCGCGCTGGATGCGTATCTCGGCGGCCGGAACACGGAGGAGGAGTTCCTGAAGGCGAGCCGGCCATGGCCGCGCTACGCCACCGATTACCGCCCGCTCGTGGAGTTGGCCAGAGTCGAGACCTGGCCGGTGATCGCCGCCAACCTGCCGCGCCGCGTGGCGTCGGACATCGCCAAGCACGGGCTCGCTCCCTTGGCCTCGTTGCCGGCGCCTGAACGGGCGTTGGTCGCGGCCGACGTACAGTGCCCGAAGGATGCCTACTTCGATCGCTTTGCCGCGACGATGGCGGACCATCCGGGTAGCGCGCCGGGCGGGATGCCGGCCGCCGCGGATCAGCAGGCCACCATCGAGCGCTACTACCAGTCGCAGTGCGCGAAGGACGAGACCATGGCCGAATCGATTGCCACGTCGTTCGCTCGGCGCGGCAGCGATACCGGCCCGATCGTGCACTTCACCGGCGCGTTCCACAGCGACTACGGCACCGGCACTGCCGAGCGAGTTCGTCGCCGGCTGCCCGGGCGCCGGGTCGCCATCGTCACCCTCGTGCCGCTCCCAACGCTCGACAGCGTCACCCCGTCCGCCGACGATCTCAAACGGGCGGAGTACCTGATCTACACGATCAAGTAGGCCGCGACTCGCGGCTACAGCGCGACACGGTGCCGGCCGCTGTGCAGATAGTTCATCGTCTGCACGGTCAGCATGATGGTGAAATCGAGCTTGGTGCGCTCCTCGGGGGCGGCGAGCCTGAGATCGAGCTCATTGCTGCGGTTCACCATGTTCTCGAGCACCTGGTCGATGGTGTATTGGTACTCACCGGTCCAGGAGGCGACCATCCGCCGTACTTCGCGCCGGACGCGCGCGATGAAGCGGGCCGCCTTCATGTTGCCGGCGTGCTCCGGGCGATCGGAAAAGAGCTTGCGCAAGTCGCGGTCGTAGAAGTGCGGGTGCTCGACCCCGTAGTGGCGGCGTTTCCTCAGGTAGTGGGCCCGCAGCGTCTTACGCAGGCTCTGGATGGGCTCGACTTTCCGCCGCGTGCGGACCAGCATCTTACGACCGGCAATGTCCTGCATCAGCGTGTCGAGATATTCCAGCTTCTTGAGCGCCGGCCAGTCGCCGTACCGCGCCCGCCAGTCGGAGTCGGGCGTCAGCCACACCGCAAAGGTTTCGGCAAAGTCTTCGTCGGGATGGCTCTGCGCGTACCAACTGTCGAGGTGCAGGACGAAGCTCTTGCTGTACGGCTTGGGCGTGTAGTACTCGGGATACTGGATGTACGACGGGCCGAAAATCTGCTGGCGGCGCAGCCGCTCCCGCAGCTTGTAGGCATTGTCGATGGCGTGTCCCGCCTCGTGCCGGAGGATCTTGAGGCACCACTCCGGGGTGCCGCCTTCGACTTCGAGCATCTGGGATCGTTCCAGCTTCTCGAGCCGCGGGTGCGCCAGATAGAACGGAATGGCGACGCCCGGAACACCGTCGGGGGAGAACCATTCGGCCGATAGCCAGTAGTGCGGTGTGAAGGTGAGGCCGCGCGCGTCGAGCTCGCGCTGCACCTCAGCGATACGCGTCTCCAACGGGCTGCCTTCGATGGTCACCCCGAGGTCGCAGATGCGGAGATCGAGCAGCTGCTCGTCCGGCCAGGTGGACCAATGCTCGGGCTCGATGACGGCGGGTGCGGTGACGGCGGGGGACTCGGGACGCGGCAGGTTCTCCGTCACGTCAGCCAGTGTATGCGGAGACGTCGGACTGGGCCGTGTCCGCGCCGGTTTTGCTCTCCCGGGTGGCTGTGGTATGCCGCAGCGGCCGCGGGTGGCCCATGCCGGTTTCAAGGAGCATAGAGATGACGTACGTGTGGCGCGCCGTGTTGATCTCCATGCTGACCGCCGGCAGCGCCCTGCTCGGCGGACCGATCGCGGCGCAGACGCCGCCGCCGCAGGCGCCGGCAGGGCAGCCGCCGCCATCGCCGCCGCCGCCGGCGACCCAACCGCCGGCGCAGCCGCCGGAGGAGCCGGGCAAGTACGAGGAGACGGTGGTCGTCAGCGCCTCGCGCACCGAGGAGACCCTGATCAATGCGCCGGCGACGATGAGCGTGATCACCGGCGTGACGCTGGAGAACGCGCCGACCCAGAATTTCGGCGAGCTGCTGCGCAGCGTTCCCGGAGTCAACGTCACGCAGGTCTCGGCACGCGACATCAACGTCACCAGCCGCGGCGCGACCGGCACGCTCGCGACCGGGCAGCTGGCGCTGCTGGACGGCCGGAGTCTCTATCAGGACTTCTTCGGCTTCGTGATGTGGGACTTCCTGCCGGTGAACCTGAACGAGGTGAAGCAGATCGAGGTCATTCGCGGGCCGGCCTCAGCGGTCTGGGGCGCCAACGCGTTATACGGCGTCGTCAACGTGATCACCAAGTCGCCGCGCGAGATGCAGGGCACCACCGCGGTCGCCGGGTTCGGCGGCTTCGACCGCGCCAACGGCGGTGATGCCGGCTCGCTGTGGTACCTCAGTGGGACGCACGCGCAGGCGATCAACGATCGCTGGGCGTTCAAGATCTCCGCCGGCGGTTATTCGCAGGACGCGATGAGCCGTCCAACGGGCACCGTGCCGTGCGATCGGCCCGAGTTGTGCGGCGGTGCCCGCGCCAGCTATCCGCCGTTCGCGAACGCGGGCACGGCGCAGCCGAAAATCGACGGGCGGGTCGACTACGACGAGGCCGACGGCGGCAAACTGTCGTTGTCCGGCGGCGCGAGCGGCACCGACGGGATCATGCACACCGGGATCGGGCCGTTCGACATCAACAGCGGCTCGGTCATGAGCTATGCCAAGGCGAACTACGACAGGAAGGGCTTCCACGCGGCGTTCTTCACCAACATCCTCAGCGGCGACGCCGACAATCTCCTGACCAGCGACACGCTGGGACACCCGATCGCCTTCAAGTTCGACACCAGGACCTACGACCTGGAGGCCTCGAACGTCCAGACCTTTGCCGCCAAGCACGTGGTCTCGTACGGCGGGAACCTGCGGATCAATCAGTCCGAGCTGTCGATCGCGCCGGTCGCGGACGATCGGCAGGAGTTCGGCGCCTACGCGCAGGACGAGATCTTTCTCTCGAAGCTGTTCAGGCTGATCGCCGGCGCGCGGCTGGACCACTTCGACTACATCAACGATTTCGTGGTCTCACCGCGGGCGACGTTCATGATCAAGCCGCGCCCCGATCAGGCGATCCGCGTCTCGTACAACCGCGCGTACCGCTCGCCGTCCGTCATCAACAACTTCCTCGATCTCGTGATCGCGCAGCCGATCGATCTCGGGCTGTTCAGCCCGGCGCTCGCGGGCCGCATTTACCCGCTGCCCGTGAGCGTCCAGGGCAACACGGATCTCAAGGAGCAGTCGCTGGACGCCTTCGAGATCGGCTACACCGGCTCGGTCTTCAAGCGGGCGACCCTATCCGCGGCGTACTACGTCAACAACTTGAAGAACGACATCCTCTTTACGCAGGACCATTCGGTCGTCTACACGGCGCAGAACCCGCCTCCAGGCTGGCCGCTGCCGCCCGCGGCCATCGCGGCCGTGCCGGGGGGCAGCTTGCCGGCGCGCTTCACCTACCTGAACTTCGGCCGGAGCGTGCAGCGCGGCCTGGAGCTCGGTGTCAATGGACCGGTGAATCGCGCTGTCAATGCCTTCGTCAACTACTCCTGGCAGGGCACCCCCGATCCGAAGGACTTCGATCTGAGCGAGCTGAACATCCCGCCGAAGAACCGCTTCAACGCCGGGTTCAACTTCTCGCACAAGCGCGTGCTCGGCGACCTGTCGGTGAACTACAGCGGCAGCGCGTTCTGGCAGGACGTGCTCGGTGACGCGTTCCATGGCACGACCGAGGCCTACACGATGATCAATGGCGGCGTCGGCGTGCGCTGGGAGGACGGCAAGGTGACGACCTCGGTGAAGGTGGTCAACCTCGCCAATCAGGACGTGCAGCAGCACGTGTTCGGCGACATCGTGAAGCGGCAGGTGGTCGGGGAGATGCGCGTGCAGTTCTGAGGAGGGTGGGAGGCTGAAGGCGAAGGACTGAAGGCCGAAGGCCGAAGGCGGGAGGCGAGAGGCGAGTACAATCAGCGTGCATGCCAGCGCCCCGATGATCCGCCTGCTTTCGCTCGATATCGACGGTACCATTCTCGACAGTCATGGGCAGTTGCCGCCGGCCAATCGCGAGGCGATCGGCCTGGCGATCGAGGCCGGAGTCGAGGTGGCGCTTGCCACCGGACGCCGCTTCGACTTCGCGCGGCCGATCATCGACGCGCTGCCGCGTCCGCTGACTCTCATCCTGAGCAACGGCGCGGTCGTCAAACGAGACGACGGCACGACGGAAATGCGGCAACTGCTGCCGCGCGAGGTCGCCCGCTACGTGCTCGTCTCTACGCCCGACGCACGTGACACCGCGGCACTGGTGTTCGATCGCCCGCTCGCCGGCCAGGTGGTGTTCGAGCGGATCGACTGGGAACATCCACGGCATCGCCCATTTTTCGAGGCCAACCGCCGCTTCCTGGCGGAGCAACAGCCGCTCGAGGACGCGCTGACCGAGGACCCGCTCCAGGTGATGTTCACCGGGCGCTGCGCCGACATGCGGGCCCTGTTCGAACGGCTGCGCGGCGAGGCTGCCGATCCGGCCGCGCCGGATTTCACGGTCGCGCTCACCGAGTATCTCCATCGCGATTTCTCGCTCGTCGACGTCACCCGCTGCGGCTGCACCAAGGGCTCGACCCTGAGCGCGTGGGCCGCCGCCAGGGGCTATAGTCGGGATGAGGTCATGGCGATTGGCGACAACCTCAACGATCTCGAGATGCTCGAGTTCGCCGGCCGTCCCGTCGTGATGGGGAATGCGCTCGACGAGCTCAAGACGCGCGGATGGCCAGTGACCGCGACCAATGACGAGGCCGGTGTGGCGCGGGCGATCGAGACGTTTATCCTCGAACCTGCGTCGTAGTCATGAGACGCTCTCGCGCCACTGCGGGAGCCGATTGAGAAAAGCTGAGAGCTGACACAACGATGGCACTGGGCATCGGCGGCGTGCGTCTGCCGCGATCGGAGAGAGCGCAGGGTCGCCGCTCGCAGGTCGGCCTACCCCCCGCGCCGACCCCGGCGAAGAAGAAGATCGACACCGCCGAGGCCTGGAAGCAGGCCCGCGAATTGATGTGGGCGCGGCGCGGGCGGCTGTTCCTGGGCCTGGTGCTGATGCTCGTCAACCGGCTCTCCGGGCTGGTCCTGCCGGCGACCTCGAAATACCTGATTGATGACGTAATCGGAAAGCAGCGGGCCAACCTGCTGATGCCTTTGGCCCTGGTGGCCGGCGCGGCGACGCTGGTCCAGGCGGTCAGCTCGTTCGCGCTGTCGCAGGTGCTCGGGGTCGCGGCCCAGCGCGCGATCACCGAAATGCGCCGCCGGGTCGAGGCGCACGTCGCGCGCCTGCCGGTTCGGTACTTCGACTCGACCCAGTCCGGCGTCCTGATCTCGCGGATCATGAGCGACGCCGAGGGCATCCGGAATCTGGTCGGAACCGGTCTCGTCCAGCTCACCGGCAGCGTCGTGACGGCCATCGCGGCGCTGGCGTATCTCTTCTATCTGAACTGGTTCCTGACGAGCATCACGATCGTCGCGCTGGCCGCCTTCGGCGGCGGCATGGCGATGGCGTTCAAACGGCTGCGGCCGCTGTTCCGCGAGCGCGGCAAGATCAACGCGGAGGTCACCGGGCGGTTGAACGAAACGCTCGGCGGCATCCGGATCGTCAAGACCTACACCGCCGAGAAGCGCGAAGAGCTGGTCTTCACGCGGGGCGTCAACCGCCTGTTCCGCAACGTCGCCCAGTCGATCACCGGGGTCTCGGCGATCACGGCGTTCTCGACCGTGGTCGTCGGGGTCATCGGCGTGCTGATGATCGTGGTCGGCGGCCGCGCGATCCTGAACGGCACGATGACCCTCGGCGACTTCATCAACTACATCCTCTTCACCGGCCTCATGGCGGCGCCGGTCGTCCAGATCGCCTCAATCGGCACGCAGATCAGCGAGGCCTTCGCCGGCTTGGATCGCATCCGCGAGCTGCTGGCCATGCCGACCGAGGATCAGGAGGATACCGGCAAGGCGCCGCTCGGGGACATCGACGGCCAGGTGGTCTTCGAGGACGTCAGCTTCGAGTACAACCCCGGCGTGCCGGTGCTCAAGCACGTCACCTTTACCGCGCCGGCGGGGACGACGACCGCGCTGGTCGGATCGAGCGGATCGGGGAAGAGCACCCTGATCAGCCTGGTGATGGCGTTCAACCGTCCCTTGTCGGGGCAGATCAGGATCGACGGGCGGGACCTCTCGACCATCCGGCTGCGCGACTACCGCTCGCAGATCGGCGTGGTCCTTCAGGACAACTTCCTGTTCGACGGCACCGTCGCCGACAACATCCGCTATGGCCGTCCGGCGGCGACCGACCAGGAGATCCGCGAGGTCAGCCTGATCGCGCACGCCGACGAGTTCATCGAGGGCTTCGAGAAGAAGTACGACACCGTGGTCGGCGAGCGCGGCGTGAAACTCTCGGGCGGCCAGCGGCAGCGCGTGGCGATCGCCCGGGCGATCCTCGCCAACCCGCGCATCCTCGTCCTGGACGAGGCGACCTCGTCACTCGACAGCGAGAGCGAAGCGTTGATCCAGGATGGCCTGCGCTCGCTCCGCCAGGGCCGGACGACGTTTGTCATCGCGCATCGGTTGTCGACGATCCGCAGCGCCGACCAGATCCTGGTCATCGAGCACGGCGAGATCGTCGAGCGCGGGACGCACGGCGAGCTGATGGCGCTCGACGGCCGCTACCGCACGCTCTACGACAAGCAGTACAAGCTCGAAGCCGACCGCTTCATCAATCCGGGTGAGGACTTCACGACGCCAGTCGTCGCGCCCAAGAAGGTCGCGGTCGCGACGCGGGGGGACCGCTCGCTCTGATCGGGGATCGGGGATCAGGGACCGGGGATCCGGCGCCCGGCTCGTGGCAGCCGGGGTGCAACTCGAGACGCTGAACCGTGAACGTTGAACCCTGAACGTTGAACCCTGAACGTTGAACCCTGAACCCCCTCATCCCTGGTCCCCGGTCCCCGATCCCGATAGAGTAGTGACCCCATGCCCCCTCAATTCATCTACACCATGAAAGGGCTCGGGAAGGTGCATCCTCCCGACCACGTCGTTCTCAAGGACATCTGGCTCTCCTTCCTGCCGGGCGCGAAGATCGGCGTGCTTGGCCTGAACGGGTCCGGGAAGAGCTCGCTGTTACGGATCATGGCGGGAGAGGACCGCGCCTTCCTCGGCGAAGCCTTCCAGGCGGAAGGTACGACGGTCGGGTTCCTCCAGCAGGAGCCGAGACTCGATCCCGCCAAGACCGTGCTCGGAAACGTCGAGGAAGGGGTTGCCGAGACCCGGTCCCTGCTCAATCGCTACGACGAGATCAACGCCCGTTTCGGCGAGGACCTGTCGCCCGCGGAAATGGACAAGGTGCTCGAGGAACAGGGCAAGGTCCAGGACCGCATCGAGGCGATCGGCGGGTGGGACCTCGATTCGCGCGTCGAGCTGGCGATGGACGCGCTGCGCCTTCCGCCGCCAGATGCGGATGTCACGACGCTGTCAGGCGGCGAACGGCGCCGTGTCGCATTGTGCCGCCTTCTGCTGCGCTCACCGGATCTCCTGCTGCTCGACGAGCCGACCAACCATCTCGACGCCGAATCTGTGGCGTGGCTCGAGTTGTTCCTCAAGAACTACGCCGGCACGGTCGTCGCCGTGACCCACGATCGCTACTTCCTCGACAACGTCGCCGGCTGGATTCTCGAGCTCGATCGCGGGCACGGCATTCCATGGCAGGGCAACTACTCGTCGTGGCTCGAGCAGAAGCAGAACCGGCTGGTCCAGGAGGAGAAGGCCGAAAGCAAGCGGCAGCGGACGCTCCAGCGCGAGCTGGAGTGGATCCGGATGTCGCCGCGTGCCCGGCAGGCCAAGGGCAAGGCCCGCCTCAATGCGTACGAGGCGCTCCTCCAGGAAGACACCGCGCAGAAGCTCGATCAGGTCGAAATCTACATCCCGCCGGGGCCGCGCCTCGGCGACATCGTGGTCGAATCGCGCGGGCTGCGGAAGGCGTATGACGATCAGCTGCTGATGGACGACGTGAACTTCACCCTGCCGCGGGGCGGGATCGTCGGCGTGATCGGACCGAACGGCGCCGGCAAGACGACGCTGTTCCGGATGATCGTGGGGCAGGAACAGCCGGATGGCGGGACGCTGCGGCTCGGTGAGACGGTGCAGGTCGGCTACGTCGATCAGTCCCGCGACGCGCTCGGCGCCGACCGCTCGGTATGGGAAGAGATCACCGGCGGGAACGACGAGGTCGAGCTCGGTCAGCGCACCGTCGCGTCACGCGCCTACGTCTCGTGGTTCAACTTCAAGGGGCGGGATCAGCAGCGGAAGGTCGGCTCGCTGTCAGGCGGCGAGCGCAATCGCGTGCACCTGGCCAAGCTGCTCAAGCGCGGCTCGAACCTGCTGCTGCTGGACGAGCCGACCAACGACCTCGACGTCGACACGCTGCGGGCGCTCGAAGAGGCACTGCTGTCGTTTGCCGGTTGCGCCGTCGTGATCAGCCACGATCGCTGGTTCCTCGATCGCATCGCCACGCACATCCTGGCCTTCGAAGGCGACAGCAAGGTGGTGTGGTTCGAGGGGAACTACCAGGACTACGAGGCCGACCGGCACCGGCGGCTCGGTGCCGAGGCGGATCAGCCGCACCGGATCAAGTACCGCAAGCTGACCCGCTGAACCGCGTCAGCCGCCGGCGCGCAGCCGGGCGACCTCCTGCAACACCAGGAGCGGCCGGCGGCGGGCGAAGGTCCGCAGATACCCGACCGCCGACGTCACGTCATCGTCCGAGTACGGCTTGAAGGTGTCCTCGACCGAGGCCGCGGCGATCAGCTGCGAGTCGCGGACGATCTCGCGCTCCATCCAGAACTGCGTCGCGGCGCTGCGGGCACAGGCGGCGAGCGTGTCGAGGTAGAGGGCCTTCAAGTCCGGATAGGCGAGAGCGCGGCGGAAGATCACGTTCGCATCCGCGCCCGCGATTACCGACGAGCCGTAGTCCGAGAACGTGCGGTCCTTGTCCCACGGTACGAGCCGGTGCTGCGTCGAGCCGGTGGGGCGATACAGGTAGAAATTCGACATCCCGACCGAGCTGAGGACGCCGTCGATCTCGGAGAGGTAGGTCTCGACGGCGACGTATTTCATGAACTCTTCGAGATCGAGCAGGGCCTCCACCCGCTCGCGCCAGACCGAGTCGTCTGGCCCGTTGACCTCCCGGAACAGATCGCGAATCGGTCCGTAGAGCACGGTATCCGCTTCTTTCTGATGGCTGCGGGGCTCGAACAACGTCTTGTACGGCTGCAGGTCGTCGCCGAGGTACTCGCCGTAGAAGGGCCCGAGATAGTGATACTCGTACAAGTACGCGGTCGGGTCGTCGCTCGCGCGCGCGAGCAACTCGGATGTCACCGCCTCGACCACTCCGTACACGCCCTGGTAGACGTCGTTGATGTACAGGCGGCAGAAGGATTCCCTGGGAGCGGGCAGCCCCATGCGGTTATAGAACGCCATCGACACCTGCTCACGCACCATCGCCGGGTCCTGCAGCAGGTTATCGAGGACGAGGGATTTCATCCCCAGAAACTGCTGCGCCGCCACGTAGCGATTGAAATCGAGCTGGATTCCCAGCTTCGTGCCGCTGCGGCTGCCGGAGCCGCGCGAGCGCAGCGCGATGTTGCGGACCTTCACCCCGCGCCACTGCAGATCGGCAGGGTAGTAGGTGTTCGAGGTGAACTCGGCGCGCAGCGTCTGCAGATCGCGCGGGCTCATGGCGAGGCGGAGTTCCTGGAGCGTCGTGGCGTCGAACAGGTCGTCACTGGTCTGCGCCACGGCCGGCGCGGCGATGGCTGCCAGAGCCAGGGTGACGAGCAGCGGGACGTGAAATCGTCTGGGCATGGTCGGTTCTCAGAAGGCGAGCTGGAAGCGCACCACGCGGCTCCAGAAGCTGGGTGAGTCCGGCGCCGGACCAATGGCGGGATCCGCGAGGTGCTCGCGAACGACGTTCACCTGCACCTTGACGTAGCGCATCGGATGCCAGTTCACGCCGAGGGTGACGGCGTGGTCGGCATTCCCGAGGACGACGTCGGCGCGCGGGCTGGTCGAGGCGATGTCGGTATCGACCGAGCCGAAACGCATCCCTTCCACGCGCGCGGCCGCTTCGATCGCCCCCCACCCGCCGCGGAACAGCGGCCGGAGCGGCGCGGCGAGACTGTCGGCCTTCTTCTCGCCGGTCAGTATCCACGTGCCGCTCACATACCACCCGCTCGCGGTGAGTGGCTCGAGGTCGGTCGCCTCGAGGCTCTCGCCCAGACGTTGCGTCGATACCCGCATGTACTCCGCCTTGAGCGACGCCGGACCCGGGCGCCAGCGGAACTCGAGGCCGGTGCGCTGCCGCTGGCCGTTGACCCACACCTTGGAGGTGTAGAAGGGCGCGTCGAGGGCGCTGTGCGCGTGCAGGCCGGGGAAGCCCTCGTCGACATGGCTGCCGGTGACCGCCGCGCCGACCAACAGGTCCTTCAGCAGCGGATGATGCTTCCGGAAAGGCTGGACGGACACACGCGCCGCGACCGTTCCGTTGCCGTAGACTTCCTCGACGTTGCTGTTGCGCGCGTTTTTGCCGTCGTGCGCGAACCAGCCCGCCTCGTAGCGCACCACCTTGTGCATCACGGCGCCGTGCACCATCAGCCCGCGATCGCGCCCCGGGGCCAGCCGTTGCGAGGCCATCGAGCGATACGCGAAGTCGAGGTTGGTGGCGCTGGTGTTCTCTTCCAGGCCGAAGGGCATCTTGAACTTGCCGGCCTGGACCTCGGCAACCGCGTACTGGTGGTAGTTGACGAAGACGTCGCGCCAGGCGTCGACGTCATTGCTGATCTCCCGCTCGATCTGGAAGTCGAGGATGTTCCGGACCGTGCCGTCGATGCCGATCCGGCGGCGCGCGAGGTCGTCGTCGTGCGAGTCTCCCATCTCGCCCTCCGACCCGCGCAGATCGCTTTGCAGCCGGAATCGAAAATCGAGCCGGACATCATCGCCCAGGAAGAGTGAGGGGTGACCCTCCCAGGCGACGCGCCAGTTCGGCTCGTCCGCCGGCGGGGCCGGCTCAGCAGGCGACTGCTGAGCCGCCGCACCGGTCGCGGTGAGAAGCATCGCGACGGTCGCCGACGCGATGGCCTGCTTCACATCTCACCTGATCTGTGGGACAATAGGAACGCTCCCAACCACAAGTTCTCGCCTATGAAATTACGGCTCGCGGCGGCCGTGTCCGCTGTACTACTGCTCTGCCGTTGCTCCGGTAGCCCCGCGTCTCCGACCGCGCCGGCGGCCGATTCAGGTGTCCCCGCTCCATCGAGCGGCAATACCCTCGATCGCGCGGTGCTCGTCGGCGCCGGTGACATCGCCGATTGCAAGTCGCCCGGCGCGGCCCTCACGGCGCAACTGCTCGATCGCACCGAAGGCATCGTCTTCACGACGGGGGACAACGCCTATCCGTCGGGTTCAGCGGCGGCGTACCGCGACTGCTACGACCCGACGTGGGGCCGACACCGCGACCGCACGCGCCCCAGCCTGGGCAATCACGACGTCGAGTCCAGCAACGGTCAGCCCTATTACGAGTACTTCGGCGGCAACGCGGGTCCGCCCGGGCTCGGCTACTACAGCTACGCCGCCGGCGCCTGGCATATCGTCGTGCTCAACAGCGAGATTGCGGCCGCCGCCGGCTCCGCCCAGGAGCAGTGGCTACGCGCCGACCTGCAGTCACATCCGGCCCGCTGTACTGCCGCGTACTGGCATCGCCCGGTGTTCAGCTCGGGGCCGCACGGCGGCGACCGCGCGATGCAGGACATCTGGCGGACCTTGTATGAGTTCAAGGTCGATATCGTGATCAACGGGCACGATCATCTGTATGAACGTTTCAGCCCCCAGGATCCGTACGGCGCGGCGGATCCCGTCAACGGGATCCGTGAATTCGTGGTCGGCACCGGTGGCGGCGCGCTCAACTCCGCGGCGGGCGGGGTTCAGCCCAACAGCGAGATGCAGGCGCGGGTGTGGGGCGTGCTGATGCTGGTGCTCCACGGTAACGACTATCGGTGGCAGTTCATCTCCGTCGACGGCACCGCGGGTGACGACGGTCAGAGCAGCTGTCACTGACGGCCCCGCACCAGCGTCACACCCTGTGGCGCAGTTGCACCGGCCGCGACCTCACACTTCATAAACGTCGCGGCGTCTTATTCCGTACATCTCCTCTGGGCACGGCTTAACTGGGGAGTTAGACTGCCAAGCCGCGATCAAAGTTTGATCTAATCGCGTTGTGCCAGCTGCCGGTGCAACGTCAGTGCGGCTTCATACAGTCTCCAATCCCCCTGCTATCAACGTTCACGCACTGTCAAATAGTGCCTTTGCAATCATGCGCGCCACGCCCGCCCTCACGCCTTGACATTCCCGTGGCATGAGCGCCACGGCTTTGCCATGATTCTTCGTCACGCCGCGAGGACGCCTCGCCCCGGGACGAGGACCCCGGAACCGATGAGGCGTGCATCGGCGAAGTAGAATGCCGCGGTGACACGACGCCTCTCCGCTCTCGTGGTCGTCCTCTCGTGTGGCGCGTTGAGCGCGTGCGGGAATGGCGCACCGCGATCGAACAGCCAGTTCATCTCGATCGCCACCGGCGGCAGCGGCGGGGTCTATTACCCGTACGGTGGAGGGCTGGCAAAGATCCTCAACGATGGTTTGCCGCGCGTGCGCGCGACCGCTGAGGTCACGGCGGCGTCGGTGGACAATCTCAAACTGATTCGTGACAGCCGCGCCGACATCGCCTTCACTCTGGCCGACACCCTGGACGATGCGGTGAAGGGACGGGGCGCGTTCGACGGGCGTCCGGTGCCCGCAGCCAGTCTCGCGGTGCTCTACTCGAACTACACCCAGATCGTGACGCTCGCGTCCTCGGGCATCCGGCGCGTCGCCGACCTTCGCGGTCACACGGTATCCACTGGATCGCCCGGCAGCGGAACGGAAGTCACCGCGTTCCGCCTGCTGTCGGCCGCCGGGCTCGACCCGGCGAAGGACGTCAGGAGACAAGGGCTCGGTGCCTCCGAATCTGCGGACGCGCTCAAGGACGGGAAGATCGACGCCTTCTTCTGGAGCGGCGGGTTACCGACCGCGGCCATCCAGGACCTGACGCATACCCCAGGAATCGTCATCCGCCTGGTGCCGAGCGCTGATCTCCTGCCCGCACTCCGTCGCGATCACGGCGATCTCTACTTCGAGCTGCGCATCCCGTCAGGGGTGTACCCCGGCGTCGATGTAGACGTGCCGGTCGTCGGCGTGGCGAACGTGCTGGTCGTGAACCGGGCCATGTCGGACGACATGGCCTATGACATCACCAGGCTCCTGTTCGAGCACCAGGCCGAGCTCGGCACAATCCATCCGGAAGCGCGCAACCTCGCACTCGCCACCGCAGTCAAGGGCTCGCCGGCCCCATATCACCCCGGCGCGCTGCGCTACTACCGCGAAAAGGGAGTCGGCCCATAGAAGCGCCGGACGAAGCGCCAGTCCGGCGGTTGAGCGGCTGGCCGGCGCGCGTGACCACGGCGCTTGCCGTGGGGCTGTCGCTGTACTCGCTGTACTGGGTGCTGTTCGTCGTCCAGCCGCAGGTCTATCGGGTCAGCTTCCTGCTGATCACGCTGGTGCTCACGTTTTTGCTGGTTCCCGCGGTGCCGCGGCAGGCGTCGCGGATCACCGCGCTGGACTGCCTCCTGTCGGCGGCGACGGTCATCGCCTTCGGCTGGCCGCTGCTCGACTTCGCACAATTCATCTATCGCGCGGCGGATCCCGGAGTGACGGATGTCGTGCTCGGCGCCGCGGCCGTGCTGCTCGTGCTCGAAGCGACGCGGCGCAGCGTCGGGTGGATCCTGCCGGTCACGGCCGCGGGGTTTCTCGGGTACGCGATGGCCGGGCCGTGGTTCGACCGCATCGGCCTGCCGCTGCTCGCGCACCGGGGCTATCCGCTCGATCGATTGATCGGCACGCTCTACATCACGCTCGAAGGGATCTTCGGCGTACCGCTCGATGTCGCGGCCACCTACATCATCCTGTTCACGATCTATGGCGCGGTGCTCGAAGCGTCGGAGGCCGGGACGTTCTTCATCAACTGGGCCCTGGCGCTGATGGGGCGGTCGCGCTCGGGCGCGGCGCCCGGACGGACGGTGACGCTCGCCGGATTCCTGCTCGGCACCGTGTCGGGCAGCGGCGTGGCCACCACCGTGATGCTCGGGTCAGTGTCGTGGCCGCTGCTGCGCAAAGCGGGCTATCGTCCGGCCGTCGGCGGCGCGATCCTCTCGGCGGCCGGCATCGGCGCGCTGCTCTCGCCGCCGACGCTCGGGGCGGCGGCGTTCCTCATCGCCGAGTTCCTGAACATCTCGTACCTCCAGGTGCTGATGATGGCCACTGTTCCGACGGTGCTCTATTACCTGTCCATCGTCCTCATGATCGAAGCCGACTCGCGGCGGCTCGGCACCCAGGCGATCGACGTGCCCACCGAATCAGCATGGGCGCTGACTCGCCGCTCCGGCTATCACTTCACGTCGCTCGTGGCGATCGCGCTCTTCATGGTGTGGGGGATGTCGGCTTTCCGCGCGGTGTTCTGGGCGACCGTCCTCGCGATCGGTCTGAGCTTCCTGCGGCGCGATGCCGCGCTCACGCCGCGCCGCCTTGTCGCCGCGCTCGCGGCCGGGGCGATCGGCATCCTCGGCGTCGGCGCCACCACCGCCACGGCCGGCATCATCGTTGGCGTCGTGACCCTGACCGGGCTGGGGCTCAAGATTGCCGGGATCATCGTCGCGCTCGCGTCCGGACGGCTGTTCCTGACCGTCGTCTACTCGGCGCTGGCGGTGTGGATGCTCGGCCTGGCCGTGCCGGTCACCGCCTCGTACATCATCGCCGCGGTGATGGTCGCGCCGGCCCTCCAGCAATCGGGGGTGCCGGCGTTTGCCGCGCACATGTTCATCTTCTATTACGCCGTGCTGTCGGAAGTGAGCCCGCCGACCGCGCTCTCGCCGTTCGCCGCCGCGGCGCTCACCGGCGCCAGTCCGTTCGAGACGATGATGCTGACCTGGAAGTACACGCTGCCGGCGTTCCTCGTGCCCTTCGTCTTCACGCTGAGTCACGAGGGAGAGGGCGTGTTGCTGCGGGGGCCTTGGCCGGCCATCCTCATGACGTCACTGACCGCGGCAGCCGGCGTCGCCGCGCTCGCCGGCGGTCTTGGCGGATGGGTGCGCCGTGTCGCCTCCTGGCCCGAACGGGCCGGGCTGATCGCGGGCGGGTTGCTCCTGTTCTATCCCGCATCGTGGGCGGATGCCGCCGGTCTCACCATCTCGGCCGTGGTGCTGTTCTTGCACCTCTCGCGGACAGCCGGGCCGCTGCACTCCGCGTAACGGCGATCAACACCCGGACGCACACAGGTTTACGGAGTGGCGGCGGGTACCTTCAGGACGTCGGAACATCGGCGCCTGACATTTTTCGACTGACGAAAAAGTGTCACGACGCCAAAATTTGTCGCAGCGTCAGGCGCGCATGACGCGTGCGCTGTGCGGAAGTGAATCAATGACTCCAGTCAGAGCACCGCGCCGAAGCCGCGAAGCCGGCTTCACCCTGATCGACATGCTGTTCGTCGTGGCGTTGACGGGATTGCTGATGACCATGGCGATTCCCGGGATGATGCGGGCGCGCGGGGTCGCGCAGGTGTCGTCGGCGCTCGGCACCATCCGCACGGTGAACAGCGCGCAATTGAGTTACGCGATCACCTGCGGGCTCGGCTTCTACGCGCCGGATTTCCCGACGCTCGCGGTCAAGCCGCCGTCCGCGACGGAAGGATTCATCAGCGCCGACCTGGCAACCGGGATGACGTTCGTGAAGAGCGGCTACAACTTCAGCATGGCCGGCACCGCCGTCCCGAGTGCGCCCGGCACCTGCAACGGACTGGCGGCGGGCAGCGCGTCGACCGGCTACGCCGTGGTCGGCGATCCGCTGGATCCGCCGCCGAACCCGCGGTTCTTCGGCAGCAATGCCGACGGCACGGTCTACGAGAGCACCACCTCGCTTGCCGCGACCATGCCCGAGAGTGGCGCGCCGGCGAGCGGCACCGTGCTGAAGTAGCCGTCAGTTCCAGGCGGGGCCTGCGCCCGCGCCGCGCGACGGCTGATGTCCGTCGCTGCGGTCGGGCGCCGTACCCCGCTCCGGTTTCCGTCTGGCCTACTTGCGGCCGGCCTTGGACTTGCCACCCTTCGCGGCGCCGCGGCCCCCGGCAGCGGCCCTTCCCTTCACGACGACTGATTTCTTGCCGGCCACCGGTTTCGCCGCGGCCCGTTTCGCCGTGACCGGAGCGGCCGCCGGCTTCTTCGCCGCCGTCGCCTTCTTCACCCGGCGGGCGACGACCTTCACGGTGCGCTTCGCACGCCTGACCACGCGCTTCAAGGAACGCCGGACCGCACGACGCGGCTTCGCGGCCCGCTCCGCGACGTCCGCGGCTGCCGATTCGACGGCCTCGCGCGCCGATTGGGCAGTGCCCGTCACGCTGGTCACTGCGTCCGAGGCGGCCTCAGCGCCACCCGAAACCATCCGTGTCGCCGTTCCGATGGCCGTGCCCAGCAGTTCGGCCGACCGTGTCAGCGCGTCGTCCGCCGTGTTCCGACTTTCAGCCATGATGCCTCGCTCCTGATGATGCGTCCCGTGCGCTGATCGCGTCACGCGTCACGCCCGATGACGTGCAGCGCATAGTAGCAGAGCGATCCCGCCAGTCGCGGCTCGAGTTTGCGGCACAATGGCGAAATTGGGGACCATCCTCCGCCTGCGGCCGCACGTCCTCGAGGAGCTCGCCCGCCATGGCCTGGCGCCGCTGCCGGCGACCACAGCGGCGCAGCTGCGGGATGCGGTCCGCGACCTCTATCGCTACGAGATTCGCCGGCTTCGCAGCGAGCTGCTGGCCGGGCACATCGTCAAACGCGACTATGCCGGGCGGGTCGTCGCCTTGCGCCAGCGCTATCCGCTGTTGTCGCTGCCCTTGCCGCTGTGGGTCGAACCGGAGGAGGAGCAGCCCCCGCCGGTTCCTCCGCTACGATAGGGCATGCAGGATTTCGAGAAGCTCGGTCTCTTCTATCTGGGTCGTGAGTACGACCTCACGACCAAAACGCTTCGCGATCAGCCGGTCCTCTACGATTCACGCGACCTCGTCACCCACGGGGTCTGCGTCGGCATGACCGGCAGCGGCAAGACCGGCCTCTGCCTGTCCGTGATCGAGGAGGCCGCGATCGACGGGGTCCCGGTGATCGCGATCGATCCGAAGGGGGACATCGGCAACCTGCTGCTGACGTTCCCCAAGCTCGCTCCGGAAGACTTCCGGCCGTGGATCGACGAAGACGAGGCCCGCCGCAACGGCGTGACGCCGGACGCCTTCGCGGCACAGGAGGCGGGCCGTTGGCGTGACGGGCTGGCCGCCTGGGGCCAGGACGGCGCGCGGATCGCGCGGCTCCGGAACGCCGCGCCGCTCACCATCTACACGCCTGGCAGCAAGGCCGGCGTGCCGGTCTCCATCCTCAGCTCGTTCGCCGCGCCGCAGGGCAGTGCTCGTGACGATGCAGAGGCACTCGCCGAGCGGGCCGGCAGCACGGCGCTGAGCGTGCTGTCGCTGGCCGGCGTCGAGGCCGCAGCCCGCAGCCGCGAGCACACCCTGCTCTCGACCATCCTCGCAAACGCATGGCGGGACGGTCAGGACCTCGATCTCGCGTCGGTGATTCAGCAGGTCCAGACGCCTGCGTTCCAGAAGGTCGGCATCGTCGACCTGGAGTCCTTCTTCCACTCGAAGGATCGGTTCGATCTTGCGATGCGGCTCAATGGCCTGCTGGCCGCGCCGGGATTCGAGCAGTGGCTGGAAGGAGAGCCGCTCGATCCCGCCAGCCTCCTCTACACCGCGGAGGGCAAGCCGAGGGTGGCGATCTTCTCCATCGCCCATCTCGGGGACGCGGAGCGCATGTTCTTCGTCGCGCTGCTCCTCAACCAGGTGGTGGCGTGGATGCGTGCGCAGACCGGCACGTCGAGTCTGCGCGCGGTCGTCTACATGGACGAGATCCTCGGATATTTCCCGCCGGTCGCCGACCCGCCCTCGAAGGGCCCGCTCCTCACGCTGCTCAAGCAGGGGCGTGCGTTCGGCGTCGGCGTGCTGCTGGCGACCCAGAACCCGGTGGACCTCGATTACAAGGGGCTGGCGAACATCGGCACTTGGTTTCTGGGCCGGCTGCAGACCGAACGCGACAAGGATCGGATGCTCGACGGCCTCGAGGGGGCGGCGGCCGGGACCATCGATCGGGCGACAGCAGATCGCCTCCTCTCGGCGCTGGACAAGCGCGTGTTCCTCCTCCACGACGTGCACGCCCGCGCGCCGGTGGTGTTCCAGAGCCGCTGGACCCTCTCGTACCTGCGGGGTCCCATCTCGCGCGATCAGATCAAGGTGTTGATGCGCGACCGGCGCGAGGCGAGCGCCACGGCAGCAGCGGCCGCCACCGCAGCGCCGGCCGCCACTGCAGCGCCGCGTGCGGTCGCGGCTGCACCGGCCCGTGCGGCGAGCCGCGAACGGCCGATCGTGCCGCCTGGCATCGAGCAGTTCTTCGTCCCGCCCGCGCCGGGCGCCGGGGCCGTCGCCTATGCCCCGGTCGTCCTGGGGAGCGCGCGGGTGGGGTTCACGGATACCAAGAACGGCATCGACGAGACCCGCGACCTCCTTTACACGGTCGAGATCTCGGACGGCGCCATACCGGTGGACTGGACCGCCGCCGCACCCCTCGACATGCCGGCGTCAGCCCTCCTTCGCACGCCTCCGGAACCGGCCGCCCAGCATCCCGTGCCCGCCGCGGCCCTGCAGGCGAAGAACTACGCTGCGTGGGAGAAGGCGTTCAGCCGTTGGCTCAGCCAGTCGCAGACGCTGGAGATATTCCGTCATCGCGATTCCAAGATGACGTCGAAAGCCGGCGAGAGCGAGCGCGACTTCCGGATCCGTCTGCAGGACGCCAATCGTGCGGCCCGCGACGAGGCGGTCGACGCGGTGCGCAAGAAGTACGCGGCGAAGCAGGCGGCCATGGCCGAGCGGATGCGCCGCGCCCAGGCCTCCGTCGAGCGCGAGCAGCAGCAGGCCTCGCAGGCCAAGCTCCAGACGGCAATCTCGTTTGGAACCACCCTGCTGGGGGCGTTTCTGGGCAAGAAGGCGATCAACGTCGGCACGATTGGCAAGGCCACGACCGCCGCGCGTGGGGTCGGACGCACGATGAAGGAGTCCGAGGACATCAAGCGGGCAGGCGAGGACGTCGAGGCCGTAAAGGCGCAGGCGGCCGAACTGGACGCCGAGGTCCTGGCCGAAACCCAGCGGATCACCAGCCGCTTTGAGGCCGAGTCGCCGCTGGAGAAGGTCGCGCTCGTGCCGAAGCGCGGGCAGGTGACGGTGCAGTTCGTCGCGCTCGGTTGGGTCCCGGTAGAGGAGGGTGCCTTGGGCGCGTGATCCGAACGCGGTGTGGCGAGGGCTATAGCGTCAGCCTGGCGCACGCGAGTGTTCCTGCGACCGCGCACAACACCAGCAGGCGCACGACGGCTGTCGCGTCGACGGTCCGCGAGCCACGCACCAGCTCCTGCGGGTGCGGCGCGCGCAGCAGGAACAGCCCCACGAGATAGAGCGCCAGCGCGAGAAATGCCAGGTACCCTGTGGCCGGCGCGGCCGGCTCGTACTGCAAAGCCCCCAGCGAAACCCCTTCGAGGAGCACGGTGAGCACCTTGGCGAGCGTCCCCCCGGTGGGCGCGTAGAGCGACTCCAGAACGATGTAGCGCAGCACGAACGCGGCGCCGAACAGCACTGTGAGGCTCCGGAGCAGCGCCGTGCGTCCACTCGTGCCGGCCAGCGTCGTCAGCAGCTGGATAAAGAAGAAGGCGCCGAAGAGGAGGTGGAGCAGTCCGCGATCCGGAGTCAGCAAGGTGAACACCTGGACTGAGGCGGCGCCGAGCGCGATCAGGACGGTGAGACCGGACGCCTGTTCGAGCGGTTTACGGTGCCCGCCGACGAAGTCGCGCGGCACGAGCACGCTCGCGCGGATCAGCGCGGCGACCAGGAGCAATCCAACAACGATCGCGATCAGCGGCGGGGGCACGAAGCGTACCGGTGCGCCGACGCGGAGCCCGCCGAGCAGCGCAACGGTCAGGAATAGCAGCGGCAGGACGATCGCCTCGCGGAGCGCAGTCATTTGCGGGTCCGCAGCACGCGCAGCGGGTTGAGGTCGGACAGATCGTGGGTCAACCCGCGCTGGAGCTCCGCCCGGAGCTCGTCGGTGGTATGGAGGCCGAGGGTCGCATCGTCCACGACCAGCCGGTGATCCGGCGCCGCAGCGATCGCGCGATCCACTGCGTTCAGGCCCTGGGCGAACAGGGCGTTGTCGCTGTAGACCCGTCCCCATCCCTGACGGTAGAAGCTATACGCGATGTAGAACTGGGTGCGCGCGTCCCGCTGGGCGGGATCCGCTCGTGCGAACGCCGCGCGGGCCTCGACGAACGCGTCGCGGCGGAAGAAGGCGAGGCCGTCGGCGAAGGCCTGGTCATCGATCCGGTAGACACCGACCTGCGACGCCAGCCCACCGGTCACCTCCGCCATCGTCTGCGGTTGCGCGGCGTAGAGCCAGACAATGACGACGGCGTAGGCGAGCGAGAGGAGCAGGCCCAATGCTCGGATCAGCAAGGTGCGTCCCGCGGATTCAATACGCGAGCCACCGCAGGAAGGAGCCGCTCCCCGCGACCACGATGGTGCCGGCGATGCTGGCCGTGGCGGCCGGTGTGTCCTCGGGTGGACGCGGATCGGGGGCGGGCGGCCCGCCACGTCCCTGGCCGCCGCCGCGGCCGCCGCCCGGGAGCGCCTGGCCGCGACCCTGGATAGCAGCACCCGCGCCCGCGGCTGCGAGCGTGACGAACAGAAGACTCGCGGACAGGCGTGAGCGGACGAAGTCACTGCGCATGATGATCGGCTGTCCGGAGATGCTCCGCGACGCTGACTCCGGACGCGGACTCGGGACGCGGACCGGCGAAGCGTAGCAAACGTCCAGGTCGGATGTCTGCCGCGCCGCCCACCTAACGTTCCACGGTCGCCGGGTTCGAACGTCTCTCAGGGCGGTCGTTTCGTAGCGGCACGCTTCTCGAGCCGCCGAAATCCCGTGTGCTATCGTACCGGCCGATGCGTCGCCGCGTCCGTCTGGGAGCCCTGGCTGCGGTGGCCATCGCCCTGCTGCCTGCCGCGTGCTCCCCGAGCCGGATGGGCATCAACCGCATGGCCTCGGCGCTGACCGACACCGCCCGGGCGTACTCCACCGACAACGATCCCGAGTTCGTCCGCCTCGCCGCCCCCTCAACGCTGAAGATGGTCGAGATGCTGCTCGATCAGGACCCGCAGCACGAAGGCCTGTTGCTGACCGCGTGCAGCGGGTTCACGCAGTACGCTTATGCGTTCCTGCAGGTCGACGCGGAGCTCGCGCCGCCGAGCGAGGCAGCACGCGCCGAGGAGTTGCGCAGCCGGGCGCGGTCCATGTATGTGCGCGCGCGCGGCTATTGCTGGCGGGCGCTCGAGAAGGCGCACCCGGGCGCACGGGCCGCGATCACCGCCGATCCGCAGAAGGGGCTGGCGGGGATGCAGGCGGCCGACGTGCCGTCGCTCTATTGGCTGGCGGCGTCGTGGGGCGGGGAGCTCGGGCTCGCGAACAACCAGCTGCTGCGTCTGACCGACCTGGTGGCGATCCGGCTGGTGCTCGCCCGCGCGCTGTCCTTGAACGAGGAGTGGGACGCGGGCGCGCTACACGAAGCGATGATCGGGCTGGACGGCATGAGCCCGCTGCTCGGTGGATCGGCGGTCCGTGCGCGTCAGCACTTCGACCGGGCGGTCGCCCTCGCGGACGGCAAGTCGGCCTACGCGTATGTGACCCTGGCGGAGACGGTCAGCGTCGCCGCTCGCGATCGCACCGAGTTCGAGAAGCTGCTGAAGACGGCGCTGGCGATCGATCTGGACGCCAGGCCTTCGCTCCGACTGGCCAATCTCGTGGCCCAGCGCCGGGCGCGCTTCCTCTTGAGCCGGGCCGATGCCCTCTTCGGCGGACGCCGCTGACCCGTTGCCGGTGTCAGCTTTTGCGCCTCGCCGAGGAGTTTCTGCTCACCGAGGCAGGGTTCCGCTGGCGATCTGGCGCGCTTCGAGGCTCACCGGCCGGCCGTTGATCGATTCGTAGTTGTAGCGGACGTCCATCCGCGACGTGCCCGCGAACTTGAGCTTTGCGATGGTGTCCGTCGAGATCGGCACGCGCACACCGTCGAGGCGGGCGAACTCGCGGACGATGTCGACCATGTTGGTCCAGAACGAGGGGTTCTTCGACAGCCGGCCCTCGACCCGCAGCAACTGGGTGCCATCCTGGTTGAGGACCATGCGGCCGTTGACCAGGAGGACGTCCTTGCGCCGCGCCTTCAGCGCCACCGCCCGTTCGCCGTTTGACGTGACGAGCGGGCTCGCGCCGTCCGCAAACTCGTAGTTGAGATCGTTGATGTCGGCACGGCCGGCGCTGCCGGCGGCGATCAGTTCCTGCTCGCGATTGAGCAGCGTCTTCAGGATCTTCTCGCGGATGTAGTCGGACCCACGCTCCGACACGACGTCATAGCGGAAACCGCGCTCGTCGAGCTCGGTCCAGCAATCGACCCAGCCTTCCTGATTGAACTTCTCGTTCGCCGCGTGCATCCGCCGGAAAGCACGGTACGACTTGGCAGGCGTTTCCTGCAAGGCTGGAATCGCCGTCGCCGGCTGTGCCGCGCGGATGCCCGGCCATCCGGTTCCCACCAGCAGTGTGCAAACCGTGACACACAGGCAGAGCCGCTGTGTCGAACGGGAGCGCCGGTCGCCGTATCTCGCTGTCGCTTTGACCATCGCACTCTCCGGGCCCGCGTAAACGCAAGAACCATGCTGAGTTATGGATGGGGTTGGGTTAGGGGCACCAAGCCGGGAAGAGGGACGCGAAAAGCGACAGCGGCCACGCGCGCGTAGCGCGGTTAACGCGCCGCGGCCCCTCCTGTCATCACCGGCCGCGCTCGTTTGGCAAACACGATCAGGGACACGAGGAGTGGCACGGCGAGCTCGAAGGCCTGGATCGCGGGGGGCACGATCCAGCGGCCGCCACGGCGTGAGATTTCCCACACCACATAGGCGGCCAGGCCGCTGAGGCACCAGGCGAGGAGCGGCAGCGTGGTGCGGGTCCAGAGGAAGGGTGTGAGATAGAGCAGGTACCACGGGTAGATCACCGGTGCGCAGAGGAGGGCGATCGCCATCGGCCACGCCCAGACGGCGGGGTCCGAGGCCTCGGACCGCCAGCGCATGATGGCAGCGGTGGTCACGCCGGCGAGCAGCGCCACGGCAGCCGCGCCTTGCGGCCCGAGAATTGCGGCCAGCGCGCGGAACACCGGTCCGTTGAACCGGATGTATGCGACGACGTTGGGGACTGCACCGAAGGTCAAGGCGGCGGGGTCGTGATAGTGAAAGTAGAGGGCGGCGATCAACAGGGCACCAATCGCCGCGTCCATGATTCGCACCCGGCCGATCAGCAGTGGCACCAGCACGATCGGCAGCAGTTTGGTCGCCACCGCCAGCACGAAGGCGATCGTGGCTACGAGCGTCCGGCGTTCGCTGAGCCAGTACGCCGCCGCCGCGATCCACAGCGCGCCGAGCGCGTCGATGTGGCCGCTGTGCGCGACCTCGAGCACGACCAGCGGGTTCCACGCATAGGCTATCGCCAGCAGCTCCGGGCGCCCGGATCGCCGGAGCCACCGCACGATCACGAGGATCGTCAGGAGGTCGCACGCCACCAGCGCCAGCTTCATCGCCAGCGTGGAATCCCCGATCGAGACGACCAGGCGGAAGAAGAGCTGCGCTCCCGGCGGATATGGAGTACGCGCCCAAAGGCTCGGCATACGTGCCGATTCGGCGGTGTGGGTCGCGGCGAGCGCGGGGTCGGCGGGGACGACAGCAAACGGGTTGATCCCCTGCTGCTGGACGCGTCCGTCCCAGAGGTAGCGAACCATGTCGCTGTCGGCGCCGACCGGCGAGAGCGCGAGAGGCAGGCGGAACAGCACGGCAAACACGAGCGCGAGCTGAAACGCCCGCCGCCGGTCGCCGCTCGCGTGCCAGACCCACGCGAGCTGAACCGCGTACGCGACGGTGAAGAGGGCCAGTAGCGAAAAGAACAGGGGCGCGCCCAGCGGGGTCCTGGAGATCGCCAGCGTCAGCACGACCGCGAGACCGACGACACCGGACGCCGCGGTCACGGCGGTGAGGGAGGACGAGGCGAGGCGCATCAGGGGGGCCGAGTATAGCGCGCGTGTCGGCCGGGGACCGTCCGTGGCCTGGATTGCAATTCCGCAATTCAGTCACCAAAACCGTAATCAGAACGGTCGAATCTGCCGGTTCCTTGACCGGCAGATCGCCAAATCCGATTGCCGCCGACGAGGATCGTGGGCGGCGGCAACCGTGAAAGCCGACCGCCGTCGCCGACGGGAGCCCGACCCTCCGACGCGGCGCACACATCTTTTGCCTTCGGCGCAGGCACCACGCCGCCAGGGCGATGCCTCCCGCTTCTGGCCAGGCAGGAGTTGGGGAGAATGACGTAGTTGCACACATTTCCTGCGATTCTGCGTGCCTGCGCGGTTCCGTCGACAGGGGTCGAAGGGGGACCGCAGGACCGCCAGAGCATCGCCATCTGGCCCTTCTCGTGCTCCGGCTCTTCGCGCGAACCCTCGCAATCCTGTCCTGGCAGTTCGTGCGCGCGGATACCGCACACGCGCGTGCGGTCACGGCCCGCACACCGCACGCTTGCCGATCGTCTTTTCCGAAATTCCAAGCCAAGCGGGCGCAGCTGTTGGCAGCGGCATTGCGTCGGGGGCAGCAAGGACTCCAGATCAAATTGACAGTGGGCTACCCTCGTCTGCCCAGCCGACCGGGCGCCCAGGGTGCGGCGGTTCGCGCCGGCAGCCGCCGGCGTGAGAAGGCCGGCAGACGGGCGGCGCCGCGATGTGGGACCATCGATGGCTGGCGGATGGGCCCGGACGCGCGGCACGTCAACGGCCGGCGCGTGCGGTCCGCGCAGTCCCGGCGTTCGATCCGGGGATGGTAACGACCTGATGGTTCACACAGTCAGCCGGCGCGTTCGCGACCTGTCGATCAGGAAGAAGCTCATCCTTATCACGATGAGCACCTGCGTCGTGGCCGTCGTGCTGGCGACGGGGATCTTCATCGGCCTGGACGTCCCGCAGTATCGCCGCAGCATGGAAGCGGACCTCGACACCACCGCGGCGATGCTCGGCGCCAGCTCGCAGGCGGCGCTGGCATTTGGCGACGACAGGTACGCCACCGCCCTGCTCGGCAGCCTCTCCGCCAAGTCCGTCATGCTCGCCGGGTGCGCCTATGACGACAAGGGCGGGCTGTTCGTGACCTACGAGCGGCCCGGGACCGGCGTCACCTGCCCGTCGACGGTGCCCACGTCGTCGACACCCGCGTCGTTCCTGGCGCCGCACCTCATCACCTCACACCCGGTCATGATGGATGGCCAGCGAGTCGGCACGATTTACCTCGTGGCCAGCCAGCAGCCGCTCCGCGACCGCATCCGCGGCTACTTGTTCCTCACCGGGTTTGTCCTGGCGGTCTGCTGCCTGGTGGTGATCCTGATGTCCACACCGCTGCAGCGGATGGTCGCCGTCCCGATCGTGCAGCTCGCCGACACCATGCGCACGGTCAAGGCGGAGCAGCGCTACGATATCCGCGCCCCCAAGGTCCAGAACGACGAAGTCGGGACGCTGATCGACGGCTTCAACGACATGCTTTCGGAGGTCGAGGACCGCGATCGGAAGCTGCGCCGCCATCAGGAGCAGCTCGAGTCGGAGGTGACCGCGCGCACCGCGGAGCTGCGGCAGGTCAACGTCGACTTGATGGAAGCGAAGAACCGGGCCGAGGACGCCAACTCCGCGAAGAGCGAGTTCCTGGCGAACATGAGCCACGAGATCCGGACGCCGATGAACGCAGTCATCGGCATGACGGAGCTGACCCTCGACACCGAGCTGACCGGCGAGCAGCGAGAGTGCCTCACGCTGGTGCGATCGTCCGCGGACGCGCTGCTGTCGATCCTCAACGACATCCTCGACTTCTCGAAAATCGAGTCGCGCAAGCTCGAGCTCGAATCGGTGCCGTTCAACTTCCGCGATTTGATCGCCGACACCGTCAGGCCGCTCGCGCTCCGGGCCCACGAGAAGGGGCTGGAGATCATGACCGACATCTCGCCGGACATCCCGACCACGGTCGTCGGCGATCCGGTGCGGCTGCGGCAGGTGCTGGCGAATCTCGTCGGCAACGCGATCAAGTTCACCAGCGAAGGCCATGTCATGGTGGCGATCGATCCGGAGTCGATCACCGCCGATAAGGCGATCCTCCAGTTCCAGGTGATGGACACCGGGATCGGGATCCCCGCCGACAAGCAGGATCTCGTGTTCGAGCCGTTCCGCCAGGCGGACGGTTCGACGACCCGGCACTTCGGCGGCACCGGACTGGGGCTGACGATCTCCCAGCAGCTGGTCACGATGATGGGCGGCGGGATCTGGGTCGACAGCCTGCCGGGTCAGGGCAGCACGTTCCACTTCACCGCGCAGCTCGGCGTCGGAGAGATGCTGCCGCAGGTCGTGCCGGCGCCGATCGCCGGGCTCAGCGTGCTGGTGGTCGACGACAACGAGGTCAACCGGCGGCTGATCGAGAAAACGCTGCGGCGCTGGCGCGCCAAGCTGACGCTGGTCGACACCGGGCAGAAGGCGCTCGAAGCGATCGCCGCGGCGGAGGCGCTCGGCGAGCCCTACACGCTGATGCTGCTGGACGGTCAGATGCCGGGGATGGACGGCTACGAGGTCGTGCGCCAGATGCACGGGGTAGCGAAGTCGCGGGCGACGCTGATCATGATGATGACGTCGGGCAACGAGCCCGGCGAAGCGGCGCGGGCGCGCAACCTGGGGATCGCGGTCCACCTCGTGAAGCCGGTCGCCCCGAGCGACCTCCTGCGGGCGATTGGTCAGTTGCTCACGCGGCTGCCCGACACCGACGCCGCCACGCCGGCGGCGGTCCAGGCGGCACGCGTCCCGGCGGTCAGCCCGGTGGCGGCGACGGACCGCGACGCGACGGCCCCGCCGCCTCGTCGCATCCTGTTGGCCGAGGACAATCCGACCAACCGCATCCTGGCACTGCGCATCCTGGAGCGGCGCGGCCACACGGTCAGTGTGGCGGAGAACGGCAAGGAAGCGGTCGATGCCCTCGAGACCATCGTGGTCGATCTCGTCCTGATGGACGTGCAGATGCCGGTGATGGGCGGCTTCGAGGCGACCAAGGCAATCCGCGAGCGGGAACAGGCGACCGGCCGCCACGTCCCGATCATCGCCATGACCGCGCACGCGATGAAGGGGGATCGCGAGCGGTGCATCGAGGTCGGCATGGACGAATACATCTCGAAGCCGATCGACAGCGCGCGACTCCTGGAGCTCATCGACCGCGTGGCCGCGGGCGCGGCGGCTGTGCCGGCCGTCGTCGCCGCGGTCGCAATCGCGGCGGCCTCGACGCCAGTGCCCGCATCGGCACCGGTGTCGCCCGCTTGCGATGTCGATTCGTTCATCGATCGGGTCGGTGGCGACGTCGAGCTGGCGCGCGAGATGGCGACGCTCTTCATCCCCGATGCGAACCGGCTGATTGACAGCATTCGCGAGGCGGTGGCCGCCGGCAACGCGGATCGGCTGCGACAGGAGGCGCACGCGCTCAAGGGCGCCGCGGGCAACTTCAATGCGACGCGGGTGGTCGCGTCGGCACTCGATCTCGAATTGATGGGCAAAGCGGGAGATCTGGCGCGGTCGCGGGCGGTGTTCGCCACCCTCGAGGCCGATGCGGCGCAGCTCCTCGCGGCTCTCCGGACATTTGGAGAGGCTCGGGCATGCGCGTCCTGATCGCCGACGACGACTCGGCGCTTCGGCACGGACTCTACGTGCACCTGCTCCGGTGGGGATATGACCCGGCGCCCTGCGCCGACGGCACGGAAGCGCGGGTCGTGCTCCATGGCCCGCAGCCGCCGCCGCTCGCGCTGCTCGACTGGAACATGCCCGGCGTCAACGGGCTCGAACTGTGTCGTGAGATCCGCAGCCTGCCCGATCTCGCCTCCATGTATGTCGTCCTGCTCACCGCGCACTCGGCGCGTGAGGAAATGGTGACCGGGCTCGATTGCGGGGCCGACGACTACATGACCAAACCGGTCGACTGGGAGCTCCTGCGGGCCCGCCTCCAGATCGGCGCGCGGATCGTCACGCTGCAGCAAAGCCTGGCAAGCCGGGTCCGCGAGCTCCAGAAAGCGCTCGAAACGGTCAAAGAGCTGTCCGGACTCCTGCCGATCTGCTCGTACTGCAAACGCATCCGCGACGACCAGAACTACTGGCAGCAGCTCGAGAGCTACGTCAGCGAGCACACCAACGCCCAGTTCAGCCACGGCATCTGCCCGACCTGCTTCGAGACCGTGAAGCGAGAGATGGGGCTATAGGTTCACTCAAATCAGCTATCAGATAGCAGCTCAGGGCCCCTCGAGATCGCTCTCCGCTTACCGCTCCTCGCTTCCAGCTTCACGCTTGCCGCTCCGTTCGCGCCTGCCGGTTCGGCTTCCAGCGTCCGTCACCGTTCAGGCTCGCGCCGTTTTGCACATCTGCCATTTACCGTTTTGCATCGGCCATCGGCCATCCGCCATCCGCCATTTGCCATTTGCCATGGGGGATGCGGTTTCCGCATCCTGCGAGCGCCCGCCGCCCCCTCGATCCGACTCGACGATGGGCCGTTCGGCACGTCGTTGGCAACGTTTCGGACGTATGAGCGACCCCATCGACCTGACAGACGAAGAGAAGCGGGCCAATGTCGTGCGGCTGGCGTTCGGCGATCCGCAGAAGTTGGAGGCGTTCTGCGATCGGGTGCGCGAAGACATTCCTCCGGGAACGACCGTGGTCCTGAGGGGGAGTGCGGTGACAGGAAAGCGCTGGAGCGACGGCCAACCCTTCGATGCCGACGGCCCGGGCACGAGTGATCTGGATCTCACGCTGGTCGGCGCGGAGGTCGTCGGGCTGTTCAAGGTGACCGGCTTCTTCGTCCCTGGCGTACACTCCCGACCGTTGAGCGACGAGGACCCGCTCATCGCGCCCGATCTCATCCCGTTGCGCCAGGACCTGATTCAGATGGTCGGGCGGCCGGTGAACATCCAGGCGACCCGTGACTTCGTGATGCACTTCCGCGGTGATTTGCTCGGTCAGCCGTACCTGACGCTGATCGAGGGGCGCACCGAGGCGTGACGCTCCGCGTCCTCAGCTACAACATCCGCTACGGCGGCACCGGCCGCGAGGCGGAACTGCTGACGGTCATCCGGTCGGCCGCGCCCGACCTGGTCGTCTTCCAGGAAGCCACCCAGCCCGGTGTCATCGCGCGGCTGGCCCAGGGCGCGGAGATGAAGCACTGGGGCGCGCACCCGGGCCGTTCGCTCGGATTCATGTCGGGGCGGCCGATCGCGCATGCCGAGTGGCATCGGCCAAGGCTCTCGCACCATGCCTTCCTCGAGATCACCCCCGAGGGCGCCGACGTCACGGTCGTGGGCGTGCACCTCAGCGCCGTGCACTCGGCGTGGACCGAGCGTCGCCGTGGACTCGAGTTGCGCGCGCTGCTGCGGACCCTGCGTCAACGCGAGCGCGGCTTCCATGCGCTGGTCGGCGACTTCAACACTCTCGCGCCGGGCGAAATCCTCGACCTTCGCAAGCTGCCGCCGCGTCTTCGCCCCTTCGTCTGGCTGAGTGGCGGCCGGATCCGCTGGCGGACGATCCAGGCCGTCCTCGACGCCGGCTACGCCGACGCGTTCCGCTATCACCACTCCGCCGAGCCCGGCTACACCTTCCCGACCTGGGATCCGCACCTCCGCCTCGACTACCTGTTCGTGCCGGCCGGCGACATCGCGCGCGTCACCTCATGCTCGGTCGTCGCGCACGAGCAGGCGCGAGCCGCGTCTGATCACTTGCCGCTGTTCGTGGAGCTTGAGGGCTAGCTTTTCGGCTTCCAGCTTCCAGCTGCCCGCTTCCCGCTTTCCGGGGTTCAGCGTGCAAGGTTCACGGTGCAACGTTCAGGG